>Ga0315289_10004354_pt1 | contig 21116 bp, 18 predicted proteins | sample YL17G11_40_MG_FD_203452 | JGI IMG/M metagenome (GOLD analysis project Ga0315289, IMG submission 203452) | Sediment microbial communities from Yellowstone Lake, YNP, Wyoming, USA - YL17G11_40 | ecosystem: Environmental > Aquatic > Freshwater > Lake > Sediment | place: USA: Wyoming | collected... | reverse complement strand
AGCTTCTTATCAGTAAGGTTATTGCCGGGACAACATTTGCCGCCGCAGTGGGATTGGGCGTTGTCGCCCTATTCCAGGATGTTTTTGTTCCGGTAGTACCCAATGAAATTCTCTGGGTTTTGGTCGGACTGACAGCCGCTGCCTACAAAATTGAACAAAGTATCAAAGGATAAAATTTATTTATGAAAACCAAAGAATTACCATTTGTCTCAATAGTAATCCCGGTTAGAAATGAGGAAAAATTCATTGACAAATGTCTAAATTCAATTTTGGCCAATGATTACTCCCAGTCTAAACTGGAGATTTTAGTTATTGACGGCATGAGCGATGACGGAACAAGAGCTGTTCTGGAGGCCTATACGAAACAATATCCCTCTGTTAGGATTTTAGATAATCCTAGAAAGATTATTCCTGTCGCTTTGAATATTGGTATCACGCAAGCTAAAGGGGAAATCATAATGCGGATGGATGCCCATAGCGAATATGAAAAAAATTATATTTCCCAATGTATCTGGGCTATGAATGAATACGGTGCGGATAATGTTGGCGGGAGGTGGATTATATTACCTAGAGATAACAATCTTTTGGGCAAGACGATTGTGATTGCTCTTTCGCATCCTTTTGGCGTGGGCAACGCTTATTATAGGCTTTCTCGGCTCACCGATGAAAAAAAGCCCTTTGTGGATGAAAAAAGATGGGAAATTCACGTTCCCTATTTTTGTTGCAAAAAAGAAATATTCGAAAAAATAGGTTCATTTAATGAAAAATTAGTGGGAAGCGAGGATATCGAATTTTATTCAAGATTAAAAAAAGAAAGGTATAAAACTCTATACGTGCCAACTATCGTCAGCTACTACTACATGCGCACCAATTTAAAGGAATTTTTACGGCACATGTACCGGAACGGATTTCTGGTTTTCCTTCCTTTTTACTATTCTAAATATATATCTATTTCGCTGAGACATTTAGTTCCTCTGGGTTTTGTCGTGAGTTTAATAGGGACGGGATTTCTGTCGTTTTTCTTCCCCGTTTTGATATGGCTTTTCTGGATTATATTGGGCTCATATCTTTTTCTTAATTTATATTTCTCGGCTAGTATCGCCTTTCAAAAGAAAGACTTGGGGTATCTTTTAATGGCGCCATTAGTTTTTGGATTATTTCATGTTACTTATGGGGTGGGTTCTTTGATTAGTCTTGTCTGGTTGGGAATTTCTAGGATTTTTAAACCTCCCTCTTTTGATGAAAGGATTAAATCTCACCCTGATGAATTATCCAAAGATGAAATGAATTATCTTTTAGAAGAAGCTAAATTAAAAGGTTGGCAAGTGGCTCTATATGATGCCCTTTTGTCAAAAAAAATAAAAGATTATTTGGCGGTAGGGGATGAAAGAGGCGCTGACTGGACGAATCTTCTGTCCTTGGGGAAAAAGGTTTCAGTTTTACTTTTGGGATCTCAACTTGGAAATTCGGCCGTGGCTTTGGCAAAAATTTTCCAAAAGGTATATGTAATGGATGTAGATCCATTTCCGCTTTCTTTTTTGGAAATTAGAAAAGAACAACAAAAAATCCAGAATATTTTTTTAACCCAAATAAAAGACCAACTGGAATTTCCTTTTTCCCCTGACTGTTTTGATTTGATAGTTACAAATTGGGTCTCCGAAAACCTATTAAACCAAGTTTTCCGCGTTTTAAAAAATAAAGGACATCTTTTTCTGTTTGCAGAAAATTTGTTTAACTATCAGTCTTTATTAAAATTCTCCCTTTCTTCTGATTATCACTCTCTTTGTGGTTACAAAAAAATTCTCAAAAGAAATGGTTTTTCAGAAATTGAAGTTTATACTCTTTTACCGAATGACAAAACCCCACTTTTTTATTTACCCCTTGAAAATACCCAAATAATGAATTATTTTTTTAGAAATACCTTTTCTCTTTTTAATATGGCTTCTCCGGAAACAAAAAGAAAGTTTGCCCTTCAATATAAATTAGCCAAAATTGGAGCCAAATTAATACCAACCTTTCATTTAAATGGGTTGGCAAAAACTTTTTCTCCCAATTTTGGAATAATCGCTAAAAAAAATGTTGCCCCAATTAAGTGAATATTTACTGGGAAAATGGAATGATTTTCTTCCTATAATGAAAAAGCCCAAAAAGATTAGTTATTTGGGAATTTCAGGTTCTGTTGAGGGTGGAACGACCACCTTTTTGGCTTTTCTCGACAGAAACGAAGAGCCGAGTTTTGTAGTTAGAATTTTAAGAAACCCGAGGGGGAAAGCACTTTTCCTAAAAGAAAGAGATATGCTGTTATATTTGGCAGGATTGGGTTCTTTTTTGGGCAATTCAACCCCAAGGTTGATTTTATGTAACGAAATTGCAGGGAAAGAGGTGTTAGTTGAATCAGTACTTAAGGGTAAACCAATGGCGCTTCCTATGGACAAAGAGGGCATTCCGAAAATAGAGCAGACGAGGATTAATTTTGAATTAGTTTCAGATTGGCTATTGAGATTTAATAAAGAGACAAAAGAAAAAATGCCTAACCAAAACCAGTTTATTGAAATTGTAAGAAATATGATTAATGAGTTTCAAAAAATATTCCCATTATCAAAAGAAGAAATAAATTATTTGGAGCAAACTGCCGAGACGGCAAAAAATCTCAAAAATATTGACCTCTTTCTTTCCCACGGAGATTTTTGCCGCCAAAACATTTTAGTTTCAGGTTTAAAAATCGGAATAATCGACTGGATATCGACTAAAAAGTCAAGTTTGCCCTTATACGATTTTCTTTTCTTTTTAACTAATTATTATCTTCAAGAAAGGAAAGGTTATGGGATAGAAAGTTATATTCAGGCCTTCCAGAACACCTTTTTTAGCCCCAATCCCTATAGTAATCTCGTTAGAAAAGCTTTAAGGGGGTACTGTCAGAAATTAGGAATTGATTCTTCTTTAATTCTCTTTTTTCTAACAATGTTTTTGGTAGAAAAAGCAGTTTCAGAATATCGGGAAATGGTCAATCTGTCAGAAGAAGGATTTATTCCTCGTTTTGCCCTCTACCTTGAGTTAAGAAAAGATTACCAGGAGGCCTTAAAAGAACAAATCTGGATATATTTTTTTCACTTTTTAGTTAAAGAAAAAAACAACTTCACCATTTAAAAGATGAACAAAGAGAAAAAATTTGAAAAAGGAGTCATAGATTTTTTGATTAATTCTCTCAATGGAGCAAAAATTTCCTATGCTGTTTTGCGAAACTATGAAAAGCTTCCTCAAAAGCCTCTAGCAGGAAGCGATATTGACCTTTTGATAGGCGAGAGGAGTCAAAAAGAATATATTTCTATCTTTAAGAAGGCAATCCAAGACTCCGGAACCCTTATTCTTTCTAAAAGCCGACATTTTAATTGCCTTTCTTATTTTGTTTACCAAAAAACTCCTTTCCGTTTCTTAAATTGGATAGATGCTTTTACAAAGATTACCACAAAAAGTTTCGTCTGGATGGATAGTGATTTTTTACTTAAAAATCGGGTCTGGCACAAAAATGGTTTCTACGTTCTTTCTCCGGGAGCAGAAGCGGCAAACCTCTTTTTAAAAGAAGTCTTGGCTGGCTTTAAGGTTAAAGAAAAATATCGTTCAAGGATTCAAGATTTAGTTAAAAGAGATGAAAATACCTTCTTTCAAACGATTTCAGTTTATTTTAGTCAAAAAATCGCCCAGGAAATGCTTCAGATTTGTTTTGAAGGAAGGTGGGAAGATGTTTTCAAAAAAAGAAGACAATTATGGCAAAAACTTTTTTTTACCGCCTTTTCTCGTCAACCAATTAAACAATTGTTTTGGTCTCTAAGGTTTTTATGGGATTATTTTTGGGAACTTGTTCGTTTTCGAAAGGGAATATCGATTGCCTTTATTGGTCCGGACGGGGTGGGTAAAACCACAATTTGCCAGGGTTTTCAAAAAAGATTAGAGAAGTTTCCCTTCAAAAAAATATTTTACTACCATGGCCGTTTTGAATTTTTTCCTCAACTTGGTAAATTATACAATCGTTTAATCGCGGGCGGGGAGGGGATAAAAGATAAAGATATTCTTACTTCCAAAAAAGTGGGAAACCTTAGGGCTCTTTTGTATCTTGCTTATTACGGATTGGAATATTTCCTTGGCTGGCCTTGGTTTTTGTGGGCGAAAATCCGAGGATATATTTTTATTTTTGACCGTTACTTTTACGATTTCTTCGCAAATGAAAGATTTCCTAAATTGTTTTTGTTCATTTCAAAAATCATACCGAGACCAGATTTATTATTCGCTATTAATGCAAAGCCAGAACTAATTTATGAGAGGAAAAAAGAATTAACAATAGATGAGATTAAAAATCAGCTCAAAGTTTTTCAAGGGCCGTTATTAGAATTTACCAAGCCGATTAAAATAGAAAATGAGGGGTCCCTGGAAATTATTTTAGATGAAATAGAAAAAGAATTATTCAAAATCATTTCCTAAAAAATTTCTATATGCTTAAATATTTAATTTTTCTTTTTTTTCCCACCCAAATTTTAATTGAGATTTTTTTATTAGGATTGATCTTTTTGTGGTTTACTAAAAAGCAGAGACTTGGGGAAATTTTAATTGCAGTCGGGTTCTTTCTTTTTGTTTTTTTCAATAGCGCCCCTTTTTCTAATTTTCTTTTAGGGAGATTGGAATACAAATATTCGCCATTAATAACCGATAGCGATTCTTCTTTCTTGGCGGACGAGATTGATTACATAGTGGTTTTGGGGGCAACTTTGAATTATAATGAAGAATTGTCAACAAAAATTAGAATAAGCCCCGCGGCTTTGGCACGGCTGGTTGAAGGAGTAAGGCTTTATAAAAATTTTCCAGAAAAAAAATTGATATTTTCCGGAAAGGGAAGGTATGAAATGAATGAGGCGGAAATGATGTCAAAAATGGCAGTTGAATTGGGGGTGGAAAAAAAAGATATAATAATTGAATCAGAATCGTCTAATACTTATGAAGAGGCGGTTTTTCTAAAAGAAATTCTGGGAAAAGATAAATTTTTCTTGGTTACTTCAGCAAGACACATGCCAAGAGCAATGGCTATTTTCAAAAAAATGGAAATGGACCCTGTTGCTGCCCCTACCGATTATCTTATTGGGGAAATAAGGGGATATGATTTTTACGAATATCTCGCAAGGACTTCGGAAGCATTTTATGAATATTTCGGGTTAATTAAAGAAAAATTATTAGAACACATATGATTAATAAATTAAAATTTTTTTTACGACAATATTCTAAATATCCAGGCTATATATCAGAAACTCTTTTGAACCCCCAAAAGGGCATCAACACCCTTAAATATTTCTTTTCTGGGGGTAAAAATGAAAAAATTGGATATGTCCCTCCCGTTTTTGTGGCAAGTATATCTACAGTCTGTAATTTAAGGTGTCCGACCTGCCAATATGTTTTGAAAGATCGGGACGTCTTTGAAAAAGGAGGTTTTATCAAGGTAGAAAATTTCAGGTCAATCGTAGAAAAATATACTCCACATATAATAACGTTGGGATTAACCGGCGGAGAGCCGTTATTACATCCGGAGTTAGATAAGCTGGTGGAAATTATTAAGAAGAATAAACTTCTTTCAAGTATAAGCACCAATGGGATTTTAATAAAGAAAAAGTTTGATTTAATAAAGTCTTTTGACAGTATAAGTGTTAGTATGGACGGGTATGATTACGAAACTTTCAAGAAATTTAGGGGCGGGACAGAAAAACAATTTGACGAGATATTGGAGGGGCTTTCGCTTTTGAGACAAAATAAAATAAATTTTGTGATTTCATTTATGCTAACAGAAGGGAACGTAGATAAAATTAATGAAATGATAGAATTTATCTACAAAACCAGACCTAACGTTCTTGAATTCCACAATATTAATCCGCACGGCTCTCCGAATTATAGACCATTAATAAGGGACAAAAAAACTATCCAGATCTTAAACGACGTTATCGGTAAAAAAGATTATCCTTTTGATATTTTGATTCCTGTTATTTTTGAACCAAACAGCGAACATTTTAAAACGGCCAGGTGCAACCAGCCATGGCGTTACTGTTATTTTGACAACGAAGGTAATATTGCACCTTGCTGCCATCTCCGACACAGCGAAAAGTTCGGGAATATTTTCAGAGATTACAATTTTAATTCTAAAAAAATAAAAAGTTTTAGACGTTCAATAATGGAAAAAAGTTTATATTCAAGTGACTGCGTGTGGTGTACGAAACGTTTTATGGGAGAAGATTACGGGCTCTTTAATGCTAAGAAAAAGAAATGGATTTTGATAGATTAAAGAATTATATATTTTAAATTTATGAAACCATCTTTTACTTTAAATGAAACTAAAAAAACAGCCGATAAAATTGACGGCTGGCTCTGGGACAAAGAAGGTAAGTTTTTATATGAGACCGCAAAAAATTGTACCGGCAAAGGAGTGATAGTCGAAATTGGTTCTTGGAAAGGGAAATCTACGGTTTATTTGGGCAGTGGTTCAAAAACAGGAAAAGGGGTGAAAATTTTTGCAATAGATCCCCATAGCGGCTCTCTTGAACATCAAAAAAAAGGTCCTATTTGGACCTTCGAAGAATTTAAAGAAAATATCAAAATGGCGAATGTTGACGACATTATTGAACCCATTGTCAAAACTTCGCAAGCAGCCGAAAAAGAATTTGGACAAAAACCTGTAGAATTTTTATGGATTGACGGAGACCACGAATACCAATCTGTGAAATTGGATTTTGATATCTGGTTTTCCCACCTCATAGAGGGAGGCACAATTGCCTTTCATGACACCGTTTTTTATGAAGGACCGAGAAAAGTTGTTATTGACAATATTTATAAATCGAAGAACTTTGTTAATATAAAATTAATAGGTTCTACCGTGGCCGCAAAAAAAGTGGCCAAAAATACCATAAAAGATAAAATAAAAAATCGATACTCTCTTTTTTTGAGATATTTTTATACATTATTTTTAAAAGTCGGTCTGTATTTGCCAAAACCAATTAAAGATTTTGGAAAAAAGGTCGCGAAATTTTAATTCACTTATGCCAGAACCAGAAAAAAATAAAATAATTGTTTCAGTAATCGTCCCCTGCAGAAATGAAGAAAGGTTTATCGGTCGATGTCTTGACTCAATAGTCGCACAGGACTTTCCAAAAGATAAAATGGAAATCATTGTTGTTGATGGGTATTCCGAAGATGGCACAAAGAAAATTATAGAACAATACATTAAGTCTTACCCCTTGATTAAACTTTTGGATAATCCAAAAAAGATTACTCCAGCCGCCTTAAATATTGGAATTTCTCAAGCTCAGGGAGAAATTATAATGAAAATGGATGCCCATAGTACCTACCAAAAGGATTTTATATCAAAATGCGTAAAGTACTTAAAAGATTATAATGCTGATAATGTCGGCGGGGCAGTGATAGCTACTCCCCAAGAAAACACTTTTATTGCTCAAGCTATTTCTTTTTCTCTTTCCCATCCCTTCGGTGTCGGAGATTCTTATTTTAGATTAGGATCAATAAAGCCAAGACAGGTGGATACGGTGGCATTCGGCTGTTTTAAAAAGGAAGTTTTTAAAAAGATAGGACTTTTTAATGAGAATCTGGCTAGAATTGAAGATATAGAATTTAATTCTAGACTGAGGAAGGCGGGAGGAAAGATTCTTTTGATGCCGGATATAGTGGCATATTATTATCCCAAGTCAACCCTTTCAGGATTTTTTAAACATAATTTTGAAGACGGAATATGGGTTACCTACTCTTTGAAATTTAGTCGATTTGCTTTCTCTATTTTTTCCTGGCGGCATTTAGCTCCTTTCTTTTTTGTTTTGGGATTATTAGGAAGTTTTGTTTTAAGTTTTTTCCTCTTTCAAGCCAAGATTTTATTTATCCTGATTTGGGGGAGTTATTTGTTATTAAATCTATTTTTCTCTTTAAAAATTTCTCTCAAAAAAGGATTAAAATATCTCTCTGTATTACCCGTAGCCTTTGTGGTTCGTCATGTGGGTTACGGGCTTGGGTCAATTTGGGGCTTGGTAAAGATTTGGGTTTAAGTTAAAATAATTAGTGATTCAATTTTAATTATATTTATGGAACCAAGAAAAGAAGGTGAAATTTGCTACTACAATGGGAAGGCGGAAAACTGGTTAAAAGAAACCTCCAACGAAAAATGGAGGGGTGATTTCGAAGGATTTGACCCTTTGGTTTTGACGAGTTACAAATTTTGTTACGATTGGTTAAGAAAATATTGCCAAAACAAAAAAATTTTAGATTACGGCTGTGGGAACGGAATCCATACTATCTTCCCAGTAAAAATGGGAGCAGAGATGGTAATCGGGATCGATTTGTCAGAAAAATCCTTAGAGATTGCCCGAAAAAGAGCAAGGAGGGAAGGGGTGGAGAATAAGGTTGATTTTTTGAAGATGGACTGTGAAAAAATGGAATTCCCCGCAAATTTCTTTGATATCATTTTTGACGGCGGAACCTTTTCATCTCTGGATTTAAAGGAGGCCATCCCTGAATTAGCCCGGGTTTTGAAATCAGATGGTTCTCTAATTGGGATTGAAACTCTGGGCCACAACCCTTTTACAAATTTAAAAAGGAAGATTAATAAAATGACAGGGAAAAGAACGGAATGGGCGACAGGACATATTTTTCAGATGGCAGACTTGGAAGAGGTAAAGAAAAATTTTAATCAAATTGAGACCAAATTTTTTCATTTAACTTCTTGGGCGGTCTTCCCATTTTTATCTTTACCGGGAGCAAGATTTTTATTAAAAATCTTCGAAACCATTGATAACGTCTTATTAAAAATATCGTTTTTGAAGAAATACGCCTTTAAAATTGTTTTTGTCTTTTCCAAACCAAAGAAGTAAACAATATGTTTAAGCGTTTTTTTGATTTTATTTTTTCTTTTTTGGGACTCATTGTGGTCTCGCCGATTTTGGCATTAATTGCTTTCTTGATAAAGCGCGATTCCAGGGGACCGATATTTTATAGAGGATTGAGGACGGGTCAAAATGGGGAGCCTTTTAAAATTTTTAAATTCAGGACGATGGTTCCCGATGCTGAAAAATTAGGAGGACCGTCTACATCAGCTGACGATCCAAGATTGACTAAATTTGGAAAATTCTTAAGAAAGCGTAAATTAGATGAGCTACCACAGTTGATAAATGTTTTTCTTGGTCAAATGAGCGTTGTCGGTCCAAGACCGGAAGTACCTTCGGAAGTTGAAACTTATGACCCAAAAACAAAGGGAATTATTTTGAGCGCAAAGCCCGGAATGACTGATTTGGCCTCTTTAGCTGATCTTCATGAAGAAGAAGTTCTCCGCGGAAGTCCAGACCCTCACCAGACCTATCGAGAGATTATTAAGCCCCAAAAGCTAAAACTGGCAGTGGAATATGTGAAAACTCGTTCCTTTTTGTTAGACATTAAAATAATTTTAAAAACCTTTAAATCAACTTTCTTTTAGTGTTTTTTAAAAATAATGTTGTCCGAGAGTAAAATCTCGGTTTTTTTATTCCGAATTTACTTTTTGAGAAAAATTAGATATACTGAAAAATAGCCAAATTTTATGTCAGAATTTCCAAAATACGAAAAAATCGCCAAAAATATCCGAAGGGAGATTCTGGAGATGATTTACCGAACAAAGAGCCCTCATATTGGTTGCTCATTTTCAATGGTGGAAATATTGGTAGCTTTATATTTCAAAATCCTCTTAATTGACCCAAAAAATCCAGAGGACCCCAACAGGGACAAATTCCTTCTAAGTAAGGGCCACGGTTGCCCGGCTCTTTATCCAGTTTTAGCCGAACGAGGATTTTTTGATAAAGAGCTTCTTGAAAAGTTTGCTATTAATGGCGGGGCATTGGAAGGACATCCGACTCGGAATATCTCCCAAGGAATTGAAATGTCTTCAGGTTCAGTCGGTCACGGATTATCTATTGGAGCTGGGATGTCCTTGGCTGCCAAATACGATAAAAAAAATTACCGGATTTTCGTCTTTTTGGGCGATGGCGAACTTGATGAAGGTACTAATTGGGAAGCAATAATGTTTGCTGCTCACCACCAACTTGATAATTTAGTCGCCATTATTGATCGAAATCAACTTCAAATATTAGGTAGAACTTCCGAAGTATTGGATTTGGAACCATTAAACGAAAAGTGGAATTCCTTTGGCTGGGCAGTTCGGGAAATTGACGGTCATAATTTTAAAGAAATTTTTAATGCCTTAGAGAAAATTCCCTTTCAATCGGGAAAACCGAGCTGTATCATTGCCCAAACCGTAAAAGGAAAGGGGGTTTCCTTTATGGAAAATGAACTTCGTTGGCATGATAAATGTCCAAATGACGAAGAATATAAAAAGGCCTTAGAAGAATTAAAGGGCGAAGAAGGATAAACCTTCTTCTTTATCTTCGTTTTTACTTCGTAAAAACTCGATGAGAAAAGTATTTTTTCAAACCTTACAGGAAATTGTGAAAAAAGATAGTAGTATTTTTTTACTAACCGGAGATTTGGGTGTAAAATTTTTTTACGATTTGAGAAATATTGACCCGAAAAGATTTATTAATGTTGGAGTGGCTGAAGCCAATATGATAGATATTGCTGCCGGCCTTGCCATGTCCGGGAAAAATGTTTACTGTTATTCGATAATTCCCTTTTTGGTGATGAGAACTTTTGAGCAGATTAGAATTGACTTATGTTATAATAACTTAAATGTAAAATTACTTGGAGCAGGGGGAGGATTAGTTTATGGAGTCGAAGGAATTACTCATCATGCCATCGAGGATATAGCTATTATGCGTTCACTTCCTAATATGACGGTAGTCGCTCCCGGCGATGCCAGAGAAGCTGAAGCCTTAGCCAAGGCCTCAGTCTATCATCAGGGTCCTCTTTATATCCGATTCGGCCGAGATTCTGATCCAGTAATTCACGGAAAGGAATTTGAATTTGAAATAGGTAAAGGTATTATTGTTAAAGAGGGTAAAAATATCTGCCTGATTGCTACTGGAACAATGCTTTGTTTGGCAAAAATTGCTTCAGATATTTTGGAAAAACAAGGTTTAAATGTGACGTTAATAAGTTTGCACACTATAAAACCCATAGATACAGAATTAATTAAAAATTGTGCCAAAAACTACAAAGCAATTTTTACCTTAGAGGAACATAATATTATTGGCGGATTGGGTTCGGCAGTTGCCGAGGTGATATCGGAAATAAAGTACGGGAAATTATTTAAAAGAATAGGAATACCAGATAAATACTCTTTCCCAAACATTGGAGGACCCGATTATCTTCGTGAAAAATTTGGACTTACTCCCGAAATTATAGCCCAAACTATTTTAAAGGAATATAAAAAATTATGAAATACAAAATTCCCTTTGTAAATTATCCTCTTCAGTACCACAAATTAGAAAGAGAGATAGATAAAACCATCAAAGATGTATTAAATAGGGGAGATTTAATTTTGAGAAAAGACGTGAAGGAGTTTGAAAGAAATATTGCTAAATTTTTGGGCGTAAGATATGGAATAGGCGTAAATTCAGGCACCGATGCTTTATTTTTTGTCTTAAAGGCAGCCGGAATAGGGCCGGAAGATGAGGTAATTACGGTTTCCCATACTTTTTTTGCAACTATTGAAGTTATTCATCACTGCGGAGCAAAGCCCGTTTTAATAGAAGTCGGAGAGGATTTTAATATGAATGTGGAAAAAATTGAAGAAGCTATTACTTCTAAGACCAAAGTTATTTTGCCGGTTCATCTTAATGGTAGGACCTGCGATATGGAAAAATTAATGAAAGTTGCCAGAAAACATAATTTAATAGTAATAGAAGATGCCGCTCAGTCTTTGGGAGCAGAATTTATGGGCAAGAAAGCGGGTTCATTTGGTTTGGCAGGTTGTTTTAGTTTTTATCCAGCAAAGATTTTGGGGAGTTTCGGTGACGGAGGAATAGTCGTAACTAACAATGCAAAGATTGCTGAAAAAATTAGTCTTTTTCGGAATCACGGACAAAAAACCAGAACCGAAATAGTTTGTTATGGCTGGACTTCTCGTTTGCATAATTTTCAGGCAGCTATTTTAAATGTTAAATTTAAATATCTACCTAAATGGATTAAAAGAAGGAGGGAAATTTCCGATATTTATAATAAAGGTCTATCTAATACCTTAGAAATAAAACTCCCGCCCTCACCCAACTCAGATAAAAGGTATTTTGATATTTATCAAAATTATGTCATAAGAGCACAAAAGAGGAACGCATTATTTGAATTTTTAAAGAGAAGAGGAGTAGAAACTATAATAAAAGACCCTATTCCTAACCATTGGCACAAATACTTGGGGCTTTCTCATTTTCGCCTTCCTTTTACAGAAAAAATTGCTAAAGAAGTTGTTTCTTTACCAATGTATCCCGAATTAACCAATGCGCAAATAGATTATGTAATTGATTGCATTAAAAAATTTTATGCCTAAAAGGAGAATTTTATTTTTATTAGCTGACAGTATTTTAATTTCACTTTCAGTTTTTTTGGCTTTTGTTGTCAGATTTGAAGGACCGATACCAAGCCACTATTTTTTAAATATTTTTGGGCTTATTGCTTCTGCCTTAATAATTTCCTTACCTATTTTTTATTTTTTCAAACTTTATTCTTTTTCTTGGGCATATGTAAGTACTGAAGAATTGATTTCTTTGGTCAAAGCCACCACTTTAAGCTTTTTATTTTTAACAGCCTCATTTTTAATTTTAAGAGATCATCCTGTTTTTAGCGGTTTTCCTCGTTCTGCCCTTTTTATAACTTTCTTTTTTATTTTTATATTTTGCGGCGGAATTCGTTTTGCCAAAAGAATTTATTTACAAATATTTCAAGTCGGGCAAAAAGAAAAAAAAGAAATGACTTTAATTGTGGGAGCGGGCGATGCCGGAGAACAAATTTTAAGAAGTATTTTAGGTTCCACTACTAGTTCTTATTTACCGGTAGGATTTGTAGACGATAATCCAGCAAAACAGGGGACATTGATTCATGGAATAAAAATTTTAGGTAAAATCAGTGATATTCCCGAAGTGATAGAAGTCCAAAATATCCGCGAAGGAACAATGATTATTGCTTTGCCTTCGGCGGGAGCTAAAATAATCAGGCAGGCAATAGAATTAGGAAGAAAATCGGGCCTAAAAAAGATTAAGGTGGTTCCTTCTCTTTCAGAAATTATTGATGGTGAGGTTACTCTTTCAAATCTAAGAGAAGTTCAAGTTGAAGATTTATTGGGACGGGAACAAGTTTCCTTAGACCAAAAATCCATTGAAGATTTCATCCATAATAAAAGAGTTCTAATCACCGGTGCTGCCGGCTCAATTGGTTCTGAATTGTCAAGACAAATAGCTAAATTTAGACCATCTCTACTTTTACTCTTGGATCAAGATGAAACTGGTATTTTTAACATATCTGAAGAGATTGAAGACAGGTTCCCAAGATTAAATAAAAACCCATTAATAGCTGATATTTTAGATGAAAAGAAAATTGAACAAATTTTTAAAACTTTTTTACCCCAGATGGTCTTTCACGCTGCGGCTTATAAACACGTTCCCTTAATGGAAATTTATCCTGATGAAGCAGTAAAAAATAATATTTTTGGAACAAAAATTGTGGCCGAAGTTTCCGTTAAATATAAGGTAGAAAAGTTTATTTTTGTCTCTACCGACAAGGCAATCAATCCAATATCGGTAATGGGGGCCACTAAAAAAGTAGGAGAGATGATTTGTCAGGCGTTAAACAACCCTCCACCAAAATTTGGTGAGGGGCGAACAAAATTTATTTCAGTTAGATTCGGTAATGTTTTAAATAGCCGGGGAAGCGTAATCCCCATTTTCAGAGAGCAAATAAAAAAAGGAGGACCAATAGAGATTACCCATCAAGATATGAAAAGATATTTTATGACTGCGCCCGAAGCCTGTCTTTTAGTAATGCAGGCAGGAGCGATAGGTCAGGGCGGGGAAGTTTTCGTTTTAGATATGGGTGAGCCTATTAATATTTTGGATCTGGCAAAAGAAATGATTAAATTATCCGGGCTTGAGCCCGATAAAGATATCCCTATTGTTTTTACTCAACCCAGACCAGGAGAGAAGTTTTTCGAAGAGATTTTAACTGCAAAAGAGCAAACCCTTACTACCAAAAACCAGAAAATTTTCATTACTAAACTCTTTGATTTCGACCGCGATAAATTAAATTCTGGGTTAAGAAAAATAAAAGAAGGGGTCGAGAAATCAGATAAAGAAAAAATTGTAAAAACATTAAAAGAAATTATTTCATAATAATCCTATGGGTAAAAGTTCAAGAGAAAAAAGAGAAAGACGCCTAATGGGGGAGACAGAGACCGAAAAAGAACAATCAGAAATTGGCGGAGGAACGATTTGCAAAAAGATTATTTTAGCGGGAATCTTTTTGATTTTATTTACACCCCTCATTGTTAGCGGTAGATTTTTCTTTCCTTTTGTTGGGCCAAAAAGCCTCTATTTTATGGGTCTGGTAGAAATTATCTTTTTTACTTGGCTCTTTTTAATAATTTTTAATCCTCGATATCGACCCCGTTTAAATCCATTATTAATAGCTTTAATTTTATTTTTATTAGTTTTAATTTTTGCCGCCATTTTTGGAGTAGATCCTTTTAACAGTTTTTGGTCAAAATTTGAAAGAATGACCGGAATTTTAATGATGCTTCATCTGTTAGTCCTTTTTTTGGTTATTTCTACCGTATTCGAAAAATCGGATTGGAATATAATCTTTGCCGTTTCGGTTTTGGCGGGAATAATTATTAGTATTATTGCCCGGTTTTTTAAAACTGAAGCAATGCATAGTGGTGCTACTATAGGAAACGACTCTTTCCTGGGAACCTATTTACTTTTTGATTTATTTTTAGCCCTATATCTGATTTTTAAATCACAGCTTGGTCTAAAAATATACTCTTCGATAGGTTTTTTGATTATGGCTTCGACTCTATTTTTAAGTGGGGCTAGGGCGGCAAAGCTATCTTTTGTGATAGGGTTGATTTTACTTTTCTTTTTATGGCTGATTTTTTCTCAAAAAGGGAAGCTAAAATTGGTTGGTGTTTCTCTTTTAACCATTTCTGTCATTTCCGTCCTCATTTTTGCAGTCTTTGCCTTCCAACCAGAAAGTTTCGTCCGAAAGGGAATAGTTGAAAGAGTTTTTGGCGAAACGTTTGGCGGAAGGTTTATAGTTTGGGGAGGGGCTTGGAAAAGCTTTTTAGAAAGACCGCTTTTAGGTTGGGGGCCAGAAAATTTTGAATTCGCTTTCACAAAAAATTATAATTCCTGCATGGGTACCGCCAGATGCGGTCAAGACATTTGGTATGATAGGGCTCATAACATAATTTTTGATACCCTGGTTTCTTCCGGAATATTGGGCCTGCTTTCCTATATTGGAATTTTCATTGCTGCTCTTTGGCTTCTCTGGAGAAACTATTTTAAAGGCAAATTAGATTTCTGGACCGTTGGTATTTTTACTGTTCTTTTAATTTCTTATTTTATTCAAAATCTTACTGTTTTTGATATGGTTTCTTCTTACATGATTTTCTTTCTAGTTTTAGGATTCGTGGCCGCCGTTTCCCAGCAGCCCAAAGAATTTCAGGCTGTTAAAAGAACAGAATCTCCTTATTTTTTAACTGCGGTGATTATTTTAGTAATAATGTGTTTTTCCCTTTCCGAATTTGTTATTCAGCCGTTTAAAACCGATGCTTATATAATAGAAGCCCTTTCAGGTCCGGATATTGGCGAAGAGAGAATTTCCTTATATCAAAAAGCATTGACCACATCCCCGGTTGGCAGACATCAAATAAGGGAATTCTTCGCGGATAATTTTTTGAACCTCGTTTTTCAAGACGAAAAAATAAATAATGTTCCGGTGGAAAAGATTAAAGCAGAATTTGATTTTCTGAGTCAGGAATTAGAAAAAAATACAAAAGAATCTCCTTTAAATTACCGCGCTTATCTGAAATTGGGCCAGATTTATAATGCCTATTTCCTATTTGATCCAACAAAAGTGTCTTTGGCTCAAGAGGTCTTGGAAAAAACTATTTCTCTTAGTCCCGCCAATCAAGCGGGGTATTGGGCTTTAGCTCAAACAAAACTTTATCAGGACCAACCAAAAGAAGCCCTCTTGTTGACAGAAAAGGCAGTAGAACTTGACAGAAAATTGGCCCGTTCTCATTTAATTGTTGCCCAAGTAGCCATGATGATGGGAGATTATGATTTAGCAAAGAGAGAAGCTCAAGAAGCAATGGAAATTGATCCTTCTTTGGACCCATCCATTATTAAAAGTATTCTGGGAGAGTCATAACAAACCGGAGTTTGATATATTAAATACGGGGGGCTTGACAAAAATATCTTAATTTGTTAATATTGAATCGTGAGTGTGCGAGAAATCGTAACTCGTCTAAGTCGACAGTAACCCTCCCTCGAGCGAGGGTTGCTGTTTTTTTTCAACCAAAAAGGCGGGTGAGTTAACTCCAATTCTAAGTCTTTTGTGAGTGCTATCCACCCGCCCAATTATATTTTAACATTTTTTTTGGTAGAATAAAACAATGGATATAAAAAAATTATTACCAAAAATTAAAAAGAATGTATTGTTAAAAGATTACACTACTTTTAGAATTGGGGGACCGGCTAAATATTTTTTGGAGACTGAAAAAAAAGAAGATATCGTCAGGGTAATTTCAGCGGCAAAAAAGTTTAATTTGCCATTTTTTATTCTTGGAGGTGGAAGTAATTTATTGGTTTCGGATAAAGGATTTAAAGAATTGGTAATAAAAATCAAAAATAAGGAATTAAAAGTTAAAAATAATAAAATTTTTGTCGAAGCCGGCGTAGTATTAAACCAATTAGTTAACACAGCTTTGAAAAATAATTTAAGTGGATTGGAATGGGCAGCGGGAATTCCAGGAACGGTTGGGGGAGCAATATGTGGAAATGCGGGGGCGTTCAATAAGTCCACGGGAGATTTAGTAAAAAATGTAGAGGTGTTAGAAGTTGCAAATTGTAAAATTAAAATTCTGAACAATAAAGATTGCAATTTTAGATACCGCGATAGTATATTTAAACATAAAAAAAATTTGATTGTCCTTTCGGCGACACTTCAGTTTAAAAAAAGGAATAAAAAAGAAATTAAAGAAAGAATAAAAAAATATTTAAATTATCGGAAAGAAACTCAACCCCTGAATTATCCTTCGGCAGGCAGTATATTCAAAAACCCTAAAGGTTTTTCAGGCGCTGCGGCATCCTTTGCTGCGGCATCCTTCGCTGCGGCTCGGCAGGGCGAAGAGGATGAATCCTCTTCTTTATCCTTCGCTGCGGCATCCTTCGCTGCGGCTCGGATGATTGAAGAATGCGGCTTGAAAGGAAAAAGAATTGGAAATGTAAAAATTTCTGAAAAACACGCCAATTTTATTGTTAATTTGGGTCAGGGAAAAGCAAAAGATGTTAAAAAACTCATAGAATTGGCAAAAAAAAGAGTAAAAAATAAATTTGGAATAGATTTGGAAGAAGAAATTTGTTATTTAGGTTTTAAAAATTAAAAATTTTCTATTTTCCATTTTCTACTTCCAAATTTTTAGTTATTAACACTTGACATACTCTCTTGAAATGAGAAAATAAATTAATCAGCACCTCCAAAAGTTTTTTGGAGACCTAGATTGCAGATAGTGGTCGACTATTTGTTGATTCTCTTTTAAAATTTTTTTAAAAAAATTCCATGGCAAAGAAAAAGAAGAAGAAGAGATAAGATCTTTTCCCCCCCACTACTTTTGGATTTTTAAGAAACAAAATAAAAGTTTCAGTCTAAAAGTGGTGGGGGGTTTATTTTTGATTAAAATTTTAATTCTAAGATAAATCCTCTTGAAAAAATCTCTTATTTTTTATATAATAATAATTGCCAAAACAAAAAGAAAATGAAAAAAAATTATGGAAAAGAATTAATTTTGGACCTTTATGATTGTGATCCGAAAATTATTCGGTCAAAGAAAAAGATTTTAGAATATTCAGAAAAACTTTGTAATTTAATAAAGGTTAAAAGATATGGCAAAGCAATTTGTGAAAGGTTTGGTTTTGGGAGTGATTATATCACCGGTTATTCTTTGGTTCAGTTAATAGAATCTAGTTCAATTACTGGTCATTTTTCTGAACTTTGGAATCGGGCCTTCGTTAATATTTTTTCTTGTAAATCATTTGATGATAAAATTGTCAGCAATTTTACTAAAAAATTTTTCAAAGCAAAAAAAGTTAGAAACAGAGTTTTAAAAAGATAACCGCTTTTTTTCGTTCTTTGTTTTTTGGTAAGAATTTTCTTGCCAGCTTCAAGGTAAGCGGTTAACCAAAAAACATGCAAAAGAAAATGAAGAGATCCACTAGATTGGTCAGACTAAAACCAATAAAGGTATCAAAGTATGCAGGAGTTCATTTGCTTGCCGATTTTTGGTCGGGTAAAATTATTGAAGACCCCCAAAAATTAAAAAAAATTTTAATTGAAGCAGCAAAAAAATCTAAAAATGATCCTTTAGAAATAACTATTCACAAATTTAATCCTCAGGGAATCACTGGGGTTTTATTATTGGCTGAAAGCCATATCGCTCTCCATTCCTGGCCGGAGATAAATTATATTGGCGTTGATATTTTTACCTGCGGCGAAAAAGCCTTACCCCAGAAAGCTCTTGAATATTTAAAAAAAGAATTTCGTCCAAAAAAGATTGAAATAAAAAAAATAAAGCGTGGCGTATTATGATGATAAAGAAATTTATTTTTGGGGGAAAATGGTTTTTTGAAGATATGAAATTGTTGGGGAATCCGACTTTTACCTGGGGAGTAATTATTGAAAAAAAAATCTATTATGGAAGAAGCAAATTCCAGAAAATTGAGATTTTTGGAACAAAAGATTTCGGCAAAATTTTAGCCTTAGACGGATTAGTTCAACTCTCAACAAAACATGAATTTATCTATCATGAAATGTTGGTTCAGCCAGCCATGTTTTATCACTTGGCGGCGGGTAGACGACGTCCAGAAAGAGTTTTGATTATCGGTGGCGGAGATGGGGGAGTGCTTAGGGAAATTGTAAAACATAAATCAGTCAAAGAAATTTTTTTAGTTGACCTTGATAAAAAAGTTATTGAAATTTCCAAAAAATATTTACCCTCGGTTTCAAAAGGAGCCTTCAGAGATAAAAGATTAAAGATTTTTAATATTGATGCTTTAAATTTTATAAAGAGATATAATAATTTTTTTGATGTAATAATTGATGATTTAACCGATCCAACGGGTCCATCATTAGCGCTTTGGACAAGCAGCTTTTATAAAGATATTTCTTACGCTTTAAAAGAAAATGGAATAGCCGCCTTTCAGACTGCCTATTTTCGAGAAAGATTTGCTAAAAAAAGTAGAAAAAAAATAAAAAAAGTTTTCCCATTTTTTAAATTACATAAAGCTTATGTTGGTTGTTTTCCTTTTGATGAACATACTTTTTCTTTAGGCTCAAAAAAAATTAACTTTGATAAAGTTTCTTTCAAAAAAATTGATGAAAAATTCAGGAGGCTAAATATTGAAACCAAATACTACTCTCCAAAAATTCATTTTACTTCCCAAGTTCCACCAAAATATTTAAGATAAAAAATCTTGATTAGAACTCGATTTCTTACTTAGCTAGGAATTTTTTTATTTGAAAAATTTATTTTTTGATGTAAAATTTAAGATATGTCAATAATAAACAAAATTTTTGGCGATGCTAATGAGAATTACTTAAAGAAACTGCAACCGATTGTTGAGAAAATAAATTTGCTCGAAAAAAATTACGAGAGTCTTTCCGATGAGAAAATGAAAGAAAAAACTTTAGAGTTAAAAGAAAGATTAAATCCGCCAGCTGGCGGAGGTGAGACTCTGGATGAGATTTTGTCCGAAGCTTTTGCTTTAGTTCGGGAAGCATCAAAGAGAACCTTGAAACAAAGGCATTTCGATTGTCAGCTGATCGGCGGAATTGTTCTCCACCAAGGGAAAATTTCCGAAATGAAAACAGGTGAGGGAAAAACTCTGGCTGCTACTTTACCTATGTATTTAAATGCTTTGGAAGGAAAAGGATGTCATTTGGTAACGGTTAATGACTATCTGGCAAGACGTGATTCTGTCTGGATGGGTCAAATTTACCATGCTTTGGGCTTGAGTGTGGGATGTCTAAATCACGAGCAGTCTTTTTTATACGAACCCGATTACAAAAAGCCCGCCCAGGGCGAAGAAAAAAAGATTTCTTCTTCCCCCTTCGCTGTGGCTCGGGAAGAGAAGGAAAAAATGAGGGATGAACTGGGAAGTTTTTACATTGTGGAAGATTTTTTAAGGCCCTGTTCGAGAAAAGAGGCTTATTTAGCCGACATTACCTATGGGACAAATAATGAATTTGGCTTTGATTATTTGCGGGACAATATGGTCTATGAGATATCGCAACAGGTTCAGCGGGGATTCAATTTCGCCATTGTTGATGAGGTTGATTCAATTTTAATCGATGAAGCTAGAACCCCCTTGATTATTTCCGCTCCTGATGTTGAATCGTCTAAGTGGTACGAAGAATTTGCCAGAATCATTCCCAAGTTGGATTCAAAAATAGATTACGAGATTGATGAAAAAATGAAGGCTGTTACTTTGACTGAATCGGGCATTAATAAAATTGAAAAAATTTTGGGAGCGAAAAACATATATGAAGAAAAAGGAATAAAATATTTGCATCATTTAGAACAAGCCCTAAGGGCTGAAGCTCTTTTTAAAAGAGACCGGGATTACGTGGTGAAAGATGGCGAAGTTATTATTGTCGATGAATTTACCGGCAGACTGATGCCGGGCAGAAGGTGGTCTGGCGGACTCCACCAGGCGATTGAAGCTAAAGAAAGGGTGCAGGTTAAACCAGAATCGCTTACCCTTGCCTCGATTACTTTCCAGAATTATTTCAGAATGTATAAAAAATTAGCCGGCATGACCGGAACTGCTGCCACCTCAGCTGAAGAATTTGATAAGGTTTATGGCTTGGAAGTGATAATTGTTCCGACCAACAAA
>Ga0315289_10004353_pt1 | contig 21117 bp, 22 predicted proteins | sample YL17G11_40_MG_FD_203452 | JGI IMG/M metagenome (GOLD analysis project Ga0315289, IMG submission 203452) | Sediment microbial communities from Yellowstone Lake, YNP, Wyoming, USA - YL17G11_40 | ecosystem: Environmental > Aquatic > Freshwater > Lake > Sediment | place: USA: Wyoming | collected... | reverse complement strand
GAGAGAGAGAGAGAGAGAGAGAGAGAGAGAGAGAGAGAGAGAGAGAGAGAGAGAGAGAGAGAGAGAGAGAGAGAGAGAGAGAGAGAGAGAGAGAGAGACAGAGAGAGAGGAAGAAGACGTGAGAAACGAAGAAAAAAGCAGGAAAGCGAAGAATCAATTCAGCTTTCTTCAATTCACCTTTTCCTTCCACAGGACAGTCTCTCCTTCGCCTTCGTCGGTAGGGCTACTGCTGACGTTCTCGCCCCAACTCTCCTGTGCGCCAGGGTAGTGGACGATTGTGCCATCGAGGTCGGTGAAGAGGATTGCCCGCGGCGGCATTTCTCTTTCGACAATTTTTTTCTTTGCCACGAGGTCGACGGCGCCCTCTCTTTCGAAAATTGTGATCCAAAAAACTCTCAAGCTTCAAAGAAGGGTTTTTACAAGGGGCTTTGCGGATTGGGCAACACACAAATGAGGGAGGGTGTCCTCGGGGCGCACGCGCTGCGCCAGAGGTCGACACAAAGGACTCCCTCAGCCCTGGAGCTCCGACAGGAAGCGTTCGTACTCGCTCGCGACCGGGTTCTGACCTCCGCCGCCGCCGCCCTGTCCTTGGCCTCCTCCTCCCTGCTGCTGCTGCTGCTGCTGCTGGGAGCCGCCCGCCGCGGCCGCGCCTCCTCCGCCTCTGGGCACCAGGGGCGCGGCAGGAGGAGTGCGGGCCGCAGCAGCAGGGCCCGCGGCTGCGGCCGCCGTGTCCTGGCTCCGAGGCTCGGGCGGGGGGGACTCCGGGGGCGGCGGCGGCGGCGCCCCGTCGTCGTCGTCGTCGCCGCCGTCGTCCGGCGGCGGCGGCGGCGGGGGGGCCTCGTCGGGCGGCGGCGGCGGCGGCTGGTTTCCGTAGTAGCCCGGAGGGGGCTGCTGCTGCTGCTGCTGCTGCTGAGGCGGCATCGCATGCCAAGTCTGCGGCTGCTGCTGCATGCCCCCACCGTAGCTGTACGAGGGCGGAGGAGGGAAGCCGGCGTGCTGCTGCTGGTAGTACGGCGGCGGCGGCGGGCCGTGCTGGTACGAGCCCCACGGCAGCGGAGCGCCGGGCGGCGGCGGCGGCGGCGGCGGCGGCCCGCCGAAGCCGGCGGGAGGCCCCCCACCGTAACCGTAGGGAGGAGGGGGAGGGGGCATCCCCTGCTGCCAATGCGGGGGAGGCGGCTGGTGGAAGCCGCCGCCAAAGCCGCCGCCGCCAAAGCGGTCTCCGCCGAAGCCGCCGCCTCCCCCAAACCCGCCGCCCGCTCCGCCGCCGCCGCCCCGGTCGCCCGCCACGCGCACGATAAGGCCCCTCCCCTCCTGCGCCAGCCCAGGGGCAGTCCTGAGCCCGTCCATGCCCCTCAGCGCCCTCTGCGCCCCCTCCGCGTCGGCGAAGACGACGAACGCGAAGCCCTTGGGCCTGCCCGTCTCGCGGTCGGTCACGACGCGGACGGACTGGATGGGGTTGCCGCCGCCGCCGCCGCCGATCCCGGGGGCGGCGTGGAGCGCGCAGAGGGCTTCGAGCGCGGACTCCGTCGCGGTGACGTCGAGGCCCTGTTCCGTTCGTTGGTGTTTCGTCGAATGGGAGAAACGGAAGAGGGAGTGAGTTTTTTTTTTTTTTTTTAGAAAAGAAGAGCCCGAGGAAAGAAGAGGAGGGCTTTTGAAGAGGGAAAAAAAAAAAGAATCGAACTCTCACCGTGATGAAGAGCTTCCTCCCGTCCTCGTCCTCGTCCCTCCTGCCGCCCCCGCCTCCCGGTCCCCCCCCCGCTCCCCCTCCGGGCGCGTTGTCAAACACTCCCGGGAGCGGGAACCCCCCCGAAGGCACCCCCGGAGGCGGGGGACCGCCGCCGCGGGGCTGCACCCGCAGGGGGCGCCCCTCGACGAGCGCGCCGTGCGCTCGCCGGCAGGCGTCGGCCGCGGCCTCTGGCGAGGCCATGACCGCGAACGCGAAGCCGCGGTTCCTCGGCGCGGGCGCGCCCGCAGGGAGGTCGCCCAGGCTCCTGCCATCGTCTGGGACCACGCGCACCTCGACGACGACGGAATCGGCGCCGGGGTCGGGGCCCCGGAGCGCCGCCTCGAGGGCGCGCCGCAGCGTCTCGTCGTCGACCGAGGGCGCGAGGTTCCCCAGAAAGAGCTTGCACTCGTTCGGGGCGTCGTCGGCCGCCGAGGGGGGCCCGCCTCCGCCGCCGCCGGAGCCGGGGACGCTGCCGTAGGGGTCGCGCAGCATGTTTCGCCGGGAGGAGTTGAGGCGAGAGGAGGGCGGGACGCCAAAGTTGGGGCGAGGGGGGAGCCCGGCCTCTCCGCCGCCGCCGCCGCCGCTCCCGCCGCCGCCACCGAGCTCCTCCAGAAAGTTTTTGTACTCGTCGTCGTTCCCTCCTCCTCCTGCTCCTCCGCCTCCGCCTCCCCCCTGCATCCTCGCCACGTCGCGGGCGTACTGCGCCTCGACGCTGGCCTGGATCGCGGTCGGAAGCTTGAAAGCATCGCCCGCGGCCCCGCTGCCGGCGACGCCGCGCGAGGGGCACTCGAACTGGCGGTGGCCCGAGCCGCCGCAGAGGAAGCAGGCGTCGCCCTCGCCCTCCTTGAGCGTACCGTTGATGATGGCCAGCTCGCGGAGCTGCTTGTCCTTGGTGTCGTGGAACCAGTCGTTCTCCGGGTCGAGCATGGGCGCGACCTTCTTCGCGGCGAGCTCCACGGCCTCGCGGGTGTCGCCTGTTTTTTTTGTGGGGATTTTTATTTTTATTTTTTGATTCGAGGTTGGGAAAAGAGAGTGAGTTGTTTTCGTTTTTTCGGTTTTTTTTCGCTCTCTCGTTATCTCGTTCATCTCTGTTTCCCTCTTTTCTTTTTCTCCTCTTTGTCCTCTCGCCCCTCTGGCTTTCCTCTCTCTTACCTTCAATGAGCACGTGCAGGTCGTCGTCCTCGCCGTAGTCGTGCCCGGGAGCCCTCGCCGCGCCCTCCTTCATCGCGCCCCTCCCCCGAATGACGACGCGGCACCCAGTCTGCGCCTGGAGCTCCCGCTGCGTCTTCCCGCGCGGGCCGATCACGAGCCCGATAAAGTTGAAGTTGGGGTACTTCTTCTGCGGGATGTAGAGCTTCTTGCGCTTCTTCTGCGGCCGGTAGTCGTACGGGGGCCTGTAAGACCGGTCGGACTTGATGAGCTGCTCGATGAGGTCCTGCCGCCTCTCGGAGAGGTTCTCCCTCGCGCGGACCTCGCGCGTGTTGAGCCTGATCCCCCTGCGGTCGTAGACGGGCTCGGGCGAGGGGGATCGCTGCGGCGAGGGGGGGATCTGCCAGTCGTCCTCGCGGAGGCGGCGCTCGGCGTCGGCGAGCTCGCCGTAGAGCGCGAGCACGGCCGGGTCGTCCGACTTTTGGGCGGGCCCGCCGACGACGGCGGAGGGGAGCTGGACCACGATGCCTCCGGGCAGGGTGAGCTCGCGCGCGCCCGAGGCGGCCGCGAGCGTGAGGGCGGAGGTGGCCGCGGCGGAGACGTGGGGCATCGAGACCTGGCCGGAGCGCTGAGGAGGTTGAGGGAGGACGCCGGGCGGCATCATCGACGAGAACGTCGGCGGCGGCATCGGCGGCGGCGGCGGCGGCAACGTTGAAGGCTCGGGGGCTTCCTCCCAGCGCGACTTGCGCGCCCTGCGGCGAGGGGGCTCGCCCCCATCTCCTGATGCTCCCGCTGCTGCTGCTGCTCCGTCGTCAGCAGCGGGGCGCTTGTTGTTCTCGTTCGAGGCGATGCCGGCGGCGGCAATCGTCGACGGGCCTGGAGGGGGTGGCGGCGGCGGCGGGCCGTTTGCTCCCTCGTCGCCGGTGGCGCCGTCCTCTTTCGAGACCATCTCCGTCGCCCTGGCGAGCAGGGTGGGGGGAAGTCTCCGCTAGAGAGCGGGAGAGAAAGAAAGAGAGAGAGGGAGAGGGCGGCAGGGAGTTGTGAAAGAGAAACTGCGCTGTATTTTTCTGAGAATCTCACTAGAATTGATCTCGGGCGTCGTCGTCGCAGACGTTTTTTTTTGACGGCCGGAGAGAGCGGAATAGGGGGAAATGATTTCACTGAAATTCAGAGGTTTTCTTCGACCTCTTTTGTTCCTCTCGCCGCGGGAAAATAAAAATGGAAAAACGCTCGCGCCTTATACATAATTTTGAAGATGACATTCCTTTTTTTCGATGGGTACGAGTGCTTTAAGGCTACGAGACTGGACGGGAAAAAAAAACAAAAAAACAAAACCGGCTAGCGCTGCGGAGGCAGCAGCAGCGTGTCGAGGAACCTCGACGCCAGCGCGCCGGGCGCCGGCAGCGCGTGCGACGGCGCGTCGAAGAGCGCGGCCCAGGGGGCGGCGGCGGCGGCGGCTCCCCCCGCGCAGCCGCTGCCGGCCTTGAGGCCCCCGTGGCCCCTTTCGGGCGTCGCCGGGCCCGGCCTCGCGGCCGGGTCCGCGCCGCCAAACTTGGCCTCGAAGGCCGACGGGGGCTCCCCGAGAAGAGCGGCGGCGGCGCCCCTCCTCGCCCTCTTCGACCCGAGGCGCGGCGAAGCGGCCGACGCCGCGCAGGGACCCGCGGCAGAGCCGACCTCGAGGACGGCGAGCTCCCGGTCCGACGTCAGCACCAGCAGCGGCGGGCAGAGGCGGCAGCTGCCGCCGTCCGACGCCGCCGCCGAGGCCGCGCCGCCCCCTCTGCTCGCCTGCCCCTCGAACAGGAGGGCGTCCGCCGGCGCGCGCGGGAGGTCCCATCCCGACAGAGCGGCTCCGTCGCGCGCGCGCAGCGCCAGCACCCTTCCCCCGCGCGGCGAAGGGGAGGAGGGAGAGGAGCGAGAGGGCGCGAGGGCGACGGCGACGACGCCGCCCAGCGGCGAGGCTGCGAGCCTCGTCGCGGGCGACGCGAGCGGCGCCGCCCAGGCCGCGGCCTTGGTAAGCAGGTCCCACGCGACCAGTGACGACGAATTCGAGCTCGAGGAACTCGAAGAAGACAGGGCCGCGACGAGCGTGGCCGTGCCCGGCACGAAGGCGAGGCAGGAGACCGCGGGGGGAGGGGCGGCGGAGGGGCAGCCCAGGGGGGGCGGGGCCGAGGGCGGCGCGAGCACGGCGACGCGCTCGCCAGAGTCGACCCGCCAGAGGCCGACGACCGCCGCCGTCGAAGAAGCGGGGCTCGGCGCCGCCGCGGCCGCGACGAGCGACCCGTCGTCGGAGAAGGCAACGGCGGTCAGCGGGGAGGCGCGCAGCCCGGCGGCCCAGGCGCAGCGCCAGCGGTCGCTCGTCGAAGGGGGGGGAGGCGACGCCGCCGACGCGGCTGCCGCCTTCCTCGACCAAAGCTTGAGCTCACCGTCGGCCGCTCCCGTGGTCGCGACCGCATCCCCTCGCGGGGAGTAGGCCAGCGCAGCGATGGGGCCACTGCGTCGTTTTTTCGTATTCGAAAGAGGTTGAGAAAGGAGGGAAAAAAGGTGAGTTTCCTTCGTGAAAAGAGAATGAAAATGTCGTTCCCGCGCCGCGGGCAAGCAGGAACGTCATTTCCCGCTTCTGCCTTGAATTTTCGCAACGCGGAAGAACTGCTTTCACTCTACTCGGCGTGTCCTGCACAGGCTGGAGTTCCCGCCACTGGAACCCGCTCCCCGTCATCAGAACGGGGAGGGGCAATGAAAAAAACAGGCGCCTGTCCCTTTGTATAACGACCGAGAAATTTGATTCTTGTCTCTCGCTCTCGCGCTCTCTTTTCGACTCTCTTTCTCTCTCTCTCTCTCTTCCACTCTTTCATCCCGTACCTGTGAGGATCGACGACCTCCGCGACGAGCGCGTAGGGCGGCGTCCCCGCGACGACGCTGACTCCGCCGTAGGAAAGGGAGGCCCAGAGCTTGAGCACTCCTGCGCGGCCCGCGAGCGAAGGGGAACCGAGCGCAGAGGCGCCCGCCGCCGCTGCGGCCGCTGCCGCTCCGGTGCTTCCCCCGCCGCCGGCCCCCGGCCTCGGCACTGCCTCCGCGGTCGCCATCCCCCGCCCGTCCCCGGAGAACGCCAAGCCCGTGACCCTCGGAGTCGCCGCATGTGCTGTCGCATCGCTCGCGGAAGGAGAGGAAGAGGAGGAAGAAGGCGAAATGGCGGTCACGTCGTTGCGGCGCGAGACGGCGAGCCGCGCCGCGTGCGCGTCCTTCCGCGACGACCAAAACTGCAGCGCGCTTCCGGGCGCAGCGACGACGAGGTCGCCGGGCGAGGACCGCAGCGGGCACAGCGCCGCCGTCGGCGACGCGGCCTCGAACGGGTCCACGGCTGACCCCGAAGGGGACGAGGACGAAGGAGCCGAGGAAGGAGAAGGAGGAGAGGCCGAGCCCGCCCGCGGCCGCAGGCCGTGCACCGACGCCTCGACCTCGGCCGTGGCGAGGTTGACCTTGCGGATCGTGTTGTCGGCCTGCGCGAGCACGCACGAGCCCTCGAGGCCCGCGGCGCCCCCCCTCGCGGCGTCGATCGAGGTGATCGCGCCGCCCAGGCGCGGCAAAAAGCCCCGCGACGCGCCGGCGCCCGCCGCGCCCGCGACCGAGGCGGCGCACGCGGCGAGCCGCCACCAGGCGAGCACGCCCTCGACCCCGCCCGAGAGCAGCAGCTCCCCGTCCGGCGAGAAGCGCAGCGCCCGCACCGCCGCCGAGTGCCAGTGCAGGGTCAGCGGGGGGAGGAGCCTGGAGGTCGGGGGGGGCGGGGGGCGGCCGCCGCGGCCGCCGCCGCCGCCGCCGCCGCCGCCGCCGCCGCTGGCGTGCCCCCTGCTGCTGCCGCCGGCGTCCGGCGCCGGAGCCGCGGCGGCGGCGACCGCGGCGGCGGCGGAGAGCGCCGAGGCCAGGCCCCGCCACACCGTGATCCTCCCGGACGCGTCTCCCACCGCCAGCCTGTCGTCGTCCCCGTCGACGGCCGCGGCGCTGAACGCTTTCGAGCCGGAAAGAGTCAGCGGCCTGCGCAGCGACGGGGCGCCGGCGCGCCAGGCCCAGAGCGTCCGCTTTTCGAAGGCGACGACGACGCCGCCGCCGGCCGAGAGTGCGAGCGCGCCGCCGGCGGCCGAGAGCTTGAACCTCTCTGGCTCGAGCTGGCCCGAGGAGAGCCTGAGGCGCATGATACGGCCGGCGGTTCCCCCGGCCCAGGAAGTGGAGAGGTAGGCGAGGCTGGTCCGCGGAGGGACGGCCTGGGGGTGGGGTGGGGGGGTGGGGGGGGGGGGTGAGTTCGAGAGAGAGAGAGAGAGAGAGAGAGAGACAGAGAAGAGAGAAAGAGAGAAGAAGAAGCAAAGAGGGTGAGCGCCGTCGAGAGTTTTCGGCGGCTAGGGTGAAAAGCGAGACGGGGAGCGGAAGAAAAGGAAAAAAACTCACCATTCCGGTTATCGGCACGCCGACCTTGAAGGTCTCGAGGCACTCCCCCGTAGCCCAGGCCCAGCGACGGACCGTGCCGTCCAGCGAGGCGGTGTAGACCTGTGGGGTAGAGGTTTTGATTTGGAAGGAGCGAAGAAAGATGAGGGGCATTGAGAGAGAAATGTCGGGGCGACGGCCGCCGTCGCCGGCAATGCCCTCCCTTTCTCTCTGTCGTTTTTTCTCATTTTCCGGCCACAAACTAACCTGCTCGTCGTTCTCCGGATTCCTGGACACTGCCGTGACGTCCGCGTCGTGGCCGAGCAGCTCGCAGACGAGCGTGCCCGCGGCTGAGGTGGAGAAGAACGCATCGTCGCCGCCGTGGGCGACAGCCGTCGACGTCGGCGTCGACAAAGAGCACGAGTAGACCCGCAGCGCCGCGCCCGCCGGGGCCAGCACGAAGCGCCCGCACGCCGAGGAGAGGGCGCCGTAGCGCGAGATGGGGCCTCCTCCCATCTTGGTTCGATCGTAGGAGGGGGCCGCTTCTAGGACGAGACGGAAGGAAAGCAAAAGAAGCGGAATGTTCAAATGCCTTTTGAGAAAGCTTTTTCGGCAGAGGCGTTGCCGTTAAATTTTCTTCCTCTCAGCGCCCACCTCGTTCTCTCTCGCTCTCTCGCTCTCTCGCTCTCGCTCTCTCTCCGCGTCCGTTCGGCTCGTTCTCGAGGTTTCTAATTTTACAAGAAAGAAGCGTACACGACTTCGTCGTCATCGTCAAAACGGCCACCAGCCCCTCTCGGCCTTCTTCCGCAGCGCCCGTGCCGCCTCCTCGAAAGACGCGGCGTCGGCGGAGAGGTGCTCAGTCACCGACGCGAGCGAGTCGAGCCGCTCGCCGCGGGCCGCCAGCGCCTCCCTCGCGCCGGCGAGGGCCTCCGAGGCGCCCCCCCCCAGGGCGGCAGCCGGAGCGGCGGCGTCTGCGGTGGAGCGTCGGCTCGCGGGGGGGGGTCGCCCGTAGGCAGCCTTGATCTCGTCGGCGGTGCGCTGCCGCGCGGAGCGAGGGAGGGCGGAGGCAGCAGGGGGGGAGGTCGAGGTTCGGTGGGGAGAGGCGGCTCCCAGGAGGGCCGCCCTGGCCGCCGCGAGCGCTCCCGCGGCGGCGTCGGTGACTGCTGCGGCGGTGGTGGTCGCTGCGGCGGCGACAGCGCTCGCTGCGGCGGTGGCGGCCGCGGCGGCGGGCTTTTTCGGAGGGGGGGCGGGGAAGGCGGCGGAGGAGGAGACTCTCGGAGTTGCCGTCGTCTCCAGTGTAGCTCCCTGGAGCCGCAGGGGAGCGAGAGGAGGAGGCCGCTCCACTCTCTCCGCGGATTCCCTCGGGGTCGACGCGCTCGAAGGAGGGGCGGAAGCAGCGAACAGGAGGTGGCCTGGGTCCTGCTGCTGCTGCTGCTGCTGCTGCTGCGGTCGGGGCTCTTGCTCCTCTTGCTCGGAGGTCGAGGTTGAGGACGAAAGACGAGGGGCATCAAAACTTGCGGCAGCGGCGAGCTCTTCTTCCTCAGCCTCTCCCTCTTCACTCTCTTCTCGTGACCTCGGAGGCGGCTCTCCTTCCTCCTCCGCGATGAGAGAAGAGACCGTCTCCTCCAGCGTGATGTTGAGAGGAGAGGGCGGTCTTGGCTGTGCGACGCTCGCCATGGTCTCTTGATGCTCCCGAGAGCGCTTTCTTTTTCCCTCTCGCTGAAAAATGAAGCTCGGCAGCGCAAACACTCTCACCTTTTCTCCTTGAACAAGAAAACAAACAAAACAAGGGGGGGAAATGAACGCGGCCCTCCCATTGCACGCCCCTCCCTCTCGTGGGGCAGCGGCTCGCCCCTTAAAGTCCCCCACGAGGGCCCTCTGCTCCCTCGATCGCAATCAGAGCTCCCTGTCCAGGCCCGCCAAGCTTCGAGGAAACCACCACAGTCTGCGAACGTCGAGCGATCAGCTCTCTGCTCTCCCATCTTCCTCGCGCCGCTTCGCTGCTTCCTCCCGCGCTCAAGCAATCGTCGCTCGCGCCAGGGCCGAGCTGAAGGCGCTCATTTTTGATTGCGACGGTACGTCGATCGTGAGAGGAAGAGAGGGAGGAAGAAAAGTCGTTTTCTTTTTCCGAACTCCTTTCCTACCACATTCTAGCTCTTTCGCCCTCTGTCTCTCTTCTGACAAAACCCCGACCTCCTTTCCCTCTCGTTTCCCTCCATCCAGGCGTCATCCTCGAGTCCGAGGGCCTCCACCGCCTCGCCTACAACGCAACTTTTGCCCACTTCGACCTCCGCTTCCCCGGACAGGAATCGAAAGGCCCGGTCGAGTGGTCCGAGCCTTTCTACGACGACCTGCAGAATAAAGTCGGCGGCGGGAAACCGAAGATGCACCACGTTTTCGGCAACAACGCTTCCGGATATCCGAGCTTCTCGCTCCCGGGAGAGAAGCAGCGCAGGCCTAGCCCAAACGCGAAAGACGACAAGGACTTTCTGGTCGATACCTTGCAGGCGTGGAAGTCGAAGAAGTACGAGGCGATGATCGCGGGCGGGGAGGTGCCCCCTCGCCCGGGAGTGCTCCGCCTGATGGACTCCGCCAAGGAGTCCGGCCTGAAGGTTGGGGTCTGCTCTGCGGCCACGAAATCTTCGGTTGTCGCGGTGCTCGACGCCCTCCTGGGCCCCGCGCGCGTAGGGGGCCTCGACGTCTTCCTGGCGGGAGACGACGTCAAGAGCAAGAAGCCCAACCCCGAGATCTACGAAACGGCGGCGAAGAGACTGGGGATCCCGCCGGAGTCGTGCTGCGTCGTCGAGGACTCAAGCATCGGCGTCGCGGCCGCGGTCGGGGCCGGGATGCGCTGCGTGGTGACGTACACGCCCTCGACGGCGTCGCAGGCCTTTGGCGACGCAGAGCGGATCGTCGCCGACGCGACTGCGCTCGACGTCGAGGAGCTGAAGGAGGGGGGAATCGTCCAGGACGACAGGGTGGAGTTTAAGGCTTAGAAGGAGGATCGGTTCCGTTTTCCTCTGGTTCGTGTAGATATCTAACGATGGCGAGTTTGATTATTTGGGGCGTTGAAGAAGAAGAAGAAGAGGAAGAAGAAGAAAAGAAGAACAAGAGGAAGAGGAGGTCGAGAGGAGGTCGCGAGGAGGTCGCAAGGTCGAGAGGGAGATAACAAGAAGCTCCACTTTTTCCTCGCTTTTGAAGCTCAAGCTTTTTCCTTTTTTCATCTCAACCTCAATCGTTCGTGTTTCTGGCTCTTTCGCTGCTGCGAAACGACACTCCTCTATTCTTCGAAAATGCTGCTGTCACGAGGAACCCGCGCTGCGGCGGGAAAGACCGTCGCGGCTGCCGCAGCATGCCCCACGCTGGGGGCGCAATCGAGTGGCGGCCGCCGAGCGCCGCCACGCGTTTTGTCGTCGCCTCTGGCGGCGATGATGGCATCAAGCCGCCTCCTGGTGAGTTTTGCTCAGAACGCTCGGCTCGTCGACGTTCTTGTGGAGGGGCGCTCGGGTTCTTTGATCCGAAGAACAATCGCGCCCGAGTCGAAGGAGACGCGAGGCGGTTCGGATGGAGAACCGAGCTCGAGAGCTCTGCTTCCTTGCTCTCTCCCGCTCGCTTGCTGGCTAGCAAGAAAGCCGCCGTAGCCTCCTCTCTCTCCACTCTCTTTTGTCTCGCCGTTCCCTTCTCACGCCCCCCCCCCCTTCCCCTCTTGCCCTCCCCTCCAAAACCCCGCCCCTCATTCAACCTGTCCCAATCTCACAGGCACAGCAGCAGAGCACAAGAGTGGGCCGAAGGAGCGCTCTTTCCACAGTCACTCGCGCCTCCGCCGAGGGAGGCCTCGCCGCGCCGCCGCCGCGACCGACGCGGCCAGCGCAGCCCGCCTCCCCTTCCCCTTCCTCGCCGTCTTCTTCTGGGGGTCCCCCCGGCGGTCCCGCGAGGCCGTACGGCGACGGAGGAGGTCGCGGCCGAGGAGGAGGCGCCGGAATGGGGCGCGGCGGCGGCCGCGACGGCGGGGGCGGCCGCGGCGGCGGCGGCGGCCGCGGCAGCTTCCAGGACCGCGGCAGCTTCCAGGGCGGAGAGCGGCGGCAGTTCGCGCCGGGAGAGGGGGGAGGGCGGGGAGGGGGCGGGATGGGGGGCCGCGGGCGAGGCATGGGCGGCGGCGGCGGCTATCAGAGGACCGAGGGCGGCGGGGGCGGAGCGGGGCCCGCGGGGGGCCCGGGGGGATTCGCAGGAGGAGACCGCACGTCGACGGGCGCCTCGACCTCGGGGGCCGGCGGCCCCTACGGCGCGAGGGAGCAGGGGACGGGGACGGGGACGCCCTACTCGCCCCGCAACCCCAACTTCGGCAGCGGCAGGCCCAACAGCTACAATGCCGGCCCCGGCTCCGCTCCCTCTGCCTTCGCCCCCGCCGAGGGAGGAGGAGCAGCCCCCGGCGGCTTCAGCCCCGGCGGCGGCTTCAGCGGCGGCGGCTTCAGCGGCGGCGGTGGCGGCGGGCCGACGTCCTACGCCGGCCGCCGCGGCCAGCGCGGCCGCGACGCCACCGCCGCCGAGAACCAGGACGACGGCCTCGTCGTCAACGCCGCGATCCGCGCGGACGAGGTCCGCCTGCTCGGGCAGGACAAGGCCATGCTCGGCGTGATGCGGCTCGGGGACGCGCTGGCCCTGGCCAAGGACCAGGGCGTCGACGTCGTGCTGGTGAGCCCCGACGCCAAGCCGCCCGTCGCGCGCCTCGTGTCCGCGTCCAAGTACCGGTTCGAGGCGGCCCGCGCGGCCAAGGACGCGTCGCGCAAGCAGCGCGAGGCAAGGCAGGGCCTCAAGGAGCTCAAGATGCGCCTCAACACGGACGTGCACGACTACCAGGTGCGCCTCCGCGCCGCGACGCGCTTCATCGGGAAGGGAGACAAGGTCAAGCTGAGCGTCGCGTTCCGCGGGCGCGAGATGGAGCACCGCGACGACTGCCGCGTGCTTTTTGAGAAGTTTGTGGGCGAGGTCGAGGCTTCCGGCGTTGAGGTGGCGGTGCAGAGCCCCCCGGCGATGCAGGGGAGGACGATGTCGATGATCTTGGGACCCGCGAAGGCGAAGCCGTGAAAGGAAAGGGGGGAGAGAGAGAAGAGATGAGAGATGAGAGATGAGAGAGCGAGAGGGAAGGGAGAGAAAAGAGAGGTCAGAGAGGTTGAGGGTTTTGTTTCGTGTTTCCGTTTTGTTTTCGTTTTCTCCATGTCCCCTTCCCCGTCATTTTTTCCGAGCAATTTTTACCCGCGCTTCGGTGGCGCGCGCGCATATTGAAATTTCTGGGGGGGAGAGCGAAAATCAGCGGGGTGTCTCGTGTTTCTTTTTTTTTCATGTGAACCAAAAAAAAAACGAGAAGAACATTTTTTTCATTTTTGAACGTTTTTGGATTGATCGACCGAAACATAAGAGCAGCATTCATGGGCTTGTTCGGCGTGTTTGGCGGCAAGAAAAAGCCGAACGGGTACGACGGCGACGGCTGCGTCGCTATCATCCCGCCCCTGTCCCCTCCACGCGTACCTATTGACGACGGAGAGGGCGGATTGACGCTGGTACGTTTTGATCCATGCGGCTGTTTTTTCTCTTGTCCTTGTGTTTTTTCCTCTCTCTCGCCTCACCCTCTTTTTCTCTTTCTTCTGCTCTTTGCCCGTAACCCCCCGCACCACCTGCTGCCCAGGGCTTCCGCGACGACAAGTCCCGCGGGGCCGCCCTGGAGGAATGCACCGCGGGCGTCGTCGACCGGTGCGTCCTGGGCGCAGCCGGGGGGTGCGCCGTCAGCGCCGCCAGGGAGTGCGAGCGGACGGTCGCCCGACCAACGTCAAGGAACCCGCTCGCTTTCGCAACAGGCGCGTTCCGGAGCAAGGAAGACAAGGCCAGGGAGGTCGGGGCGGCCAATGAGAACTATCGCGAGGCCAGGGAGGCCTGCGAGGCCGCCAGGAGGGAGCGCTGCAACGCCGAGGCGAGGGAGGTGTGCGAGGGGCACGCCAGCGGCTTTTGCGCCGCGGTGCTCCGTGGGCGGGGGAAGCTCAGGCTGAAGCTGGGCGCAGAAAGCGAATTGATGGAGGAGAGCGACGAGGAAGAGCAGGAGGAGGAGGAGGAGGAAGAGGAGGACGAGGAAGCAAAAGAGCAGGACAGGGTCTCTGAGAAGGGCAAGCGGTAAAATGGTGGTGGACGGAAAACGAAAGGGAGAGAGAGAAAACCAAAGTAGGTCCTAGAATTTCTTTTTTTCTTGGAAAAAAATGCATCCATTTTAAAAGAAATCTCCGGGGACGTCTGCGGCAACTCGGACTCCGGGTTCGTCTTGTTTTGCAAAAAAGAGATATCCCTCTCTCTCTCCAACTTTCTCTCTCTCTCCAAGGGAGAAAGTTGGTGAGAGAGAGGGAGAGTTAGCGTCAGAGTCCAACTCTTAACTCGGCGGCACGCTCACCCTGACCACCTCGATGTCGTACTCGAGCGTGGCACCAGGGGGAACTTCGCCCCTCTTTTCCGGAACGTGGGCCGTTGGCCTCGAAGTGTACCCGTTGCCTCCGAACCCGGCCTCTGGCGGGACGACCACGACCCGCCTCCCGCCGGCACGCATGCCGACGAGGGCCAGCTCGGCCCCCGGGCAGATCCCGCCGCTGAGCTTGGTGCCGAAGAGGAGCACCAGGGGCTTGGCGCCGGGGGCAGAGGTGTCTATAAAGTACCTCTCCTCATTCGAGTTGCTCTCCTCATTCGAGTTGCTCTCCTCGTTCGAGTTACCAAAGTGACTCGAAGAAGAAGAGTCGGGAGGAGAAGAGGAGCTTCTGCTTTCGCCGCCGCTGCCGCTGCCTCTGCCGCTGCCGCTGCTGCTGCTGCCGCCGCTTCCGCTGCTGCCGCTGCTTTCGCTCTTATCGATCGTTCTGGCCTTGACGTTCAGCACCAGCAGCAGCCCCTTGGCCACGGGAGCACCCCCGCCGATCCTCACGTCGCGCGCGCGCACCCCGCGCCCGATCTCGCGCTCCGCCGCGAGCGCGGTCCCGCTCGTCACCGTCACCGTCTCCTTCGCCTCGCGCGCGTCCTCGATCCGGGTCTTGATCTGCTCGGAGAGGACGCCTCCGGTGAGGATGGCCGCCCACCCGAGGCCGCCGAAGATGCCGAAGCGGCGGGTGAGGGCCGAGGCGATGGGGTCGGTGGAGTCGGCGCTGCGGCGCTGCTGCATTTTTTGTCGGGGTGGAGGAGACGTCGGCGGCGACGGAGGGGACGAATCGGCGCCGGCGATGTCGGGCTCGCTCCCGCCTCCTTCGACAGCCGCTGCTCTGACGGTTCGAGGCAGCTGCTGCTGCTGCTGCTGCTGATGGACTCGTCGCAGCGGCCCTCGTGCCCCCCGAGAGATCGGAATCGGGATCCTCGTCGCCTGAGGCGGCGAGGCGAGGGAGGAAGGAATCATTGTCGAGAGTTGTGAAGAGGAAGAAGAAGAGGACGTGGGGCAGAAAGAGGGGGTGGAGGAAAAAAAATCGGAGAGCCTCGAAGGTCCCAGGTCGAAATTTTAGAAAAAAGCCAGAGCTCGAGTTCACTCCTTCTCTTTTTCCCCGCGTCCTTTTTTTTGTTCGCCCCCCGCCGCCACAGCACCACCATGCAGGCTTCCATGCAGAAGGCGACCCTGCGCTCCGTGCGCACCACCTCGGCCTCGCGGTGAGTCGCTTGAGCAGTGCGCGAGAGACAGAGGAACGCAGCCGAAGAGGCAGCAGCAGCAGCAAGTTTGCCTTTTGATCGTCGCTCTCTCTGTCGTCCTGAAGCCTCACCCTCTAATTCTCTCAACTCGTTCGCCTCAACAGCGCCTCCACCAAGGCCGCGGCCCTCCCCGCTCCCATCCGCGAGGCCCTCGCCACCGCCGGCAAGATGGTCGCCGTCGTCGGAGCCGCCACCATGCTCCAGGTAAGGATAGAAGAATTGAATGCACTTGGTTGCTTCGCTCGCCGCTTTCTCCGAGCGGCGCCCGAGGAAAAAAGGCAGCATCTTGAGCCTCTGAGGACCTCTGCGCTGCTCTCTCGCGGGCGCAGTGGCCGGAGCACGACCGTGGGCGAGTGCCCCGGCGCTGGAAGAGGCATGAAAGGGCCCGAGGGGACTCTGCGCGGGGGCAAGAGAAAGCGAATGGCTCCTCCCTTTTGAGCTTTGCTTTTCGCTTGCTCCTCGCCGGCTCGCTCGCCCGCCGCTCTTGCCTCCTCTGTCACCCGATGGCCAGCAAGGCAGCCATCTCTGGACCGCTTCCTGCCTCCGACGGGGCCCTGTTAACCGGTCCCGCAATCTCTGCTTGCATGGTATTTCGTCGCGGACCCGCTGCGGGTGTCCGATTGTCCTGAAAGGGAGCGTGACCGCCTCCCGCGGAGGGCACTTTTTTTCGATCTTTTGACCAAATTTTCTCGAGCTCTCTATCTCGACCTCAACCTTATCTCACCTCCTCAAAAAAAAAAAAAAAAAAAACGTTCAGACCGCCCCCGTCAACGCCGTCACCTTCGACGAGCTGCAGGGCCTTACCTACCTCCAGGTCAAGGGCTCCGGCATCGCCAACACCTGCCCCGTCATCGAAGAGGGCACCTCGGACCTCAAGGCCGTGAAAGCCGGCAACTACAAGATCGAGAAGTTCTGCATGGAGCCGACGTCGTTCACGGTCAAGGAGGAGTCTGCGTTCAAGGGCGGCGAGCCCGAGTTCGTCAAGACGAGGCTGATGACGAGGCTGACGTACACGCTGGACGAGATCTCCGGCGCGTTCAAGGTCGACGGCTCCGGCAACGGTGAGTTGGAGTTTTTGGGAGTTTGGTTTGAAACGAGGAGGAGCCCGAGGTTCTATTTTTTTCCTTTTGGAGGTCGAGAAGAGGAAAGAAGTACTCACCGCCTCTCTCCTCCTCCTCTCCTATCGAAAAACACAACGTTCATCCCCCCCGAACAGTCGAGTTCAAGGAGGAGGACGGCATCGACTACGCCCCCGTCACCGTCCAGCTCCCTGGCGGCGAGCGCGTGCCGTTCCTGTTCACGATCAAGGAGCTCGCCGCCAAGGGCACGCTCTCGGCGTTCGGCGGCGACTTCACCGTGCCCTCGTACCGCGGCTCCTCCTTCCTCGACCCCAAGGGCCGCGGCGGGTCGACCGGGTACGACAACGCCGTCGCGCTCCCCGCGCGCTCCGACGCCGACGAGCTCCAGAAGGAGAACAACAAGTCGGTCGTCGCGCTCCGCGGCCAGGCCGTCTTCTCGGTCGCCAAGGTCGACCCGGCCACCGGCGAGATCGCCGGCGTGTTCGAGTCGGTGCAGCCGTCGGACACCGACCTCGGCTCCAAGGCCCCCAAGGACATCAAGATCACGGGGCTCTGGTACGGCCAGCTGACCCAGTAGAGAGGGTTTCGATCTGTTTCCTGCCGTCGCGATGGAAGAGAGGAGGGGATGAGAAAAGTTTGGAAAGCCCGACGACGCTCGGCCCCAAAGTTTCGGTTTCCTTCTTTTTTCTCTTTCGCAACCAACCGAAACAAAAAAAAACAAATCGAGAGAAGAGTTAAAAAGAAAAGTTTTGCGCATTTCTAGAGGAGTGGTTTTGAGCGTGCAGAGTGGAAGGAGAGCGAAAGGGAGAGAAGAGAGAGAGGAAGAAAAGAGCCATCTTTTTCTTTTGAGACGTGCGTGTGTGTAACTTCCCCTCGCGGCCACTCTCCCGTGATTCATCTTTTGAACGCCTCTTTGTCTCTCGGTTATTTTGATACAGGTTTGCTGGAAGGGAGGTTGTGTTACAGATAAAATTATCACCGTCGCCAGCGCCAGACTTGGAACTGCCTCGAGCAGAGAGAGACGAACGCTCCGCCGCTTGCGCCTCCGCACCCGCCTCCGCTTCCTCCCTCGGCGGGCCCCATCGCCGCCACGCAGCGCACCGGGGAAGGGTGCGGCTGCGTCACCGCCAGGGGCCGAGAGGGAGGGGCGACCGCAGCAGCATTTGCGTCACGAGGGTACCCGCGGTTGCGGCGGCGCGCTCCTCCCTCATCGGCCTCGGCCGCCTCTGCTGCCGCTCGGCCGGCGTCCCAGAGGGCGACCGACGCGCCGTCCCCCGCGGCGAACCACAGAGGCCCCTCTCCTTCTCCCCCTGCCCCTGCCCCTCCTCTGCCCCACAGCAGGGCGGACCCCGTCCCCTGCAGGAGCAGCGAGGAGCTCCTGCAGCCGCCCCCCGCAAAGGTCGCCGCCGAGGCGAAGGGTGAGAGGAGGGGGGCGGGACCGGCGCTCCCGCCCCCGGGCTGCAGAGGAGTTGGCAACTGCTGCCGCTGCTGCTGCCGCTGCTGCTGCTGCTGCTGCTGCTGCTGCTGCTGCATCACCAGCCCCAGGAGGTGATGCTCGAGTGGGGGCTCGCGCGCCGCCATCGACGGCGCGAGGTCGCAAGAGCCCGCGGGATCGTAGTAAGAGGCGACGACGAGGGGCTGCCGCTGCCGCTGCTGCTGCTGCTCTTCGTCGAAAGAAGAAGAAGGAGAAGCACGATAGTTTGGGTCGGCGGCGGCGAAGACGGCGGCAGCCCCGACGCACGAGAGTCCCGGAGGCGCAGGCGCGAACCGCGGCGGCAGCGAGGAGGTCGGCGAGGTGCAATCTCCCCAGACCGCGACCCCGGCGGCGCTCGCGGCCAGCAGCGCCCTGCCCGCTCCTCCTTCGCCGACGCCGCCGCCGCCGAGGGGGAGCAGAGTATGCACGGAGGTGGCAGAGCGCCCTGGAGCGCACTGGCGGCGGAGCTCGGACAGCAGCCCTCGAGCCGCTGCGCCTTGGACGGACGGAAACACATCCAGAGCTCGTTCTCCTCCTCCTCCTCCTCCTCCTCCTCCTCCTCCTCCTCCTCCTCCTCCTCCTCCTCTGACACCGACGCCGCTCGAGCCGGAGCAGAACGACGACGACGCCATCCTCAGGTCGAACACCGCCACGCGCTCCCCCTCGAGCCCCGCCGCGACGAGGTGCTCCGCGAGCCACGCAACCGAGCGCACCTGCCGCGTCGTCGGGACGCGGAGCGCGACGGCGGAGGCCTCGAGCGAGACAAGCGTGAGCGAGGGGCCGCCGCCGCGCGGGCCGCCGCCGCCGCCGCATCGGACCGCCGCGAGCGCCGTCTTGCCTCCCGGCCCGAGGGCGACGCCGCAGACGCTCGCTCCCTCCGCCAGCAGCACGGAGCTCGAGGGAACGCGAGGCGCGAGGAGCGAGACGATCTGCAGCTGCGCCCTTCGCGAGCTCTCGCCACCGACGACGGCGATGCCCGCGGCGGCGTCGGCGGCGGCGCAGCGTGCCTCGAAGGCCGCCGGGAGGATCGTCACGGAGGCCCGGAAGAACGGGAGGGCGGGGGAAGGGGCAGCGGAGGCCGTTTCCCCTCGCATACCTCCGCTCCTTTCTCCTTCACCTCCTCCGGTCCTCGCCCTCTTTGCGGCGGCGGCGGGAGGAGGAGGGAGACTCGTCGGCAGCGGCCTGCCGCTCTCGTCCACAGGCGCCGCGGCCGCCCCCGCTCTCCCTGTCAAATCATTCGCGTTCGCCGCCGCAGCAGCAGCAGCAGCGTCGACACTGGAAGGACCCAGCAGCGCCACGAGCCTCGCGTTCGCCCTCGCCATCTTCCTCATCTCACCCTTCAGCCGCTTCACCTCCGCGCGGGCAGAGGCCAGGGCCTTCTCGGCGGCCTTCCTCGCCGCCTGCTCCGCCTCCGCCACCCTCTCCGCTGCCGCGGCGGCCGCGCCGTCCGTTGCGGAGATCCGCGCAGAGGAGGAGGCACCGCCGCTCACAAACAGGTTGATGACGTCCCCCGCGGAGGCCGGCTCGTTGCAGAGCGGGCAGCGGCCCAGGGCCTGCGACGCCACGGCGGCGCGCACGCACGACGCGCCGAAGAGGTGGCCGCAGCGCCTCAGCGCCGCAACACGGTGCGGGCCCTCGGAGGACCAAGGCTCGAGGCAGATGACGCACTCGTCGGCCTCGGGGGCGTCGGCTGCGGCGGCTGCGGCGGGAGCAGGAGGGGGCTCCTCTGTCGCTTGCGCTGCCGTTGCCGGAGGAGGTTGAGAAGGAGAGAGAGGTCGCATCAAAGCTTGGGCGTGCTCTTCGTCTCCCTCGTCGTCGTCGTCGTCGTCATCCTCGCACCACGAGCCCGTCGGCTCTGCGCGTCGACCCGGGATCCCTCTCCTGCGCTCGTGAGCGGCAGGAGAGGCCATTTCGAGGGGGGGGCAAAAGTCGTCGGGACGAAATTGAATTGAATATCGACAAAATGTGGGGAGTGAGCCGAGAATTTTTTTTCCTCTCGAGAGTCACTTTTCTTCTTCTCTTTTTTTTTTGAACTCCCTCGTCTCTTTTCCTTCTTCTCTGCTCCCTCCGTCCGTCCGAAACTCCAGCGTGCGTGCACCTTCGTTTCTCTTCTGCGATCCCTTGCAAAGCATGCATCTGATTTCGCCCCACCCCGATGATCCGAAGAAAAGAAAGGCCCACCTCCACTGATCACTTTCCTTCATTTGAAACGGAAAAAAACTGGAAAAAAAAACAGAGCAGCAGCAACCAAAATGGACCTCGGCGAGCAGCTCAAGACCTTTTCCAAGGACTCGATCCGGTTGGTGAAGCGGTGCACAAAGCCCGACGCCAAGGGTAGGTCGAATGGGGGCAGATTACCTAGCGTGGAGAGAGAGAGAGAGAAAGAGAGAGAAAGAGATCGAATAGACCATCGGCGTCCTTTTTTGATCGACGCCGGTCAATCGATGGTCGACTTCGCGACTTGCTCTTCTTTCTCTTCTTTCGGCGTCTTCAACGCGAGCGCAGAGCTTAAAGTTCAAGGCTCTCGATGCAGCAAGGATGTGGAATTGTGTTCCATTTACGAGATGCGAAGCGGATCGACGATGGAACGTTTGACCGCCGTCTCTGGCGAGGAGGCCATCCGACTTTGACGCTCTCTTTCACACATCGCGCGATCGTTTTTTCTTCGGGCGCCCCTTGCTCGCTCCGCTCAACCTCCTCTTCCTCCTCCTTCTATCACTCACAACAGAGTTCACCAAGATCACCTCCAAGACCGCGCTCGGCTTCGTCGTCATGGGATTCATCGGCTTCTTCGTCAAGCTGATCTTCATCGTAAGTCTTGAAGAGCGTTTCGGTTTTTCCGATTTTGGGTTCCAAGTCTCTGTCGGCCGGGGGCGAGAGGACCAACCCTCTCTCTCCCTCTTGAGCGCTGACCAACTTCCTTTCTCTCGTTTTCCTTTTTTCCCCCTTTCCTCGAACTCGCAAAAATAAAAAACAGCCCATCAACCAGATCATCGTCGGCGGGTCCGCGGCCAAGTCGGATTGACTGATGAGAAGGCGAGAGCGAGAGAGAGTTCTTGAAGTTTGTTATTTTTTGTTACAAAGAAAAAAAAAAAGCCCCCAGAATGCAAAAAAAACCCAACTTTTACTTTTCTCCGTTATCAGCCCGCCGCGTCGTTCTCTTTCCGCCGCTGGTGCAGGTAGATCTTTGGCTCCGTCGCGAGCTCGAGCCTCGGGACCGATCTTTCCCTCAGGGCGCGCAACAGGGCCGTCGGAGAAGGGCGCGAAACCTCGTCGCCAACGACGAGCCTCAGGCCGGAGAAGCCCTCGACCGCCTCCATCAGATCAAAGCCGGGCACGCTCCCCAGCTCCGAGACCAGGTGCGTGAAACCGGCGCCGAAGAGCTCCTCCGGCTTGACCTCCTCGTCCTTCGAATAGGACCAAGAAGGAGAAGAAGCCGCAGAGAAGGAAAGAGAGGAACTTCTCTCGCCGAAGCGGGTGATTCCCTGCTGCGCCGCGGCGACGTCGATGTGGACGCGTCGCCTCTGGGGAGCAGGAGTACCGATCCTTTCGTCGTCCACCAAAGCGTGGAGCCTCTC
>Ga0315289_10004351_pt1 | contig 21123 bp, 17 predicted proteins | sample YL17G11_40_MG_FD_203452 | JGI IMG/M metagenome (GOLD analysis project Ga0315289, IMG submission 203452) | Sediment microbial communities from Yellowstone Lake, YNP, Wyoming, USA - YL17G11_40 | ecosystem: Environmental > Aquatic > Freshwater > Lake > Sediment | place: USA: Wyoming | collected... | reverse complement strand
GACTCCTAAAGTGGGGTCAAGGGGGCGGGGGGCGGGGGGCGGGGAGGGGGGGCGGGGGTGAACTCCGCTAACGAGGCGTTAGGGGCCTTAGAACCGATGAGTCCCTAACGAGGTCAATAAGCGTGATCGCGGTCAAGCTGGTCCGAAAGAGAGGTTGAGACATGACGCTGCTTTATATCGGAATCATGTGGTTCGTATTGATCGTCCTTATGGTATTGTCTATACCGAAGAAACCAGAATCAATACATGAGGAGGAGTGGGAGAACGACTGACGCATTTCACGCTAAGTCGAAACCCTGTCCAGCGACACCACCCCAGAAGTCAGCGGTGACACCTTGACTTGGGTGGTAGAATGCTACTCCAGAGCATACGACAGTTCTAGCGTTTACGATATCATACACAGAATTTATATCGCCAGTCACTGTGAGTCGGATCGGTTGCCAAGATGCGGTTGGACCGATTATAGCGGTGATCTGTCCGAATCCTCCTTCACGGATGATCGGGATCCATACACCATCTTCGAACATCACGACACCTGCATCGATACCACCGACCTCTAGTACTCCGCATGCAAATAGTCGCTTTCCAATATCACCTCCAAAGTCAATGATGACAAGTTGGCGTGCTTCACCTGTCAGACCAGAACCGACATTTCCCCACAATCCTCCAGAACGTACTTTGACTGTATTGTCTAACGCACTGTCGCATCCGATATATAGAAATTCACCGAAACCAAGATCACCGACCAATCCGAAATTTACACGTGTTACATCAGTTGGACTGGCATCGATCACATGCTCACCATTCCAATATGCGACAGTCGGCCAAGCGTCTCCTTCATTGATACTGAAGATTCCAAAGACCCATAGGTTGGTCCCCATCTCGCATATGTGATGGTATTCACCGCTATCATCAAACTCGGACGATAATACGCTCCATGAAAGTCCTACCGGGTTGTGGACTCTCGGAGCATTATCCAATCCTATACCGATCACATCATCACCATACTTGGCTAGACCGACACATCGACCTGGGAAGTCGCCTGTCGGGACGAAGTAGTGACCGTCGTATCTAATCGTACCAGAAGATGCTATCAACATGTCGACTGTATCAGCATCTTCTGGAGCGATGACTGCATTGTAGCCACCAGAAAAGTTACCTCCGATCATCACCCCTCCTGCGGTACCTTCTTGTAATAGTGCATATGCTCCGTATGCCCATACAGGAGAAGTCAAACTCCAATAGAGTCCGCCTTGGACCGGACGCCATCCACGAATTGTCAGCATTCCAATTCCTGGAGAATAGCAGAATGAACCAGGTGCACCTCCTATGGTACCAAGCAGCACCTCTTCGGTCTTGTAGTGAGCGTCTCGCGGTAGCACTGTTATTGAGACCACTCGACCACTGGACAACTGCAATGGTCCAGTATTCGGCATGTGACCGACCCCACCTCCGAGCATCCTGAAGCGTCTGTTCTTGTACGCTATGAAGCACATTGCCCACTTGTGAAATGTTCCAGTCGATGTCCCCATCTGGTCGAAGTCGCCTCCGATGATTGGAGTACCGTCAGTGTCCATCGCGATGACTCTAATCGTGTCATTCAATTCTACAGCGAGCGTGCTCCAAGAACCTCCTGCCGGCAGTGCACGAAGAAGATGCTGATGCCGAGCAACCATTCCAGCTGGTTTCCCATAGACACCTGCAAGCAACGTTTCGGTTGCTTCATTCATCCACGTGGCCAACGCATACACAGGTCCAGCAAAGCCTGCCATTGAAGTATAGATAGTCCATGTATCAGTTGCTTCGTTCCAAGCTGCAATCTGCTGGACTGTCGATACTCCATTGACATGTGTGATCCACCCACCGACCACGATCTTGCTATCGTAATACGTGATCGAATAGAGTTCACCTAGACAACCAGAACCCATTGCTGAAACTACCAAGGTGTCTAGGTCAATCTTCGCACAGTTGTTGCATGTTACTCCATTTAACTCGGTGAACTTTCCGACAATGTAAAGTGTCCGACCGACTGCACAACATGCACGAATTACCGGATTACCGGCAGCGGAGTCGACCATGTCCTTCCATGTTCCTGGAGTAGCACGATCGAACATGACCCAGCAAGGTGAAATGGTACCTCCACCTTGATTGAAGGATCCGAAGTAGTGGATGTAGTCGTCAGTCGCATCGTAATATATTGCGTAGACAGGTCCATCGAATCCACCTTTCGACCACCAGAATCCATGCTGTAAGTAAGCCGCATATGTGCAAGGGTCATCCCCAATCCATATGAAGTCGCCTCCTATTTCTGGCTCGGTTGACACAATGCGATCAGCACATCGCACTGCCGCAGAAGGATAACCATTTCCAATCATATTGACGGTGCTACCTATCAATTGGAATAGACGCGGTACTTCTGCATTGTTGACTTTGGTAAACGAACCTCCAATCAAAAGACCGCTGGTCCAAGGGTAGATGACCAATGGGGAACCGTTGAGCTTGACCACTCCAGTGAAGCTGTCAGTACCGGAGATGTACCTCGCGATATGGTTGAGGTCAACTTGTCCAGTCGGAATGTCTACGGCATGAAAGCATCCTCCGACGAGTAGTTCATGCCTGAACACTTTCAATGAGGTGACTTCCAGTGCCTCGTATACCAGTGGGTTTAGTATTGCGAGCGTCTCACCTGCTGGTCGCCATAGGTATCCATCCCAGCGAGCTAAAGGATTTCCTACCGCCAGATTTCGACCGCCTGCGTACAATCCGATACCTTCGTCGTCCTCGAATTGACATACCGCATATATCATAGCCGCTTCTAGACCAGTTCCAATTGCTGCCAAATCGGTTCCATCAAACGATGTGACATTTCTCCAGGAACCAGTACCAAACTGTCCGCATATAATTAGAAGTTCATTGGTCCCATCATTGAACACACAGAGACCGTAGACAATGCAAGTTCCATACGGATCAGCTGACAGACCGCCTCCAGGAACCTCCCATGTACTACTTCCATGTGGTAGTCGATAGATTCCTGTATCAGATCCTAATCCAACTTGTCCTCCCGCGTACAGGTCACCACCATACTCCGCGAGGCAATAAACGTTCATTGACTCTGGTAACTCTAACAACTCCCAATCACCGTCTTCATTGCCGTCATACGACCATACTGTCATGGTCGGTTCTACATTGTATCCTCCTGCGATGATGAGTTTGTCATCCCAGACTAGAATTGCTAAGCCATAATAGATATTGTGACCGCCACTACCGTAGACTCCATCAACCGATACCCATTTTCGACTGTCGAAATCATACCGCACCACGATCGCAGTCGATGAATCCGCTAGGGTGAGCGTATCCGCAATACCGTAGAGCTGTCCTTTGTACCAAGCGAATCCATAGAATGTTCCTCCGATATCGGCAGGTTCGCTAATGTAGCGTTCGAAATAATTCCCACGCCAAGCCATCGCACTCGCAGTCAGAAGCAATGAACCCGATGAACTCGCACAACAACCTAAGAAGAATAGTACGAGCCAAGGCATTGCACAAGTGAAGAAACGCTGTATTGCTGGATCGGTTTCATCACTCTCACCCAGTACGGTGATGGGTTGATCGACACGCAGGTAGTGCGTCTTAGACAATGCCTCGAGCCGATTGGTGATCATGAACGGTACAGCTTCCTCAACCGCTTCAAGCGTCTCGGCTTCAGTCTCATCCTCATTGGTGCATTTTGCTTTGACTGCCCAATATCTATTGTCTAGGAAATCATCTTCACCTTCCGGACCTTCTGCGACAATCAATGCATCCATGTACCCCTTGTATCGCTCGAACCAATACACACGTAATGGAGCTTGAACTTGTCCATCTTGGACGCTGGGTATCCACATTCCTGTGACACGTACTACGACTGTACCGTCAGTTGCTAACCCGTGCAGTCCAGTATCGAGTTCACTGTAGTTGAATGCAATTACGATCTGATGTCCGGGATCTTCTTCTTCAATTGCTTCATAGATAGGTGGATGAAGCAATGTGTCTGATGAAGGATTGGTACGCTTTGCTTTCCAGACCCAATAGAGAGGTCCTTCCAAATCCTCTTCAGCTTCGGGTATGTCTTCTGGAGGTACTCCAATCCACTCGGGAGCTTCTGGGTCAATGGGATATCCTGTATCTTTGATGACCCCAATCCAAGTTTCAATTGGAACAGAACCCCTTACACTGACTCCTTCACTGCCGATAGTCCCTCCTGACAATCCACTACTAGGATTCTGAGTTCTCAACTTCTTTACAAACTTTAATACAGTATTGTATTGTGAAGCTGAGATCTGTTGTTGACCAGGGACGAGTTCTTTGACAAGACCGAGATTTGTGTTTTCTATCATCGCGCTAGCACCAAGAATGAAGAGTTGAATACTTCCGTAGCAAAATCCGCATCTGGGTAAGGGTGAGGATTGACTTCTTGCCATAAGATCGGTTCGTCATTAGGTGGCGATCCGGTCCTGAAGATCGTATCTGGACGGTAGAAGTAATTCCATGGGTAGAAACGTTCTTTGAACTTTAGGGTCACCTCGAATGGTACTCCAGAGCCGTACACATTCAATGTTCGGTCAATACTCACACCCAGGAATAGCAAGCAACCTGGATCTGCAAGAGCCCACGTGTTCGTATTGACGTAACCAGTCAATGCGTCGATAGCCTTCAAGTCTATATAAAGGCATCGTTTTATATTGTAGTTACGCTCAACAAATGGGATCTGTATACCGATCGGTTCTTTGACCTCACCTACGGGTTCGATACCATGATCGATATCCATTTGCCAAAGGTAGCTACCGGATCCTCCCACAAGGAATTCGACCCCATGATCTCGTGACTCTTGACACCAACTTCCGAATGGCATATCTGGAGTGGCTGGTTGATCCAAACGTACATCGTACTGAGGTACTCCATAACTCGCAATGATACGTGCAAATGGCCAGGATGGAAACTTAGATCCACCGACCTGTGAAAACTTACCATGTCTTGTTCGTTTACATGCTAAGCACTTTAAGGGTGCAAGTTCTGGATGAGCATGAGGCTCTCTCGCACTGCCTGTGTAAGGTGGAGGTGGTAATCCGAGCAATGCGGCCATGAAAGGAATACTGTCAGTCCATGCGACCTTATAGTGTATCTCAGCTTCAGCTTGTGCATCGAAAGTGATGGACATATCAGCACTTTCCATTGCGAGTACTTGGTAGGTGAAATCACCGATTGCATCAGCCATGCTAAACTCCTAAGGTCCGACAGCAGGTTTGAAACTCATTTTCGCCAAGTTCGTATTGATGTCAGTCAGAAGGCCATTTCCTTCATCTCCTTGTTCCACTTGCCTCTTCAGAAGCGAGTTAGTGGAATCCTTACCTACAGCTGTCTGGATTTTCACAGCCATTTCCTCAATCCCAAGAAAGGCCATAGGAAATACATCTTCTCGTTTCCCACCGTATCTGCTCTTTCTCTTTTTCTTCTCACCGGCTTTGTTTGCTTTATCAAGATCCTCTTCGACTTTCTCTTTCATTTTCTTACTGAGTAGTCCGAATTCGACTAATAACTTCATGTAGTTAACTGCAACTGCTAGACCGAATTGACTTTTCATGCGACCGATAGAAGCTGCTAACTTCTTCTCATACTCCGTGAGCGGTCGATCCAACAGCTTTGGCATCTCGCTCAAGGTGGATTGGAAACCTTCGGTCAATCCTTTCCATTTGAAATTCCATGGCCTAGTGAAAGCACTTTCGAGTTGTGCCATGATCTGCCAGCAGAACTCGGAAATGTTCTCAGCCATATTGCTGAAGACAGTTTCAGTAAAGTTGGCGATGTCAGTAAATATTTGTGCCCAGTTACGACCGAACCATTTTAGCAAGTTAGGTAACTGATCGGTAAAGAAGAATTGGATTCCATTGATCAATCTGACGATAGCTTGCCACGCTATAGCTGCAGCAAGTTTGAAAGCAAGCCTCCAATTCTGAGCTGCAGCTTGCAAGAAAGCGTATCCCATGAGTACGACTTTGAAGTACTCTATCGCTTTCGATTTTCCCCATGTCCACAATTTACTCAGAGTCTTACCCATGTTCTGCATTTTCTCGGTAAAGGTATCACCCTCCAAGCTAGCATAGATAAAGTAGGAAGCCAAAGAGACGAGACCAGCGATCACCAATGCTACTGGTTCAAGCAAAGTAGCAAATACAAAAATCAAGCCGTTTATGACAATCGTTAAGATACTTGATCCAGCGACAATTGCAAGAAGCTTCATTTTGAGTTCAAAGGAAGCATCAGACATTCCTTTTACCCACTCAGTAGCCTTAATGACCAAAGGTATGATGGCATCGAAAGCTGGCATCAACTTACCTACAATTTCAATTGCAAGATCATAAAAGGCTGTCTTAACTCTAGTCAGTTTACCCCACAGAGAAGACATCTGAATTTTAGCCATTCTCTCAGATTGACCAGCACAATTAGCGAGACGCTCCCTGAATTTTTCGAGATCTCCACCAGATGCATTAATTGCAATTGAGAGAGCCGCAATTGCACGTGTTCCACCTAATGTCTGCAATGCGAAGTCACCTTCCTCTTCATCTACACCTCTCAGAGCCTCACTCAAATCCACCAGTACTTCTAAAAACGGTCTGAAGGCACCGGTCTTCGCATCGCGTACACTGACTCCAAGTTTCTTAAGTTCTTTCTGGGAATTCTCAACTGGAGCACGCATGCGTAATAAGATATTACGCAAAGCTGTACCAGCTTCCTCACCCAGATACATATTATTACCCAAGACACCCAGGACTGCTGCAATGTCCGAAAGACTCTGGTGAGAATCATTCGCAACCGGACCGACTTTCTTCAAGGCTTCTGCGTACTGCGATACACCACCAGCTGCGTAGGCGGCTGTCGTAGTCAATACATCCATGACCCATGCAAGATCTTTACTGTCAATTTGCATGCTACGCATGATACCTGCAGAGTACTCAGCAGCCTCACCCATTGAGATCGTACCTGATGCAGCGAGATTCACAGCAGAATCGACTGCGATCAGAATATCTGCAGTTTCAAAACCTTGCTTGGCGAAAGCCTCCATTGCTTCACCGACATCTGCAGCTGTGTACATCGTCGTACTACCAAGCTTCCGAGCTTTAGCCGTAAGAAGTTCCATATTCGAGGCACTGGTCTGCAATACCGCTTGAACATTCTTCATCCTCTGCTCGAAGTTAGCATATATGTAGACGAGTCCAGTTCCAGAAGCTGTCATGCCTAGTAAAGCCCATTTAGCTCTACTCGCCATTCGGTCGATAGCATCAGAGGCAGCCCTGACACGTGTCCGTACTCCCTCCAAATCGCGATTGAAGTTATCAAACTTGGCAGTGATGTCAGCATACAGATCTAAAAGTTTAAATGCAGCCATCTTCAGTCTTCCATTTCTTGATCATGTTCGAGACTTCTTCTGGACTCATTTCAACACCTGGAAGTTCGTCACTGTCTTCCTTCATCGAATCCAAAGCAACCGCTAGTCTAGGCAAGGTCAAGAGATCGATGTCCTCGAAGGTCCATTTGTAATGGGCAGCTAGGCATCTGTAGATCATACCCCAATCAGTCAAGGGGTTTGGTCTAGCATTCTCGCTGCCTTCGTAGGGTCCATATCACCGACCATCGCCTCTGACAACTTCTCCTGAAGTTCTGCTATACGGTCTATGCTGAATAACTCAGACAATTCTCTCTCAGAAATTTCTTGACATTTTCTGATCAAGAACCCGGTGAGCCATCTGACCCCTTCGACAGTTCTGAGTACTTCCATAGAAGCAGGACTCATAGGATCTGCGAATTCCTTTTGACGCTCTTTGCAGGTATTGATCAGACCCTGCCGTTCTTCTGGAGTAAGTACATCTCCGAGTTCTTTCAGTTCTTGCTTCAATTCTCGAATAGGTGCAAGTTTGAGCCATTGTTGCAGGTGACCGAAGTCTCCTAACTGCAACCTACCGATCTTGTACGTCTTGCCCTCAACCTCCCAGAGTATCGGACCTTTCATGACAGACGACATTTCATTTCTCCTTGAGTAAAGTTTCCAAGGGTCGGGTCAGATGACCCGACCCCTGGATCACCTTTATGAAGCAGGAAGTGTAATTGCTCCCTTAGTCGTAAAGGTAAAGTTGTACTTGATCAAACCCTTGACGGGTGACTCGACTGCTAGGTTCTTGACCAACGCAGCGCACTGGATGTAACGATTGTCAGCGACTGGACCGATGTAGAGTTTCATCACCGAAATCGTTTTACCTCCCTTCAGACCAGGTGAAGCTGCAGTCGGTACTGCAGTTGTGTCGAAGATGCAAGAGACTTCACCGTCTCCAGACTCGAGAACCGGCTCGACATTCTGGTATCCGACATCTTCAGTTGTGGTTGAGTCTTCGACCTCGGCCTTGTGATCGAAGGACCATTTGGTAACGTGAAGTGTGAAGCCATCACATTCCACATACCCAAAGTTTCCAGTTTTCTTTGCCATTTCTGTACTGTGTCCTTTCTTTCAGTTACGCGGAACAACCGACAATGACCAAGGTGACCGTCGCGGTATCGGTGCCACTCGCATTGGTGATAGTGATCTTGTCAGCGGTAGTTGCAGTGATCACACCGACACCTGCAGCTGCATTTGTAGCGAGCAAGAACACACCACCAGGTTGGATGGGAACCTTGTCAGAAGCCGCATCCTTGAGAACGACCACAGGTGCAGTACCAGCACCGAAGTCGACAATTGCGACTGCCGACTCGTTGCTGATGTAGATCGCCTTGATCTTGGACATCGTCAAGGCATCTCCAAACGGATCGGTGAACGTAGCCAAGTCGACTACGAGCGTACCGGAAGGAGCGATTGTTGCACTCTTGGTCCAGTAGACTTGATCATTCTTATCAAGTCCTGTACCGTGAGTGAGTGAGATTGACTTACTGAGAGCTTCAGCGAAGGAACCGGAAATTCCAAGAACCGTCTTTCGACCGGTGAAGTTTAGACTTCCAGTGATCGCACTGATCAAACTTGTCAAGGCCATTTCATTTCTCCTGCACCTTAGACGGGTGCATAGTCGACTAAGAACTCAAAACCAACGATCGTATGCCAGACAATAGATCCAGCATCCGAACGTTTATCTTCTGGTTTCATCTGATCTGCGACCACCGCAGAACTCAGAATCAAGACACCACTTCGATTGACTTGAAACGAAGTGATGATCTTCTGAATCCAATTACTGAAAGCCATACCCTGCTGATCTCCTGGAGTAGCAGCTGAACTGACCGAGATGAAGTGGAACACAATACCTTGCCGTCTGACTACCGATCCAGATGTCTCAGACTCTTCTTCTATGCAGTCATCTGTCTCGTAATAGGCATACGGAAAGGAAACCGGTTCTGACTCTTGGTCTTCACGTTCAACTTCACCGTGATACAGACCACCTGCGACCAGGGCATCAAAGTCGGCTTGGTTAGTCAACACGGTGATCAATTCTTCGAAGAAAGCTAGACGCATCAAGTCACCTTCGATTTCAGGATCGCTATGACCCGGTTACGCAATTCAATCACCGTTCTGAACAACCATGGTCGGGGTCTCATTCGGGTTGTACCAAACTCTAGATATCGAGCATAGCGAACCGAGAATGGACTTCCGACTAACTGTCTGAACTTGGACTTATCGAACACTGTGGTAATGCAACTTCTGAACCGACCCGTACGGACATGCGGATACTCTCCAGGCAATGAGGCTCTCGCTCCAGGATTGGATTTATGCGGTCCCGCGATTGAAGATCGTATCTTGATTGTATTCACAATCATACGTCCGGCTATCTCCAGTTTCTTCTGGATGTTACCTTTCATCTTCACCACGATGCGGGGTCCATACCACCTAACTGCCATGTCGTACACTCACCCGCCACAGGCGGTCCAATCCACATTGGTTCATTACATCCAATATCGCATAGTACTGGTCCTCAACCAGTACCCTGCAACCTTCCGTGATGGTGGGGTCGGTCGTACAGTACAGGTGATGCGTGGCTTGAATTCCACGTTGCTTATTGTCGTGCTCGTTCTTTCCTTCGACTTGCTGAAGCCAACCGAAGCACTCCAACACATCCTCCCATTCCTGGATGTGTTGAGAACCTGTCGTACTGACATGCTGAATGGGACGTTGAAACAAGCAAGCGACACCATTTCCTTCAATCAAAGCTTCAGCGGACATCATACCCCTTTCGACATATCTGTGTGGGGTCCTAGTAAGGAAGCAACTGAGCTACCCCAATAAGCAAGATCGCTTACTGAATCACCTGCACGGTACGCACCAGACCAGTCACCGAGTTTTTCTGACTTGAGCAAAGGATTCGTTTTGTTCTCTACGTAAAGCTGAGCTGCGATCCTCACTACAGCTTCTTCCACCATAGCAGGAACAGATCCAGCTGCGTACGTCACCTTGATGTTGCGAATTCCTTTCGGAAAGCAAGAAGTACTGTCACGACATTCGATTATACCCGTTTTCGGATCCCATACGAATGACTCATCAATCGTGGGACTTATTACGGCGTCGTAGGTCGACTCAACCGATCCGTCATTAGCTAGGATTTCGATTGTATCGATACTGGAAACTGGATACTGATCCAGGATCACCTGTCGATTGTCGTCACCGTTACTATACTCAACGATGGCTTGCCTCAGGAATTCTCGACGTGTAAGACTTTTTGCAACTTCACAAGCAACTTCAAGAAGTGTCTGAAGTATCGACCCGTCAATTGCAGAAAGGATCCGATTCTGTCTGGCTCTGTTCTCGGTCACGAACATTTCAAACCCTTTCAGGGGTCCAGGACAAGGTATGCATGCTACCCTGCCTGGACCCCACTCAAGGAGGCACGCTTAGGTCAGGATGACGTTCGACTGAATCCGCTTCAACAAGATGACTGAAGCGACGTCATCCCCACGATCCATCTCAGCTGGGATCAACGCATTTGCCGTCTTGATCGGACCATTGCGTTCATCGAATCCTTCCAGAATGATCGCGACCGTACCGCCAACCGTACTGCCAGTTATGACTCTGGCACTGAGGAAGCAGAGGGTGGTCTCATCCTTCAGAAGTGCCGCATCGATTTCGATACGCACTTGCTTGTTGTCGTTGGCTGAAGCAGAGGCAGCCAGTGTGACCGACGAGATCGCCTTGAGACCCGTCGCAGCAGCATCCGATGCCAGACAAATCTGACAGTTGATCGTCTCAGCAGCCATGTCCAACAAGAGAAACGTGGCCATGAACTTTTGAAACTTGTTTGCCGTGACCATGTCTACGCCGGCAGTCTGCAGTGGAGCGACTGAAGTCGCTGCTCCGAGTTTAGCTCCAATGATCGCACTGCGATCGACACAATTTATCATTTTTCCTTCAAACATCACGAAACTCCAAAGGTTTCAGTTCTCAAATTTCGTACACCAGTCACCGGTACTCGCTACTCGACTAACTGCGAGTTGCGATACCCACGAACGGACTCACGACTCGGCTGGTCGTGGTCTTAAACGGCGTGCCTGTCGTTCTCCACCACGGCTGACCGTCCACTCTGAACGTGAAGCGGAACGTCGTTTCACCGTAATCGAACCGCAAGTGGATCGAAGCGGCCGACTTGATCCCACCCTTGACGATGCAGAGGTACTCCTTCCAGCTGGCGAAAATGACATCGCCGACGGTTCCCAAACCCGGATTGTGCTCATAGGGGATAACCGGACGACCTTTCAGAGTGCCGTAGGGACTACCAGACAGACCACCTGGGGGAACGTACAACGGAATGATACCTCCGCCCACGTTCTCAGACAACGCAACGTTCTTGATCGGTACCTTGTAGGCCAACTGTTGCAGGGCAGGTTCGCACTCCGCATTGATCATCCAGATCGCGTCCATGCGATTCTTCACCGGCATCGCCAGCCAAACCTTGTCGATGTTCTCGGCAACGATCGTAGATGCAACCTGACTGGTTTCTTTGGCGACTGCATAGAAGCAGGGAGCATTCAGAATACCCAAAGGCTTCGCCGAACCATTGCCATTGACAAAGGAATCAGAGATGACAAAGTTCATCTCGCTCGCAACCAAGTCCGCGAGGAAGGTATCCAGAGCGATACCAGCATCCTCCATGAGTTCATCGGTGACCGCGACGTACGAACCGAGCTTGTGAAGCTTCAAGCTGAGCGTCTGCCACTTCGCTTTGCTGATCGCATGCTGTTCGGCTTCATCCATCCAGTAGGAACGCACGCCACCATGCCGCGAACCAGTTGCACGGCTGTCATCTACAACCGTTCTGAAATCCAAGGCATTTCCTGCAACCGCATACCTCTGGACACGCTTCAGAAGATCTGACTCATCCCAAGCCTTCTTCAGGATGATCGAAGAGATTTCGGTGGGCAACAGCAACCCACCATCTTCAGTGATACTTTCACTCTGTCCAGAGACAGCTTTCACTTTGCGCTCTCGCACATCCTTGTAAGCGACAAGTCGCGGACACTTCGAAAGTTCTGCACCATTGTGGGTGCGATGCATGTCTCGAGCGAAGTCACCCAGACTGTCGTAACCTTCATTCGGGTGCTCAAGTTCCCGATCCGTGCCAACAAACAAGGTACCTTTCCCAATGCCGGCCAGACCCTTCGTGGCTCTCTCCAAAGCCTTCCGCACGATCGCGTCGGCAGTGGCCTCAAGCTTGATCGCGAATGCATCCACGACTCCCTGCATCGCTTCCTCCTCGGGACTCAAAGTGCACTCTTTGATGAAACCTCCCTGGAGGAGACCTTTGGTTTCATCATTGAGTTCGAGTTCTGCCTTGGAAGGTTTCTCATCTGTTCCAGGCTTGTACTCGCCGAATGCCTTCAGAATCAAATACCACTTCTTCATCGGACTATCTCCTAAGTTTACTTTCTTCAATCCTGACCCGCATTTGCCTACCGTAGACTATAACGGTTCCAGCTTCGAGTCTCCAGATCTACAGTTTTCCTTTCATCCTACGGACCGCACCCTCGAGAACGTTCTCGACTGGCAATCCGTTAATTCGTTTGACCATTGCGCATCTCGCTTCTGCCTTGACCGTCTCATAATCTCTTGAAGGCTTCACAACTTCTGGAGGTAGTACATCCGTAGTGCCTTCATCGTCCGTGCCATACATCGACTCAGGGATCACGACCCCCATTGATTTCAAGACGGTCTCTGGGATACCGCAACCAGCCTTTGCAGCTGCTGCAATCGCTGTCGGTAGAGCGGTCTGGTTGGAAGGTAATGGAGTGGCTGAGTATTCCAGTACCAAAGCCTTGGTGATAATGAAATGGACATCTGCCATCATCGGATCATCTTTCAGATCCTGAGGTTTTGGACTGTGACCTTCCATGGGCACAAAACCGATGCTCTTACCCAGAGGCATTTTACCTTCTGTCATGATGTGCCAGATGGCATCCGGTAGCCAAGGACCAGACCAGTCCTTGGGTTTCGTGAAGTATTCGGTCTTGGCCTTCCAGCCGTCCTTAGTTCGGTCATCGTCTTTAGCACGTACGACCCAAAGTGAACGTCCGACTGGAAGTTCTCTGTAGTTATGCGAGAAAGGAACGATTGGATTCTTTCTGAAATGCTTCCAATCTAGTCCATTCGGCATGATGACTTCAGAGTCACGATCGATCGCTCTGGTTGAGACGAAACTGATCTCAGCACGTTCACCAGGTGTAAATTCAGGACTCTTGGTCACATGGAAACGTCGACAATAGCCTTCGACGATCTCTCCATCGACCTCTGTATGGAATAACTTCTTGATCTCAGCAGACACTGTCTTCATCAGCTTCTCAATTGCCTTCGCAGTTTCGGATGGCAATGGAAAGCCGAGCGGACCAAGCGAATCTCCGTAGGATTCTTTGATGCTCAAATGCTTCGGCATGATCACTCCTTAGGTAAAGTCACATTCGTATCCAACAGTTCAATCATCGTACATCGACAATGCGGATGCGCTGGAGGGTGGGTGATCTTCGCATAAGCAGCCCTTGGATTCTTCGGTCCCGCTTCGTAATCCGTCGCCATTCCGAAATCTCCATCCAGACCGATACCTTTATTAGTCTGCGCTGCTATGTCATTGCACATCGGACAAGCATCGGAGGCGCACAGCCACATGAAGCCTTTCACCACTCCACTCTCGACAGCTGCAAGTCGTTGAGCAGCATGTATGGCTCTCGAAGCTTCGGTCAAAGCGATCATACGGGACCGCTCACTGGTCGCGAATTCGAAGATCTGATTGATCCGCCTGGCCAGACTGATCGGAGCCAGTTCAGTTGTCGTCAAACTCTCTAGCAGAGCTTGCTTCAATTCGACAATCGCCTCGTTGATTTGTCTGGATGTAGTAGCATTCGTTGAAGCTGAGAACTCAATGGTCTGCTTGTCGATCGCTTCCTTAATCTTAGGGTTGAGGACATTGAAAGAATCGGCAATGGCACTGTCCGATATGCCAAGCCGAATGAAGGTTTTTTTGAGTTCTTCCTCGTACTCCAACGCCACAACTGGCACAAGAGCATCCCTAAACTCTTGGTCCCAACTCGAAAGATCGACCGTGTCATAAGTTCCTTTACTCCAAGACTTGTGAGTATCCAGGACTTCTTTTCTTTGTCGATTGAACAGTGTGACCAGATGCTTCGCGATACGACGACCGCTCGGCAATTCTCTGGAGTGTATCTTACCTTCATAGTTTCTGAACCACTTCGGATCCTTGACCCATTCGTCTTGAGGTATCAGAAGTTTCTCAATGGACAGTGGCTCGATGGCCTCCCATGCTTCTCCAGAAGATAGACCCCTTTCAGTCAGCAGTTCAACGGCTCTCGGTCGAGTGATGACACCCGTAAAGCAAGCGACGACAAGGTCAACGACCCGGATTGGTTGGTCGTTAGGTGGGCCTAACGACCCCTTAGCGGGAGGTTTTCGGCTGGCGGGGGGCGGGGGGGCGGTTGCTCCAGGCGGCTTAGGTCCCGGAACCGCGACCGGTTCGGGTCTCTTGTCCCTGGAGAGCCACTGGTCAGTGTTGGTGGGCACGAATATCTGGGCACCCGCCTCATCCGGCAGAGGAGGCATGCCCATATCGTCTCTAGCTTCGTCGGGTGTCATTACCATCGCCTGTATGTCGTTGGAACGGATCCAACTTTTCTCCCGTTCATCCTCTGGGACTGGATTCTCGAAGCCAATGAACAATCGACCGCTATCGTCGTACAATGGCATCAGTTGTGAGTTCAAGGCTTCGACGAATCTTATAGTCCGTGGCAAGACGGCATACCGACCATGCTGAGCCATGCTCGCCTTCAGGTTCGACAGGTTAGTGTTCTCACTCAACAAGGCGAGTGGCACATCGAAAGAATTTCTGACCAGATCCGCATTGACTTTCAGCCGAGCCAATGACTCCATGTCAGCTGGTGTATGTCCGACATTCTTGATTTCCAACGCGGTCTCAGATACAACTGTCCCACCAGTATTCTTTCGACTGAAGAGTTGTTGTATGCGTGCCTTCAAGCGTTTAGCTTCGGAGGGTCCAATCGGTTCTTTAGGTGACACCCACAGATCCGGTCTATTCCGGTTCTTCATCATCGCCTCATTCAAGGCGATATCGGTATTCACCGATTGCAATACATCGTGCATTGCCTTGGCGACCCCTAGACCATCCAGGTAAGGATTCTTCAGACTCGGAGTCCTCAAGAAAATGACCTCATCGGTAGTGAGCACTTTATTACTACCGATTGAGGTTGTGTACACGAAGTGGTCTATCAATTCGTTCTCACCGGTTACGATCTCTACATTTTGTGGTGGAAGAATCCAAATCGTGCTCGGTCGGTCCATGTCATCCTTCTCAATCCACCAGTAAGCCTTTCCCACGATCTCGAGATACATGTTAGTAAGTTCACGAAGAAGGAATTGATCGAAGTAGGGATTGGCTTTCTCTATCAGTTCCATGAAAGGATGGTCGGTCACTTCACGGACTTGCGAGTATCCTTTATTTCTTGGGATCAGACGATGCTTCTTCATGAAGGCGAACTGCTTCACCGGTATGTTCTGAAAATCCCAGTTACCTTTGAGACTGAGTTGTTTGTCATCGACGACAGCGTACACATGTAGGTTGACCATTGCGACCGCACTGGAGTTCAACTTAGCGCACGTGTAAGCTACACCGACACAAAAGTCCAACAATTCCTGGGATGTGAGATTCCGCCGACTTTTGAACCAATCCACCCATTCTGAGATCATACCTCCAGAAGTTTGGATGTTACCTGTTGATCCTAAGAACCCAGGTGATCGATCGATGGTGAGTAACTTTCTGAGAAAATTGATCACTACAGTATCTCCACTTCATCGAATGAAGGATCTTCATCTCGAGGTTGCTCGGTGAATGGTTCTCCATACCTTACTTGCATTTCCGGATCCGTATTACGTTCATCGATCAGTTCATAATCTGGTCTGACGATGTCATGCGGGATTTCTGGCATTGGAAAGCCACCACCCCCTTTTTCTAGTAGGGTATCCTGCTCCATTTCATCCCAGCTATAGAGATCCGGCATTAGGCAGCCTCCTTCTCTTCATCTTGATCATCGTATTTCCAAGCTTCCATCATACGACGACGATCAATGTTAGCTAGAAGATAACGCAAGGCATCCAAAGCGTGGTGCGTTCCTATAGGCTGTGCTCCGATGAGTTCATCTTCTTCTTCTGGCCACCTGTACTCTTCACCCTCTCTCATTAATGAGACCAGACTCGGGTGAATATGCAAGGTACCTGACATAATTCTTTCGATCACTGAATCGATACCCAAGGCCACGTTCGTGATCTTATTAGGTTGTGCAGCGTGATCGGCAGCCCTAAGTTCTGAGATACCCTCAGGATTGCTCTGATCGGTGAACCACTGCACATTGCGAGGCATGACTCTTGCATGCTCGGATATCCGACAGTGACGTTTGTACCTTAGATACCAGAGGAATATATGACCAAAGAATTCGCCTTCCATGACCCACGTGCCAGCTAAGGCTACGAACGGATCAGGTGCCCAACCCCAGTCCACTCCACCGACATGTTTACCTTTCCCAGGAACCTTTGCAAAGTTGTCTAGACATCGATCCAAATTCGGATAGACCAAGCCAGCCATTTTCTGAAATTCACCACAATATCGCATTGCGAATCTCTGAGCTGACATTGTCTTCTGGGCACGTTCGAACTCTGATAGTGGATACGCTGGGTTGTCGCAACTTCTCCACGACTTAACGAAGTAATCAGGATCTCCAGCGCGCGCTAGCATGTAGAACTTACTGTACAACCAATTGCGAGCATACGGTGTCGTGGTTATGAGAGCACGACCTTTGCGGAGACCTAGACGACCTTGAATTGCAATCCAAGAATCATAGCGTATTTGACCCCCTTCATCAATCCAAGCCCAATCGAACTGACCACCTTCGAGACCTTGCGGTCGTTCAGCAGACAGGCACCATATCTCACCCATATTCGCTGGCAGCACATAGACAGTCGCACTCGGCTTGGTTATTACACCTTCCAACTCTGTATCTGCAAAAGCCTTCACAAGTTCTGGGAGTGTAGCTCGCTGTAGTACTTGGTAGGTCGGAGCGACAATCAAACCTTTGATCGGGTTCTTCTTCAGATCCCTGTTGGATGCTAGGATCTTACGGGTCTCGTTCAAGATCCATACAGGTCCGAATGAAGTCTTACCTCCACCGGTTCCGGCAGAAGCCAGTAGGAATCTAGCGGGTGATTGGATGAGATCCCATTGACCAGAATGCAGTGGCCAGTACTTAGTCAACCGACCTTTGGCATCGGTGACCATATCCCCAAATCCGGGTGTCATGGTCCCACTTTTACTCATCCTTCTTCTCCTACGAGACCCGATCCTTTATAGTTCTCATTCACGAACCAGTCTCCTGTGCCGAGAGACAGATCACCCGTCACCGCGTTGATCTCCCAGAGGGTCCACTTGTAGTTTCCAGCATTTGCAGTCACAGCAGGTACATCTACAAGTGAGAGTTCGATACTATGACTACCGACTGTCAGGTCTGAGCCCACCTCATCTGATTGATCTTGCAGCAAGCAAGTCTTCTCACTTGTCTCGCGATCTTCTGAGTAGATCACGAGCTTGACCACCTTTCCTGAAAGGTCGTAATCGGTCAGAACACCCTCAGAGTCACGAACTTTGACATTGAAGATAACGTTCGGTCGACCTGCTAATTGTTCGACAGAGACATGCGTAGTCTCATCTTGTAGTGTAGTCACACTAACTGTTGGATCTATCACAATGGTAGGCACAGGTAATGTCTCCATAAGTGCGATGGTATCAGCAGGTATCGTATCGAGTTTATGGTCAATTGACCCGTCTGGAGGTACAGTATGCAATGTCGAGTCAAGTCTCATTGCATCACGTACTTGCTGCTGAGTCAATCCTCCAGATGGAGCGTCTTCTAATGCATTTGCAGTGTACTTGTAGACAGCACCGTCCAGTACCAGTGCTGTATCTAGCTTGTCAGCCGTAACCTTGATTGTGTCGACTACACCATCGACAGTAGTGACAAGACTTCCGACAGCAGTAACAAGATCGCCTACTGTCGTGACGTCTCCTCGCGACGCAGGAATGGCTGGAATGAGATCTGTCTTCAGCTTGATAGCGTCTACTACTCCGTCCACGGTCGTAACAAGCGATCCGACAGACGTCACATCTCCTTGCGATGCAGGAATTGCAGGAATGAGATCGGTCTTCAGTTTGATTGCTGCAGTGTCTGTCTTTACAGCCGGAAGATCGGTATCATGTATATTACTTACTACGGTACCGACCGCAGTCACATCTCCTTGCGATGCAGGAATTGCAGGAATGAGATCGGTCTTCAGTTTGATTGCTGCAGTGTCTGTCTTTACAGCCGGAAGATCAGTACCATGAATGTCGATCAAGACATCAGCTTGAGCTTCCATTGAATCAGTGGTGTTATTGTACGATGAGAAAGCGGGTGTCGCCGACTTGCTTGCTATCTTGGCAATGATCGAGGAGTTCACCACATCACCCGACTCAGCTACAGCGATCAGATGGTCGAGCTTGATATCCGACAGAGCCGTGTCTGCTTCAGTGTTGACCGACGTCTTCATAGTGGCTGTGAGATCGCCATTTGTCGGAGCATTGGTGAGATTCGTTACTGTTGCTAAAGTCCCTGCGATAGAGTTTGCTGCAGGTGCGGAGACTACTCCGCTCAGCGTCGTAGTTCCTGTGACCGCCAATGCACCTAATGTTGTAGTTCCCGCATTCGCTCCACTGACAAGTAGTCCATTGGCTGCACCAGCCACAGCATCTGGAAGCGAATTCACTGTTCCTGTCGGAGTGGCGACGTTCAGTAGTTTGACAAGTGCTCCTGCGAGTTTCCCAGTCCCTGCACTCTCCGATAAGGCCGTACCAAGCAACTGCGTCAGACTCACATCCAATAGGTCAGTTGAACAGAACGAATCGTACACGTTCGCAGTGACTACTTGGAATACGACTGGAGCCATTGCATTCGTCCCGCTGTTCAACGAGAATATGACTTCTCCCAGCGTGTCGAAGTCGCCTCCATCCGAGACGAATACATAGTGTCCAGTATGATTATGGGTCAGCGTGTCCTGAGCATCCACGGCTCCAACAGTTCCGTTCTTCGTGACCTTGATGGAGGCGACGACCTCGTCGGTCTTCGCGGCTCCAGCAGAGTCGAGGATCGGACCGAGCAAGAAGGTGCGAGCAGTTGACTGTTTAGCTAGCATTATCGAGAACCTCCACAGATCAAAATACGACGTCGTCGATTACCACTGGCTGGCTCATGATACTCCACGAAGCAAACCTGATAGTACGGAGGTTGCGTAACTGTATAATTACTGACCGTTGGCGTTGTCGATCCGCTCGTGAAACTACTGGAGCCAGTCGCTGCGAACGTATGGACGTGACTGCTCGCAGCAGTGACTACGGCACCTGCGGTCCTGCTCGCATTCGCGCCGACCCCTGCGGTCACCGTATGCGTATGTGCTGCAACTGGATGCGTATGACCTTCTGCCGTGTGTGTGTGCGTTAGGGTCCCACCTGTTCCTCCGATACCTGCGAGAGTCGCACAGCATCGTGGGTACATATCGCGGAGGTCCATCGTGCCGTTTGTGCCATCGCACTTGTACCAATTCGTCGGGATCGTCGCCAGCGTGCCGATCCATAGACAAATGATCCGGTCCGGCGTGCTCACTGAGCCAGACACATTCTGGATAAAACCTACCGTCGTATACGGAGGTATGTTCGCCTCTGACGACAGATCGTCCGCCGCACTCTGGTTGCTGACCACAGGAGAGGTCGATCCGAATGTCAGCGTGTGTGTGTGGGACGAGGTCGCCACGAAGGCCGTAGTACCACTGATGCTGCCTGCCGTATTGAACCCTGCGGCGGTAGTCGAAGATGCCATCGTAGGGTGTACGTGACTTCTTGTCCCACCATGATCGTGATTCACCACAGTATGAACGTGAGCGTCATTGCCTCCGGTTCCTCCGCCGTCTCCGGCAGTAACTGCTCCACGTAAGAACCTACTCCTGCAATCTACAGCACCACCACTACCGTTGCATAGCTGCCAACCGCTCGGGACTGCTGTAGTAGAGTATGTCCATAGACAGATTGCTCCATCCGGTATCCCGAAAGCCGCACCACCAGACTTTAGGTATATGACATCAAAACACGCTGGCTCATTATTGTCCGTCGATGTGTCGGGAGTCGCGGCTGCCAAGTCATACGACGCCTCAGGATTGTCCGTCGAGCCGTTGCTCAAGTGCGTGTGCGTCTGCAGAGGATTTGTGGTATTGATGTCTCGATTACTATTCGTCGAAGCCGTACCACTATCTGGAATCGTGTGTGTGTGATTGACCGTGTGACTGTGTGAAACGGTCGCGTGCTTGTGCGTCAGTGCTCCGCCAGAAGTCCCTGGATCGACAGTGTTCGTCCATCCCTTGATGTACTTAGAGTCCAGAGCGGTCTCACGAGACCATCCGAATGGTCCTACCGTAGTCCCTGGCCATGCCACTATTATATTCTCTGGTATGTACGGCATACTACTTACTTCTCG
>Ga0315289_10004349_pt1 | contig 21129 bp, 9 predicted proteins | sample YL17G11_40_MG_FD_203452 | JGI IMG/M metagenome (GOLD analysis project Ga0315289, IMG submission 203452) | Sediment microbial communities from Yellowstone Lake, YNP, Wyoming, USA - YL17G11_40 | ecosystem: Environmental > Aquatic > Freshwater > Lake > Sediment | place: USA: Wyoming | collected... | reverse complement strand
GCACCTCCCCACAAAGCACTAGCATCTTTGATTGTCAACATCTGCGGGCCGTGCGCAGACGCTCCGCTCCAGCCACCCTTACTTTTAGCGGTCATGGTCGTGGACGTGCGGCGCGCAAGCGGGGCCGGGCGCGGGTCTCTAGTACGCCGTGCAAAAACAAGATGAACGGCGCGGCGAGCGGCGGGGATGGCGCGGTTGGCCGGCCAGGTGACAGAGAGCATGCACCGGGGTGTTGGAGCGAGAGGGCGGGCAGGGCGTAGGGCTTGGAGGGGGGGGCGCAACAGCAACAAAAAATGCGTTTGAGGGAGGCAAAGCGCGGTCTCCCCCATTGCGCTCGAGTCCCGTGGCCGAGCTTTCCCCGCCCGGCCCGTACTCCTCCCCGCCCTCTCCCGTCCTTCCACACCCGCTCACTCACCCTGGGAGCTTGACAGGGCAGTCAATCACCCTGCCGCACCACCCAGTCGCGTGCAAGATGGCGCTGCGCGCCTTGGACGGCCGACTGGTCGGCAGGTGCGCTTTTGTCTCTCTTTCCGGGCGGCGCTCCCATTGTGTGTCGGCAGCTTCAGAAAGCACCACCTTCCCTCTGCCCTGCTCCGCGCACCCCCGGATTATTTAGCTGAGGGGGGTAGACAGCTTCCGGAAGAGTGACAGGGGCGGAAACGCCCTCCTCGCAAAGTCGCTTTTCTGGGACGAGCGCTGTTTGGCGCGCCCGGGCTCGATTGAGGGCGGCGCGACCGGCCCTGCTCTCCAACCCTCTCACTCACTCTCTCTCCTCTCATCACCCAGGCGCCCACTCCTCACCCGCCGACCTCCCCTGCCCGTGCGCCTTGCCGTCGGAACACCAAGGCCTCGCACCCTCGTCGCACAGGCTGGTGCTGCCGCCGCCGCGACTTCGGCCGCCCCTAAAACAACAGCCTCCATCCCTCCCCTCCTCGCAGGCAAGCCCCTCCTCCCGGCCGCCCTCACCCCGTCCGGCCAGGCCGGGACGTCCGCCTTTGGGGCGCCGCTAGCTGGGTGTGAGCTGCCGCTGGGCGCGACGCTGGTGGATGGATTGGAGGTAAGAAGAAGGAAGGCAGAGTCCTTCTCTCACGCCTCTGGCTCGTCCATTTTCCTCTCTCTCTCACCCTCCCCTCTCACTCTCATCTCCTTTCATCTCCTTCCAGAACGCCGTCAACTTTGCGATCACTTCTGCCGGCGCCTCCGGTATCACCCTGTGCCTCTTCACCCGGGCCGACCTGGACGCCGGCCGCACCACCCACGAAATCGACCTGGACCCGGCCACCAACCGGACGGGTGACACCTGGCACGTCCTGCTCCCGGCCATCCCGGATTTAGGGGCCCTGCTCTACGGCTACCGCGCCCGGGGGCCCCACCAGGATGATGTGGCGGAAGACATGGCGGGCTGGGAGAGCGTGGGCGGTGAGGACGGTGACGGGGACCCGGCCACCAACCCGGCGGCCGGGCACCGCTTTGACGGGGCGGCCGTCCTGGTGGACCCTTACGCCCGCACCGTCGTCGGGCGCCCGGCCTACGGCGTCCTGGGCCCCGATCTGCCGTACGGCAGCCCCGGCATGCTGGGCGTCGCCCGGACGTGGCCCCAGGCGGCGGGCGCCCTTCCTCACCCGGACGTCGCGTCCTACGACTGGGAGGGCGACACCCCGCTCAACCTGCCGGCCGCCGACCTGGTCATTTATGAAATGCACGTCCGCGGCTTCACGGCCGATCCGTCCTCCGGCCTGGACCCGGCCCGCCGGGGCACGTACGCCGGCGTGGTCGACAAGCTGGACTACCTGGCGGATCTGGGCGTCAACGCCATCGAGCTCCTGCCCATCCACGAGTTCAACGAGCTTGAGTACGCGACCCTCCCGCCCGGCCATGCCGGCCCGGTCCCCCCGCCCGGCGCCCGCTTCAATTACTGGGGCTACTCGACCGTCAACTTCTTCTCGCCCATGGCCCGGTACGCGGCTGGTACGTCCTCAACCTCCTCCTCCTCGCCCGGCGCTGCCGTCATCAACGAGTTCCGCGACCTGGTCAAGGCCTGCCACGCCCGCGGCATCGAGGTCATTCTGGACGTCGTCTTCAACCACACGGCAGAAGGCAATGAGCAGGGGCCCGCCGTCTCCTTCAGGGGCCTGGACAACCGGACTTACTACATGCTGGCGCCCGCGGGGCAGTATTACAATTATTCGGGCTGCGGCAACACGCTCAACTGCAACCACCCCACTGTGCGGGCGCTCATCCTGGAGTCCCTGCGGTACTGGGTGACGGAAATGCATGTGGACGGCTTCCGTTTTGACCTGGCGTCCATCCTGACGCGCGCCCAGTCTGCCTGGGCGCCGTCGGACCTTCTCCCCGACGGCCGGCGCGGGCCGCCCCTGTCTGGCGACGGGTTGAGCGAGGGGGCCGCCTCCATTACCTCCGCCTCGGGAGCCACCCTGACCCCAGGCGGGGGCATGTCCGACGGGGCGGGCGTGCCGACGGGCACGCCCTTGACCGATCCGCCCATAATCGCGGCCATCGCGGAAGACCCCGTCCTCCGTAACACAAAGCTGATTGCCGAGGCCTGGGACTGCGACGGCCTCAACCAGGTCGGCGCCTTCCCGCACTACGGCGGCCGGTTCGCGGAATGGAACGGCCACTTCCGGGACACCGTCCGCCAGTTTGTGAAGGGCACGGAGGGCCCCTGGGCGCCCGCTTTCGCGGCCGCCCTGTGCGGGTCGCCTTCCATATACGCGGCGCCCGCGGGCGAGGGCGACTGGTGGGGGTCTGGCCCCGGGGCCCGCTGGCGTGGCGGCCGCGGCCCCACCGCCTCCATCAACTTCGTCACCGCCCACGATGGCTTCACCCTGGCCGACCTGGTCTCGTATAATGAGAAGCAGAACGACGCCAACGGCGAGGGTGGCGCGGACGGGGAGGCCCACAACCTGTCTTGGAACTGCGGTGAGGAAGGGCCGAGCACCGATGGCGGGGTCGCCCGCCTGCGCGCCCGCCAGGTCCGCAACATGGCGGCCGCCCTCCTCCTCGCCCAGGGCGTGCCCATGCTGCACATGGGCGACGAGTACGGGCACACCAAGGGCGGCAACAACAATACCTACTGCCACGACTGCGCCCTCAACTGGTTTGACTGGGGCGCAGCGGCGGCCGACGCGGGCGGCACCCTGCGCTTCACGCGCGCCCTGCTCCGCCTGCGCCGCGCGCACCCGGAACTGCGGCGCGAGGCGTACATCCAGGACGGGGAGGTGGAATGGCATGGCTCGTCCGTCGGCGAACCGGATTGGTCAGAGACGTCCCGCCTGGTCGCGCTCTCCTTGCGCGGCCGCGACGGGGGCGGCCTGTACCTCGCCTGGTCTGCCTCGCACACGCCGGCCGTGGTGGCCCTGCCCGACTGGGACGGCCGCGAGTGGCGGCCCGTCATCGATACCGGCAAGCCCGCGCCGTACGATGCGCTGGTCGTGGACGACGTCCTGGGCGCGGACGCCGTGGCAAGCGCCATCGCCCAGGCGGCCGGGTGGACACGGGAGGGCTCCTACCCGCTCCTCCCCTGGGCGTGCGTCGTTCTCGAGTCGGTGCCTGCGGGCGCGGGCGCCGAACGTTTCCATGGGCTGGACAGCGTGGAGGAGAGCGTCAGCGCTGGAGTGGGCGGGCCTGCCGCCGCCGCCTCCTCCGCCTCGTCCACCACGGTGGGCATGGGCCCCAGCCACGCGCCGCCGGGCAGAGGGATGACGCCAGCCGAGCGCGACGCGTACGCGGCCGCGGCCACGGAGAATGAGCGCCTGAGGGTGGAGCTGGCGGAGATGGAGGGCAGGGACAAACGTCCCGGCCCAGCGTAAGCGGCCTGCCCGCACAGGAGGCGGGGAGGAGGCGGGTAGGGCGCGTTTGAGAGGGGAGAAGAAGGGCGTGAGGAGATGGTGTTGAGCAAGTTCTGTTCACAAAATCACAAAAAAAGCCTTGGGGCTCACTCACCCCACCCACCCAACCCAAACACCTGCACCACACCCTCAACACACACTCACACACATGGCCGGCGACGACGCCCGCCTGGCCACCCGCCTCCGCAGGCGGGGTGGCGGCGGTGGCAACGCGGTGAGAGACGAGAGACGAGACGACGAGACACACAGCGTCTCAAAGGGCGCCGACCGAAAACGCCTTTCGGACATGCCTTTCCACACCCGTGGCGCCCCCGGACGCCAGGCGGGCGGGCGGGCACGGAACGCTGGCCCATCTGGGGCTGTGGGGTGGGGAGAAGAAGAGAGAGGCGGCTTCGCACGCGGTGAGATATAGGGCGATGCCCTCGCCTGACGACTCACACGCCTGCTGCTTATCTCCCTTTCATCATCTGTGTACAACAGGCCACCGCCCGCACTCCACCATCCCCTGTCCTCGTCTCCTCGGATGACTCGGGCGGCAGCACGCCTGTGGAAGTCCGCCCGCCCGCCACCCGCCGCCGCCCCAGCAGCAGTGGGCGTGGCGGCGGCGGCGGGGGTGGTGCGGGCCCGAGCGGGCGAGCCGCCGCTGCTGCCCCTCCCAACCGCCGCCGCCGCCGGTCCGACCAGCGGGTGGACGAGGACGCCATCCTGGTGGATGATGACGACGACGACGATGACGAGGAGGGAATGGAGGTGTCACCCCGGCCGACACGCCGCCGTCGCATGCCGGCCGCCCCCACCGCCGCTGGTGGAGGTCGGGGCCCCAGCGCGAGCGCTCAAGCTCAAGCTCAAGCCCTTGCCCGCGCCCATGCCCGGCGGGCCGCCGCCGATGCTGCTGCTGCTGCTACTGCTCGCCCGCGCGGCCGGGTCCGGCGGCCTCCCATCTCTCCTGTCGACGCGGACGCCGCCCTAGCCGCCCGCTTACAAGCCGAGGAAGACGCCGCCGCAGAAGCTGCCCGGGCGGCAGCCCACTCGCGCCGGGCAGGGGCGGCCCTGGCCACCATTTTTGGGGCGGGCGGGCCCGGAGCAGCCCTGGTAGCCAACATGTTTGGGATGCTCCCGGGTGGTAGGCGCGGGCGGGGTGGCGGAGGAGGTGGCGGCGCCCGCGGCGGCGGCGGCGTGGGCGGCGCCCTGCAAGCCTTGGTGGCCGCGACGCTGCGCGCGGCGGGCGGCATCGCCATGCCCGCGCCCCGCCCCGAAGTTTTTGCCGCCATGGCCGGCGCCCTCCACATGCCGGCGCCCATGCTGGCCATGCTAGAATCAGCCGCCGCAGACGTAGAGGCCGTGCGGGGCGCCCAAATGGTGGCGGCCCAACTGCACGCGCGCGCGGCCTCAGGCGGCGGCGGCGGCGCGGGCCCAGGCCCGGGCGGCTTGGCCGTCCTGCCCATGGCCATGCTGATGACGGACCGGGATTTCAATGACGCGGACTATGAGGCCTTGCTGGGCCTGGACGACGCGGTCGGCCAGCGCGGCCTGGACGCACGGGCCATCGCCCGCCTCCCGACCCTGACCCTACCGTCCGGCTGCGGCCCGCACACCGCGCCCGATGGTGAGACCCGGTGCCCCATCTGCGTCGAGGATTACAAGGCCAAGGACGTGCTGCGCCGCACGCCCTGCCTGCACAGCTACCACCGCGCCTGCCTGGACGAGTGGCTGGCCCGCAAGCCGACGTGCCCGGTCTGCATCTCCAAGGTCGCGCCGTGAGAAGGGATGTAGTGTTATCAGCGTTTTTGTGTTGCTACAACACCTCTCTTCTACCCACTTAATGTCCGCGCCAGCCCTTCCAACAGCCCCTGAGCGTCCGACAGGTACCCCCCCCCAAACAGAACGCCGTGGTTTAACTTGTGATAGGCCTCATACAGGCAGCGGCGGGACCCAAAGCCGGGGTCCTCCGGGATCAGCGACCGATACCCGGCCCAGAAATCGGGCCCAAAGGACGCGCACCAGGACATGCCCCACTCGGCCTCGTGGTGCCCGTAATAGCAGGCCGGGTCCAGGATGGACCAGGCGCCGTCGACGATGCTGATGTTACCGCTCCACAGGTCGCCGTGGAGGAGGGAGGGCGCGACGGCGATGCCTGTGAACAGGTCGCCCAACCTTTCGGCTACGACCTCGCCTGGTCGTGTCAATTCCGCACGGTTCAGCAGGCGAAGCTGGTGGCGAAGCCTGTGCTCACGAAAGAAGTCGACCCAGTCGTCCGTCCAAGGGTTGGGCTGGAACGTGCCGCCGAGGGTGTTGTCGGCCTGAAACCCGTAGGCGCCCGCAGCCGCGCGCGGGTCGGAGGGCGGGGCCAAGTGCATGCGGGCCAGGCGCTCGCCTAAATCTCGCTGGGGCAGGCGGGCGCCGCCGCCGCGACCCCCTCCCAGGTCCAGGTGCTCCATGACGATGAACGACCCGCTGCCCGCGTCGGGGCCCGCCGTGAGGACGCGTGGAATGCGCAGGAAGGCGCCCGTGGCAAGCATGGCATTCAGCCCGGCCGCCTCCGCTTCAAACATGGCGGGCGCCTTGCGTGAGGTCTTGACAAAGTACCGGGCACCGGCCGCGGTGGTGAAGGTCTGATGGTGGAGGATGAGAGTGGGGTTGGATTGGACGTTTCTATTTTTTTTTCCGCCCTCCCCCAAACCATTCCACTCCCCTCTCAATGCACTCACATATGCGCTGCTCCAAGCACTGCTGGACACGGGGTCCTGTCTGACAACGACATCGCCCGTGGCGTCCGCAATCCAGGCCGCGGCGTCACGAGTCGGCGCGCTCGCGATCCTAGTACCCGACCGTGAGGGGCGCGCAGAGAGGGCCGGGCGCCGCGGAGCGGGCGAGGGTGATGCTGATCGAGTGTCGGCAGGCCCAGGGCGTGGGCGGCCTGCTGCCATCATTGTGTGGGTCGTGTCGGGATAAAAGAGTAGTGCAAAAAAGTCAACACGCTCCTCCGAACCCGCCCCACTCTCTCTCGCCACGATCCCACACACCTCCACGCGCACCCCCCACAGCGCGCGTGCCAGCAGCCAGTACCCCTCTTTTTCAATCCCCCCCCCCCCTTTTTTTCACTGCCCGCCTTCATTGCCCGACCACATTGCGCATCGCCTCCAGCTTGCGCAGGACCTCCCCCGGCGTGCGGTCCAGTTCTGCCGCGACCGTGCGCTGGGACTCCGGGGCCAGGCTCGCAAACTGTTCGCACAGGTCGCCGTCCACCGCGTTACGGACGGGCATGTAGTGTGAGCGGTAGGCTAGGTGTTCCCGGCCGGCCAGGGGCGGGGCTGCCGTGCGCAAGTGCATTTCCAGGCGGGCAAAGAAGTCGACGTCCGCCCGGGTGGGGAGCGGGACGGCCGCCGCGATCCCGCCGCCCAACGTCCCGTACACGATGACCTCCGCCCCGCCGGGTTGCAGCACGGCCCGCGTCAGGCCCGTGATCGCGTCACCCGCATGGAAGTTGACGGCCGCCTCCACCTTGTTGGGCGCGCCGGACACGGCGGGCGGGGGAGCTGCCCCGCCACCCACGCCGGCAGCCGCCGCAAACTTGCCGCCCGTCGGGTCGGCCTCCACGGCCGCGCTGACGGCGGCGGGCAGGCGCAGGATTGCTAGGTTGCCAAACTTGTCGCCCGTGGCCAGGGTGTCGTAGTCGAGGGGTAGGGAGGCGGAGATGTGGCGGGGCACGGTGTCGTCGGCAAAAGCGTAGAACGCGTTGTCTCCCGGGCGGTAGGCCAGAAAGTGGGCCGACTCGGACGCGTCGCACGCGTACACCCGGTCGCCCGTCGTGGACAGGTGGACGCAGTAGGTGGGCAGGGACCGGTACTCGCACTTGCGCAGCAGTTTCTTGCGGCCCAGGTCGAGGAGCCGCAAGGACGGGCCCACCCCGGCCAGCAGGCGCCCCTGGAACGGGACGAGCGCGCCCGGAATGCCGCCCAGGGCCGTCTTGTGGACCAGGGCCAGGCCGCCCCGGCCGCCGTCCAGGAAGCGGTAGAGCCGGACGTAGCCCTCCGTGGCGCGGCGGGGGCGAAAGGCCAGGTCGGCCGCGGTGCCGACAGCGAGCAAGGCCTGGCCAAAGGCGTCAGAGCCACCGGGCGCGGGGCCAGCGCCGCCCACTGGCGACGACGCGGCCCGGAAGGTCACCAGGCACATGGAGGTCGGGGCTTCATTGCCGTCCAGCTCCAGCACGCACCTGGTGGCTAAAGAAGCCGCGTCCAGGACCCGCACGCACGCCGCCCACTGGCCCGCCCCGCCCCGGGCCGACCCGACCTGTTCTGCGACCGCGGCCGCTGCCTCGTCCAGTTCGGGGCCGCGCTGCTCGCCGGCGGCGGCATTCCCGTTGGCAGCGCCGCCCTCGGCCGCCGCCGCGGCGCCCGCCAGGGGCACGGCACCCACGTCGCCCTCCGCGGTGATCAGGGCGCCCGTCTCCGCGTCCAGGACCAGGCGGCGGGGCGTGTACCGCAGGCGGGCGGCGGCCTGGGTGAAGGCCGAGCCCGCGCCCAGGCGGTCGAGCGCGAGGATGAGCAGGGTGCTGCCCGACACCGCGCACACGCCCTCCGGGCACTGGGGCGACGCAAAGCCGGCCGCCGCGTCCAGGGGGGCGCACGCCAGCGGGGCCAGGTTGTGGCGGCCCCGGGCGGCGTATCCCAGCCAGGGTCTGGAGGAGCAGGCCAGCATGGCGCGGTGCCCGCGCACGGTCGCCGGGAACAGGCGGGGCGGGCGCGTCCCCAGGAACCGGGTACGCGTGTCGGACAGCTGGCCCGTGACGGGGTCGACTTCGGAGCGCAGGAGGGTGCCCGTGGCTAGGCCGGCATGGAGGAAGAGGGCGCCCGCGCCGGCGCCCTCACCAGAGGCGGCGGCATCACCGGGCGCGCCACCGACCGCCGCGGCGGGCGAGTCCACCAGGAGCAGGGATTCCGGCGTCGCGCCCGCCGCCTGGACGGCCAGGACTTTGAGGGGCGACTCCGGGTCCAGGGAAAGCAGGCGAATGGTCGCATCGTACGCCCCCACCGCCAGGAAGCGGGCCCGGGCCCGGCCCTCCGGCACGGGCGCGACGTCCAGGGACGCGACCTCCCCGCCCAGGTCGCGTTTCTCAACCTCGGCCAGCACGCCGTCCGGCCCCAACTCGAAAAGGACCAGCTCCCCGCCCGCCAGCGCCAGCGCGGCCTGCCTATCGTTGGAGGTGGCCATGGTGACGGCCCGGCGGCCGGGCGGGCGCCACTCGGCGGGCGGGCGGCCCCCCGGCTTGATGTGGCGCAGGCCGGACGGATGAATCTGCAAGAACGACCCGTCGGCCATGGCTTGGGCGCGCAGGGTGGGCACCGCCGGGTTGAAGCCCGTGTCGCCCACCTCCTCCACCGTCTCGCCCACAGCCAGGACCAGCGTCGCGTTGGCAAAGGAGACGACGATGTAGGCGTCCAGGGCGTCGCCCGGGGCCTTGCGCAGCGTGAACACGGCGGTCGGCGCAGCGGGGAGGGGGGAGGCCGCCAGCTCAGTCACCGCCAGCCCCGGGCGCAGCACGCGCAGGGAGGAGCGAGGGCCGCGCCCGCAGGCCGCGTACATTTGAGGCACTTCCTCGCCGCCTAGGTTGGCGGCTTGGAGGGACAGCAGGGGCGCCAGCGAGTCCAGGTCGTCGACCAGCGCCAAGTTTTTGGGCGGGGAGGTCGGGCTGAAGACGAGAGGGGCAAACCCGGCGTCCGTCTCCACCAGCCCGCTGGCCGTCGCGACGACCGCGTCCGGGTCGTCATCCCCGATGCCGATGAACTGGTACAGGCCGTGGTTGCCCGCGTCTGCGGCGGCGAAGAGGAAGCCCGTCTTCAGCACGCACAGGGAGACGGAGGGCGGCAGCGTGTCAAAGACCTGGATGGACAGGTCAGAGACGCCCGTGCACCCGGCCAGCCCGCCGCCACTTCCACCGCCGCTCCCGCCGCTCCCCGTCAGAGTGACCTTGTAGATGTCGCCGTACTCGGATTGGAGCAGGGCGAAGAACAGGGTCTTCTGACGGTGGGTGGCGGAGGCGACGATGAGGGTGCCCCGGGAGGGCGGCAGGCCCGCCCGGCGGGGCAGGAGCGCCCGCACCTCGGCCGCGCCGGTGTCCTTGCCCCGCCACATCACCCAGTTTTCGGCGCACACCAGCACCCCGCCCGGCCCGTCCGCACCGCCGGGCACGGAGACCAGTAGGTTGGCCCCGTTGTCAATGGGGGCCGACCCCGCCCGGACGACGTGGTTGAGGCCCAGGTCTAGCTCGTAAAAGGCGAGGTGTTTCTGGGCAGCGGCCGCGGCGACGCCGCTCGGGTCGGCGTCCGAGGGGCCGCAGTCCAGTTCGATGGCGGCAAAGACCGGGTTGTCGTACCCCACGTCCAGCCCAGCGATCGCAAAGGTCAGGGTCTGCGCCTTGTGGGCTTCCAGGGGCGAGGAAATGGTAAGCGCGGCGTCCGCGTCCCGGTTGAGGGTGTAGACCAGGCGCGCGCGCTCCAGGGCGGCCACCATGACCGCCCGCCCGCGCGGGTCGGCCGCCAGGTACTGGCCCGGCACCGCCCGGCGGGCGCCCGACTTGCCGTACGTCTCCTGGTGCAGCTTGACCCAGGCGCCGGCGGCCTTATCGTACTCCAAGATCACCAGGCGGCCGGCGTCCGAGGTGATGGCCAGGTAATCCCTGTTGCCGCCGGGCAGGCGAAAGGGGGCGAGCGCCCGGATTTCGCCAAACACGTCCACCGAGCAGGCGACCTGGAGCTTACCGGCCTCATCCGGGCGCAGCAGGTCCAGGACCTTGCCCCGGGAGACCGCCAGCTCCTGGGCTTTCGGGGCCGAGAAGTTGCCGTAGGCGGCGCACTGTGTGTTTGAGGGGAGAAATGGGGATGCGTGAGGGAGAAGTAGCTAGCAAGAGTTGAGCAAGAGTTGGGCGGCCGCGCCATTTCTCCTTTTCCCCACACGCCGCACGCACCTGCACGCCCGACGGCGGGCTCAGCGTCAGGTTGTAGAGGTACATTGGTGCAGGCGATGGAGGTGTGTGAGCGTATGTTTCCGACGCCGTCGCCGCACGGAAACGCCTGCTCTCTTCCTGCAGCCGCCTGAAGAGAGAGAGGAGGGGCGACGGGGATGCCTGTCCGGCTAGGTGTGAGAGACGATGATTTGCCGCACGCGCGGGGCGTGTGATGTAAAGGAGGCGCAGGCGGGTCGCCACACGCGCCTTTCTTTTTCTGGCAGAGCGATCTCTTTTCTGGAGAGAGAGCGAGAGCAGCCTTCAATCACACTCCTGAAACTCCCCACACCCCCGTACGTCTACCAACTGCAGGCGCACCACGCCGCCACCTCCCGCGGACGCCAGCCACGTCCAATCGCTCCCCGACGATCCGCCCCCCTCCGCCCACCGCACCCGGGTCACGGCGACGCCTTCGTCGGGCAGCGCGGACCGGGCGGCGGCCGCCTTGGCCGCGGCCGGGCTGGAAGGCGCGCCCCTGTAAATGCACGCGTCCTTGGCCAGCACGGCCGCGGGCGGCAGGACCAGGGTGCGGTCGGTGCTCGGAAGGACGAGGCCTGGGGCGGTGGGCGGAGGAGGAGGAGCGGCGGCGGTGCCGCGGCCACGCCCGCGGCCACGGCCGCGGCCACCACCGGCACCACCCCGCCCGCCGCTCGGGGCCGCTCCTGCAGCCGCCCCGCCGCCACTGGCGGTGCGCCTCCGAAACCCCGCCACCACCCGGTGCACCGTGCTCGCCCGCGCCTTGGCAGTGCCCCTCACCTCAAACACGCCCACGTCGCCGCTCCCCACGCCATACGCCGCGACAAAGGCGGAGGAGGCCGCCCTCGTCGCGTGCACGCTCCACGCCTCGCCGTGGCCGTCAAAGGCGAACGCCTGGGGGGACGGGGACGACCCCGCGTCCAGGGGCGCAAAGGTCAGGCGCCCCCCGTCCTGGGCGACGAGCATGCCGAGCGGGTGCGGGAGCCAGGCCAGGGACAGCGCCCACTCGCGGGGGAGGGCGATGCTCAGGCGGGGCGCGGCGGGGGACCCGCCGGCCTCCCACACGCACAGGTCGGCCGCATGGCCGGCCGTGGCGAAGGGCGTGAGCGGGGGTGAGCCCGGGTAGGCGGTGCGGAGGGGTGGGGGCGGCCAGGCGATGGCGCGCAGGGGCGACGCCCCGGCCTGGACGCGCAGGAGCGGTGAGAGGCCGTACGAAAATGGAGGGGTGGGTTGGCAGCCGCCGCCCCCGCCGCCACCGCCGCGACTCCACGGCCGGGGCGGCGCCTCCGCCGGCGGCGCGCCGCCTCCGCCTCCACTCGCCCCCCACTCCCCGATACGCCAGAGAACGGCCGACCCGTCCCAGCAGGCGGCGGCCAGCAGGTCGAGCGGCGGAGCCGGGCACCACTCCAGGCAGGACGGCAGGCCGCACCGGCCCGCGGCCGCGGGGGGGAGGTCAAGGATGGGCGGCTGGCGCGGGGAGGGAGGGGGAGCGCCCCCCTCGCCTGCCGGGCCCTTTCGCTTCTTGCCAGCAGTAGAGGGTGTTGTTGTTTTGGTGGGCGCGGGCGGCACGGGCACCGCCCAGACGACCACGCTCCCATCCCCCAGCGCTGCCGCGAGCACGCCCAGGAAGGGGGGTGGGAGAGGGCACGCGGGCGACGCCGCCGGGCTCGCGGGCACCACTCCACCACTCACCACACCCCGCCCTGTGGGCCGCCACTTGCAGTCCCAGGCCAGGCCCCCGCCGTGGGCGAGGGCCAGGGCGGGGCGGGGCAAGGCGGCCGGGCCAGAGAGGACAGGTGGTGGGGGCGCGCCGCCACTGCGGGAGGGCGCAAGCTTCACCGCCCCGCTCCCGCCTACGGGTAAGCGCCACACTTGGACCAGGGCGGGGCCAGAAATGGGGGCGCCCACCTGGTTCCGGTGTCGGTGCTTCGGGTGGGCGGAGAGCTGCTCGGGGAAAAAGCGTGAGTCCAGGCGGGGGGGGGGGGGGGGGCGAGGTTGAAAGGGGAGTGTATGGCAGGGGCCGTTTTCCCAAACCCCGACCTCTCTTCCTCGTCTCCATCCAACTCACCGCCAGGAACCGGCTGACCCGATCTCCCTCTCGAACAATCTGCGGGCACCAGTCCAGGGCCCACACAGGCCCGCCCGCAAAGCAGACGACATCGCTGGCGACGCCGGCTTGGACGGACGGGGTGGGCGTGGCAGCAGCCATGCTGGTGCTGGCGCCGCTGCCGCTGCCTCCCCGCACGTGGGCCGCCCCAAACAGAGGCACCCGCCGCCCGGCCTCCCGCCCATCCTGTAGGATAAGGAGGTCTGACGAGGGGGCGTACTGGGAGAGGTAGGTGGCGGGATCGCTGTGTGGGGGGGAGGAGGCGTGAGAAAAAAGGCGTGCAGAGGGACGACGCATGCGGCCTGGTAAAAAAACGCAAATAGCAGCGTACCTCACAGGCAAGCCTGCCCCAGCTGCCAGGGCCCAGGATGGCAGAACTAGGCCGCCAGGGGGGGGGGGGGGCGCTATTAACGGTGATGGTGCGGCAGAACCGCCCCGGGCGGCACCGCGGGGCGGCATGAAGATGGATGGAAAAGTGTTTTTGCACTCAGAGGACCAACCCCGACCTGACCTCTCCCCATTTTTTTTGTTCACCACTCGTCATCCGACACGACCGCCTTCACGTCCTTGCCCTTCTTGGCTTGGGGGGCGGCATCGCTGTCGTCGCTGCCAGACGAGGCTTCCGGCTCGGAACCCTCGTTGCCGTCTGAGGACGAGGGCGCGTCGGACCCGCTGTCGTCGTCGTCGGACGGCGTGGCCGCCTTGGCCGCCGCCTTCTTCCCAGCCGGCGCCGGCGCCTTCTTCGTCTTCCCACCACCACAACCACCGCCGCCGCCCTCGTCATCATCCTCATCCGAGGAAAGAGAGGAAGACTCGTCATTCTCATCATCCTCATCATCCCCATCCTCGTCGTCGCTGTCGCCCAGGCGCGGGCCCGCGAGGGCGGCCTTGTAGTCAACGCGCGCGGCGGCCGCTCGCCCTGGGCGCCCGCCACGCCCGCCACGCCCGGCGCCCCCACCCCCACCGCCTCCCTCGCCACCCTCCGTCTCGATGATATTGGATGTGTCGATGCCGTCCAGTTCCCGGCCCAGGGTCAGCTTCTTCTTGACGGCCTTGATGGAGGCCTCGCCCGACCGCCCGGTCAGGCCGTGCTTGTCGAGCAGGGCCTCCAGTTCCTCGGCTAGGACGGCCTCGCTGTCCTTGCCCTTCATGTAGACGGTGGGCGGGATGGGGATGGTGGCGGCGCGGGCGACGGCCTTGAGGCGCTCCACTTCAGCCGAGTGTTTTTTCTTGGCACCCGCACCTGCAGGCGCTGGGGCAGCGGCGGCTTTTTTCTTGGGCGGCTTTTTGGCAGCGGCCGGAGCTGCCGCCTTGCGCTTGCGGGGCGGGGTGGACCCGTCGTCGCTGGCGGAGGGACTGGCGTCGTCGTCGGAAGAAGAGACGGTCCCGGCGGCGCCTTGGTCGTCGCCACCACCACCGCCGTTGGCTGCCGCCGCTTTCTCCTTTTCCGCTGCCTGGGCGCTGATGAGGTCGTCCACCGCGGCCTTGACGGCCTCCTTTTTAGGCTTCAAGGCGCCGGGGGGGAGGGAGAGGTCGGCCTCCAGCGTGGCGCGGAGTTGTTTCATGGTCATGGTGCTGTGTGCGTGGAGAGAGATGAAGGGTGTGGGAGAGGAGAGCGGGTTCAATGAGCGTGCGGCGCGGCGCGTCTCCGCCGTCGCGCTCGCCGCCGTCCGATAAACTCCGCTCCCACTGCCACCCACTCACTCCAGGGAAGTCAAGATTTCGGTGGCGCGGGCCTGGACGGCCGCCTGTACGGCCGTTTCCAGGGCTGGGGAGGGGACGGCAGCACTCATTGAGCGGAGCTGTTTTGAAAACAATTTGTGAAAGCAGTGAGCAACACTCCACATTTTCTGGCGCCCCGGCCGTCTCTCTCGCTTTATATGAGGAGCGCCACGCCACCGCACCACGCCACGTCGACCATGAGCTCTGCTAGTGGCCGCGTCGCCCTGCGCGCTCTGAGTGGGCGCCTGCTGGGCCGTGTCAGTGCGGATGCGCCGTCGTTCAGCGGGCGGACGGCGACGGCGGCCGCGCCGACGCAAGCCGGCGAGGCGGGCCGCCTGAGCCGAGGCATGCGCTTCCTGACAGGCCCGGCCACGCCTTCGTGGGCACTAAGAGCCTCGACCGCCGTCCTGCGTGGGCGCGGGCCGGTCCTGGGCCGACACCTCGCGTCCGCCCCCGACTTTGTGCCCCCGACTGTGGCTAGCGCGGCGGCGACCGACCAACCCGCTGCCGCTGCTGCCGCTCCAGCCACGCCAACGCCTCCTCCCTCCTCCGACCGCCCGCACCCTTTAGACTACACGACCCTGTGCGCCCTGGCAGCCGCCCTGCGCGGTGTCGCCCTGCCCGCCAAAGTGGATGAAGTCGTTCAGGTGGACTCGCACACGGCCTGCCTGCGCGTGCGGGTGGCTGTGGCCCCGACGACCACGACGGCCGCTGATGATGATGAAGGCCAGCCCGGCGATGACACCCCTCTGGAAACGCTCTGGATTTGGCTGTGCTGGCACAACATGGGCGCCCGGGTGACGGTGGGCCCGCCCCCCCCACGCGGCGGGCCCGCAGAAGCCTACGGCTTTGGCCGCTCCCTCCAGGCGGCCCTGGGTGGCGGCGTCCTGGTCCAGGCGCGCTGCCCCGTCGAGTACGAGCGGTGCATGGAGCTCCTGTTTGCGGAGTCCGCGTCGGCGCCGGCGGACACGGCCCTGGTCCTGCACGCCAATGCATCGGACAATTTCCTGGCCCTGGTCAGCGTTGGGGTCCGGTCGGTGGCGGACGCGGCGGCGGCAAAGAAAAAAAAAACGCCGTCGGCCCTGCCCAATAAAAAGGCGCCACGCGGCAGCGGCAGCAGCAAGGTAGTCCGCCTGCCGCTGCAACCACCACGCCTGGCGTACGGGCGCATCATGGCTGTCTCCACCGCCCGCCCGGGCCAGCGTTCCGAGCAGGCCCGCAAGCGGCAGGCGGGCGCGGACGGGCTCCCACCGCGCCCCCGCTTCCCCGTCCCGGGCGACAAGTTTCAGAGGCCCCAGCCGTCCGTCCGGCACCTGGTGCCGTCGCCCTCTGAAACGCTGGCCCTGTGGCGCAGCAACATCATGGCGGCCGACGCGGACGCGATGGCTGCCCGGGCGGCGGCGGCGGCCAAGGATGATGAGAGTGATGATGAGAGTGGGGAGGAGGAGGAGGCGCCTCCTCCTCCTCCTCCTCTGCCCCGGTCCGCCCGCCCGCCCAAACAGCCGGACTCGGCCGTCGCGGCCTGCATGGCCCGCACCTACGCGGGCGTGGGCCGGGCGACAGCGGATGAGATGTGCGTGGCGGCGGGCGTGGACCCGGCTGCCCCGCCAGCGACCCTGGATGAGGACGCCTGGGCCGCCCTGCACTCCGCCTGGACGCGCTGGCTGGTCGCTCTAGGTGCGTCCCACTATAAGCTGGGGGGCGGACTGTTCGGGCGCCCTTTCTCCGTGCTGGGCGCGGGGGCGGCCCTGCTGCAGGGCGGGCCCCTGGACGACCGTGACCCGCTCGCCCGGGCGGCCGCGGCCGGCGCGCTCGCGGCCACCAATGACGACCCGACCGTCCGGCTGCCCGTCATGGCGCGGGGCGACGCCCTGGATCTCATGGCCGCTGTCGACACCTACTTCCGCCAGGTCAAGGTAAGAGAGACAAAAAGGAGGGAGTGGCCGACGTACAAAAAAAAAAAAACAGGGGGGGGCAATGACGACATTCCAAAACTAATTAAATATACATCGACGTTCCACTCTCGTCTGGTGGCGCGACGGGGGTGTCCTTCGCCCTCTGCGTGCTGCTGGACATTTGGTGGGCATGGGAAAAAAACTTTTCACATTGTTCTATTGCTGAGCCCCCACTTGTGTTTTTTTGTGTGCTTCCCCCCGACCATCTGCCTCTGCCCTAAACCTTATACGCTGCGCGCGCTCCCTCTTTCTCCTTCTTTCCACAGGACGCCGTCGCCCCGACCACCCTGGAAGCCCACGTCCAAAACGGCACCGCCCGCGCCCTACGCCGCGCCCGGGACAAGGCCGCCTCCCTGGCGACGCAGGCTGACCGGGCGGCCAGCGCGGACGCCAAAGCGCACACAGCAGACCTGATCATGTCGCACGTCCATGCTGTTATCCCTGGAGCAACTGAGACGACTGTTGTCGACTGGGAGACGTCGGCGGAGGTCACGATCCCCCTGGGCGATGGCCGCACGCCCGCGCCTGACGTTGCGGCGGCGCTGTACAAGGAGGCCCGGCGCATGCGGCGGGGGGCGGAGGCGGTCGGCCCCCTGCTGGAGGCGGCCCGGGCGGACGTCGCTGAGCTGGAGGAAGCGGCGGCCACGCTGGCGGCCCTGCCTGCCCTGGGCGAGGATGGCGAGGCCGCCGACCCGGCGTCCGCCGACGCCCGCGCTGCCGTGCTACAGGAGGTCCGCCTGGCCCTGGAAGCCAAGCGGTGGTTGCCGCCCTGGCGGGAGGCGGGCCTGGAAGTCCGCGGGGCGGCCCTCGCCAAGCGGGCTGCCAAGCGGACCGGCGGGGTCGACCCCTCTCCCTCCCTCCCCTCCGCCCCCCGCTTCCGGCGCTTCACCGCGCCGTCGGGGCTGGAGGTCCTGGTCGGCCGCAACAACAAGGACAATGATCGCCTGTCCCTGCGGGTGGCCAACCCGGGCGACACCTGGCTGCACGCGCGGGGCGTGCCGGGAGCGCACGTCGTCCTGCGGGCACCACCTGGTGGGGCCGAGGGCGCCAGCCTGCCGGACGAGGCCGACCTCCGCTTCGCGGCGTCCATCGCCGCCTTCTACTCAAAGGCCCGGGACGGGAGTGTCGTGGACGTGTCGCACACGCCGGCGCGGCACGTCAAGAAGCCGCGCGGCGCGCCGCCGGGGCTGGTCACCCTGTTGCAGGAGGCGGTCGTGCGAGTGCGCCCGGACGACGCGGCCGCGGTGGCCGCGGCGGCTGAGGGCGGGGAGGAGGACGAGTGATTTTGAGAGGGCGCGATTAATTGTTGTGGCCAGAAGACAAGCTATCATACAGTGAGAGTTACACGCAATGCACGGTCCGTCACGGGGCCCGGCGGGAGCGTGGGCCGGCTCGCCGTGGGGTGAGATGAGAGACAGGAGGCTGTTTCGGCACCGGGCCCGCGCGGCGACCACCCCCTTCCTTTTCTTTCTTCCTGTCATCCACCACCACCTCCCCGTCCGCCGGCACGCTCCACAAACGCCAATTAACGTACATGGCCGCGGCCACAATGTGCAGGAAGGCAAAGCCGACCGTCAACCCGTCCCACAGCCAGGGCAGGGCCGGGGGTGGGGCAACCCACTCGCGCGCTGCGTGGAGGGCGGCCGCGACGAGCGTGGACCCGCCGGCCACGGCCCAGCCCGCGCGCTGCTGCGTCGACGCCGGCGCCGCCGGCCAGCTCGGCGTCACCAGGGCTGCCCAGGCCAGCAGGGCCGCCGCGTAAGCCAGGCCCAGCCCGTCCCGGCGCAGCAGGGGCCACATCGAAAAGCAGGCCAGGGCGGGCAGCCAGGCTGCCAGGCCCGGCTCGGCGGGCGCCAGCAGGGTGAGGGGGAGCAAGGGCAGGAGGACCGATTTCTCGTGGACCTGGTAGGAAAAGGTGTAGAAGGCAAAGGCCGAGGACGCCATGCAGTACAGGAGGCCCCGGCGGGAGGGGTGAAGGGCCTGGTGGAGCGCGGCCGGGGTGGCAGCAGCCACGGTGAGGCCCGCAGCCGCTTTGGCCAGGGCGGCCTGAGAAAACCGGGCCTTCCACTTGAGGGCCGGGTGCGTCGCACACCAGAAGTTGGCGACATAATCCTCGAACAGGCCGCGCCCCAGGGGCGCCAGGCGGCCCAGCACCCGCCCCAGGCCGGCCAGGCCATCCCCGTCCTCCGCCCACAGGTAAAAGGGGGCCCAGCACAGGGTGGCCGTGGCCAGGACGGCCGCCCCGTACGCGCCCACCCGCCACGCCGCGGCTCCTGGGCCCTTGGCCCGCCCCGCCTGCAGGGCCCGACCAGCCAGGTGGCCCAGGAAGGCGGGCGCATAGTACGCCGCCATCTGCTTGTGGTGGACGGCCGCGGTGAAGAGGATGGATGACAGGACACCGGGGAGCGCGGAGCGGGTGTGGTCGCCCCGGGCCGCGACGGCCGCCGCGGAGGCCGCCAGCCCCAGGGAAATGCAGTTGTACTGGAAGTGGCCGTGGTCGATCAGCAGGGCCGCCGGGTTGAGCAGGACGGCGAGGAGTGCGGTGAGGCGGGCGGCGGCCGCAGAGGGGCTGGCGCCCGGGTAGAAAGCGGCGACCGCGGCCAGGGCGGCCGGGAAGAAGACGGCCAGGTCCGAGAGCAGGACCGTCCCGCGCAGGACGGCTTTGGACCAGGGCGACTCGTGGCCGCGGGAGGTGCCCAGAGCGATGCCGGCCGGGTCCAGCGCGCGGACGGCGAGGCCGTGCACCCAGGACTGGAGGGCCGAGAGCGGCGGGTAGTCGAGGCCCCACCAGGACGCCGGGTTGTCGGGCGGCCAGTCGCCGTACCAGCGACCGAGGGGGAGGTGGGTGGTGACCTCCATCCAGTGGCGCTGGGCCTCGTAATCCCCGAACTTGGGCGGGGCGGCCATGCCTGCGGAATGGACAGGGCGAGAGATGAGAGGAGAGAGGGTTGAGGAGGGGGACGAGAGAATTGAGTGCGCTCGTGTCTCGTCTCTTCTCTCCCTCTCTTTTACCTGAATATGGATGCAGCCCAATCGCAGTGCGGGCGACGACGGCTATGCCCAGGACCAAGGCGACACCCCGGGCGCCGTGGAGGGCGTCCCAGGTGGGAGAGGACATGGGGAAAAGATAAAAAAAAGAAAGTGAGGGGGAGCGTAAGCCGATGCTTTCTCGTTTCCACACACATTTAACAGGCCCCTCGGCCTCGCCTCTCGCGCCCGGTGACGCAGGACCCCACCTATAGCGCGTTCCTCTACCAAGCAACCCGACAAACGCGCACGCCGTCACGCGCACATCTTGAACCGCACCTCCCGAACACACAAAGAAAAACCTTGCGACCTCTTCTCCTCTCTCTCTCTACCACCCTCTCCCTCCACTCCCCTTCTCACCAAATGCCCCCACCCGGTGGGGGCCGGGGTGGGGGTGGCCGTCGCCGGGGCGGCGGCTCGTCCGGGCCAGGCGGTGGGCGTGGCGCCGGCGGCAGCGGCGGAGGCAGGGGCAGCGGTGGCGGCGGCGGCGGCGGCGGGTCCGCCGCTGCCTTGGGCGCCCGCCTGGCCGTGCCCAAGCCCGTCAACCTGCCATCCATGCGCAAGGTGAGTGATTAGAGAGAGGGAGAGGGCGCTGTCGCCACCGCTATCACCGGGATGCATGGGAGGGCCCAGTGAGTCAAGCGCGGAGCCCGGGGAGAGCGTGGCTTGATTTGCGCCGCTTTTTCCACCTCATCATTTCCTCATTGTTTGTCTCCAGGAAACCGCCGTCCAGGAATCGACCGCCCCGCCCGTGGGCACCAGCGGCGGCGGGTGGGCTCCCAAACAACAGCTGCAACTGTCGACCGGCGACGGGCCGGGCTCCGAACACCCGGCGAGCGGTAGGGTGACGCCTGCTGTGGCTCCATCGGGTGGGGCAGTTGCGCCCGCACGCCCGGCCGGGTGGGTGCCGCCGCCCGCCGCCACTCCTGCTGGCCCACCCGCCCACCAGGGTCCACCAGCTCACCCTGTGCGCCATCCGTACGCCGCGTCGGGTCCTGGCGGTGGTGGCCTGCCGGGCCCGCGCACCAGGCCGGCGCCGCCCCTGAGCGCGAGCGAGTTCCCGGCGCTTGGTGGGGGCCCCCTCCCCGCCGCGCCCTGCCTGCCGCCCCCCGCGCCGGTCGCGTACTCCGCCCTCCTCGCGAGCAGGCGGGGTGGGGGTTGGGATGAGGATGAGCGGCGGGGGCAGGGCGGGCGGGGGCGGGCGCCGTCGCCGCCGCCGCCACCACCAGCGCTGGTCGCGCCGCCACCCCTGCCACTCCCGCCACCCCCGCCGCCACCGCCTGTGGCCGCCCCTCCTCCCGCCCCTCCTCCTCCCACCGCCCGCCCACCCGCGGAAGAGGAGCGGTGGGTGCGGGACCGGCGTCCACCGCAACCCCCACCCCCGCCCACCTCCGGCGGCAACCGGCGCCAGGAGTGGGGCGACAGCCGGCGCGGCGGCGACCGGCGCGGTGGCGGCCGCGACGGCCGCGG
>Ga0315289_10004346_pt1 | contig 21137 bp, 18 predicted proteins | sample YL17G11_40_MG_FD_203452 | JGI IMG/M metagenome (GOLD analysis project Ga0315289, IMG submission 203452) | Sediment microbial communities from Yellowstone Lake, YNP, Wyoming, USA - YL17G11_40 | ecosystem: Environmental > Aquatic > Freshwater > Lake > Sediment | place: USA: Wyoming | collected... | reverse complement strand
CCTCTGCCGACGAGGCCCTTTTAACGGGAGAGAGCGCTCTAGTTCAGAAGCGGGAGGGCGACGCGATTGCCGCGGGCGCGGTGGTCTACGGCTCGCCGCTCGATGTCAGGGCCACCGCGACCGGCGGCGACTGCGCCGTCGCGAGGATGGCGGCCCTGGTCAAGGACGCGCAGTCCCGCGAGGCGCCCTCGCAGCGGCTGGCCGACGCCGTTTCCGGCAAGTTCTGCTACGGGGTGCTGGGCATCGCCGCGGCGACGGCGCTGTTCTGGGGCAGCGGGCTCGGGCTGGGCCTGGTCCCCGGCGCCGCCGCCGCCGCCGGCGTCGCCGCCGCCGCCGCGCCGCCGTTCGCTGCCTCGGCCTCCCTGTCCCTGGCGGCCAAGCTCGCCATCGACGTCCTCGTCGTCGCCTGCCCCTGCGCTCTCGGCCTGGCCGCGCCCACGGCGGTGCTCGTGGCGTCGAGCGCCGGGGCTCGCCGGGGCCTGCTGCTGCGCGGCGGCGGCGCGACGCTGGAGGCGCTCGCCGCCGTCGACGCCGTCGTGTTTGACAAGACGGGCACGCTGACCCGCGGCAGGCCCGAGCTCGTCGCCTCCTCCGCGTTCCCTCTGGGGCAGGGAGGAGGGAGGGACGGCGGCCTCCCGCTGCTGCTCGCCGCCGCCGCTGCGGCAGAAGCCGGGACGCTGCACCCGATCGCGTCCGCCGTGAGGTCCGCCGCGGCCGAGGCCGGCGTCCTGCGCGCCGAGGACTCGTCGTCCGCCGCCGCTGCCTCTTCGGGGCTCGAGGTTCCTCTGCTGGGCTCCGCCGTCTCGGAGTGCCTGACTGCCGCCGGGGACGGCTCCAGGGCGACGCTGGTCGATGGGCGCGTCGCCGCCGTGGGGCGCAGGCGCTGGGTCGAGGAGCAAGTCGGGGCTCTGTCGAGCGGGGAAGAGGAGGAAGCTTCGACCTCGTCCTCCTCCCCTTCTTCTTCCTCTTCATCTTCCTTCTCCGGGGAAGACGCCGCGACGGCGACGGGCGCCACCACGATCTTCGTCGGGCTCTCCGGGCCCGGCATCCTGGGCACGCTCACCTTCAGGGACGCGCTGCGGCCTGACGCCGCAGCGACGGTCGCGGCCCTCCAATCGGGCAGCCTCGGCATCCGGCGCGTGCTGCTGCTCTCGGGCGACGCGCCCGCGGCCGTCGCCCGCGTCGCGGCCGCCGTCGGCATCGCGCCGGAGAACGCCGTCTCCCGCGCGCGCCCAGAGGACAAGGTCGCCGCGGTCCGCTCCCTGAGGGAGCAGGGGTACGTCGTCGCCATGGTCGGCGACGGCGTCAACGACGCGCCGGCGCTCGCGGCAGCCAACGTCGGGATGGCACTTGTCGCCGCGGGTCCGTCAAACTCTTCAAACTCTTCTTGGACCTCGACCTCTTTTTCTTCAAACTCGTCGTCGACCTTCGCCAAGGGCACCGACGCGGCGGGGGACGCCGCGGACGTCGTCCTCCTCGGGGACCGCCTCTCCCAGGTCCCCGAGGCCCTCGAACTCGGCAGGGGGACCCTGGCCAAGATCCGGGCCAACCTGGGCTGGGCGCTGTTCTACAACGCCGCGGCGCTGCCGCTCGCCGCGGGCGCGGCGCTCGCGCTGCCCTGGCTGCCCGGCGGAGGGTTCGCGCTCGACCCTTCGGTGGCGGGAGGGATGATGGCGTTTTCTTCGGTTGCCGTGGTCTGCAACAGCCTGCTGCTGCGGCCGGCATTTGCGAGGAAGGTGGAGCAGCTGGCGAGGGAGCTCGGGGAGAAGAGAGGCGAGGAGGGAGGACTTGGGGAGTTGCCTCCTGCTCGGAGTTCGTTTCCTTCGTCGTCGTCGTCGTCGACTCCACTGTAACTCAGAAACCGAATTCACTCTTTTTCAAACATTTCTCTCGCATCCATGCGCGTAGTCTCGCTCGGCCAGTCCGAGGAGTCGTCCACGCTCGTGGAGCTTCGCGGAACGCGCGTGCTGCTCGATGCGGGACTGAGCCTGGCCGCGTCGGCGAGGCTCGTGCAGAGAGAGGTGGACAACGACGGCGACGGAGAATCGAAATCCAAGAAGAAGAAGTCGGACCATCAGCGCCCTCACACAACGGGCCAGGGGGAGTTTCTGATCTCCGCTCCTGCCTATCGCACGGCGATGTTTGAGGTCAGTTCCTTTTGTTGACTTTGAGGGGGAAAGAGAGTCTGCTTCGGCGGTGAAATGAGATTTCCTTTTTCATTTCCCCCATCGCCTAGATTGATCTCGACCTCGACCCTTCTCCCCAAAAAAACTCGAACCCTACTCTCTCTCTCAGGCGACAGACTGCGGCGCCATCGACGCCGTCCTCGTCACCTCCGCCGCGGGACTGCTAGGCCTGCCCTATCTGGTCCAGGCCGCGGCGAAGGCGGTCGGGGGGCGGCGCGGGGTCTCGGCAGGGGACCCGCGTGCCGGAGGGGTGATGATGCGTTCCCGCGAAGGCGAAGACGGCGCCGGAAGCTCCGCGCCCTCTCCCTCTCTGCCTCCGTTCCTCGACCCCCCGTTCGAGGTCTTCGCGACGGACCTGGCCGTCGACATGGCCCTGGCCTGGATCGCGGAGCTCGCGGCGTCCAGCTCCGCGGCGGCCGACGCCGAGGCCGATGACGGCGGCGAGGAGGAGGAGGAGGAGGAGGAGGAGAAGGAGGAGAGACGGAGAAGCAGCGCCAGGCGCTGTTCGTCCTCGTCCCGCTCCCGCTCCCGCTCCCACTCCCGCCCGCTCTCACACCTCCCCGCCCCAGCGCTCGCCTCCCTGACGGAGTGGGCCCGGAGGGACATCCTCGGGGGACAGAGGCAGTCGGGAGACGAAAACACTTTAGGGGGACTCAGGGCCTGGAGGCGGGCCTACCCCGCGGCGCTCGCCGCTGCGCTCCTCAGCGGCGACAACAAGAGCGAAAGCGCGAGCGGGAAAGAGATCCGAAACGGAAAAGGAAACGGAAACGGAAACGGAAACGGAACGAGCAGCATCAAGGGGCAGGTCGTCACGCGGGTGCAGTACGGCGAGCGCGTCCGCCTCCGCGGCGGCAGGCTCTGCGCCGTCGCGACGCCCGCGGGAGGGCCTTCTTCGCCCGGGAGTGCCATTTGGACTTTGGTGGACTCGGTCGCCGAGGGCGCGGCGTCGCTCGCGGCGTGCAGCGGCAGAAGAGTCGGTGTCGGGGAAGGAGGAGGGCACGAGGAGGAAGGAGGAGAGACCGGCGTCGCGCGCGTCGTCTGCGTCGGCGCTTTCGGAGCGACACCAAACCCCTCCTCGGCCGCGGCTCCTCTGAACGTCGCGGCTCTGCGCGGAGCACACGTGCTGGTGCTGGCCCCGCCGGGAGACCCTCCTCCTCCTCCTCCTCCTCCTCACCCGCGGCACCTCCTAAAAACGGAAAATAACGCGGCTGCTGTCGCCGCACCTTCCTCTTCAAATTTTTCCTCTTCTTCTCTTGCCGCCGCCGCTGCGGCCGCCGTCGCCGCGATCGAAAGGGGCGGAAACGCCCTCCTCCCCGTCTCGGCGGGCGACGGCCGCGCCCTCGAGCTCATAGAATGTGTGCTTTCCGCCCTCTACGCCCGCGGCGGCCACGGTTTATTAGCTCGCGTGCCGTGCGTCTTCGCGTCCCCCGGCGCGAGGAGGGGCGCGGCGGCGGCGTGCTCCTCCGCCGAGTGGCTCTGCGCCGCCCGGAGCGCGCTGGTGCTTAGCGGGAGGGCCCCTTACTTCGCCGGGCCCGCGGCCTCAGCGGCGGCCTCCGTCATCGGCAGCGGCGGAGGCGGAGGCGGGGGCGGGGGCAGCGAGCAAGGCGGCGCTGCTCTCCGCTCGAGCAACAGCAGCAGCAGCGGCGGCGGCGGCCTCCTCGTAGCCGACAGTCTCTCGCAGTCCCGCAAGCTCCACGGCTGGAGGGAGCCCTGCGTGGCCTTTGTTCCTGCGACGTCTCTGTTCAACTCCTCCGGTGGCGGCAGCGGCGGCGGGAGCGGCGGGAGCGGAAGTGGAGGCGGCGGCGGGGACGGCGCGGCGCTGCTCCGCGCCTGGGGCGGCGACCCGCGCTCGGCCTTCGTCTTCACTTGCTCCTCCTCTCTGCCCAGCGGCGTGAGACTCTCGCAGCTGGTGGCGAGGGCGCTCCCGGGGATCAGGGCGCGAATCGTCGACGCGGAAGCGGAAGCGGCGGTGAGAGGAGCGGAGGCGGCGGAGAGCGCGGCACCGGCATCGGCGGCGTCTGCCCTCTGCGCCCTCGTCGCCGCGGTCTCGCCGGCGGTCGTCGTCGTGCCCCGGGCGTGGGAGAGGGCAATGCTTCGGAGCGAATCGACCTCTATTCCCCCTCTTGGCAGGGCCTGCGACCGGGTGGAGGCCCTGGACCCGCTCGTGCCGCTCGAGCTCGCGGAGGGAGGAGAGGGAGAAGAAGAAGAGGAAGGAGAGGACGGCGGAAGCGAGCTGGTCCTGCCCCGGGCGCTGTCGCGCGCCGGCGTGACCTCGGAGCTGGCCTTCGCGGCCTCCAAGGTCGAAGCCAAGAAGTCCCGTTTCTCGCCCCGGGTGCTGCTTGCGCTGGCCACGGTCAGGGACGGCGGGGTCGAGCTGGACGCGCCACCTGGGGTGGCGGGAGGGGCCGCGCTCGCCGCGGCGCTCGTGGCGGGCGGCGGCGCTCAAAAGGGGAAGAAGAGGAGAAAGAAGAGGAGGAAGACGACGGAGGAGGGAGAGGAGGACGCTGCCGCCGCCGTCCCTCCTTCGTCGTTGTCGGCGCTCGACGCCCTGCTCTGCGATCTGGGCGCGCCCGCCGTCAAAGTGGAATAGAGATGATGGAGAGACGATTTGGAAAAAAACTCCGTTTTGCAGAAAAAGAAAAGAAAACTCTCAACCGATGGAAAAAGAAAAACCTCTCTTTTTAGCCTCCTCGCAATTCTCTCCAACTCTCGCTCTCTCTTTTTTTTCCTTCCAAAAGATAGAAAGGACGGGCGCGCTGAATGTGCGTGCATATATTGGTTTTTGAATATGGATTCTCGCAATGAAGATAAAATTTTTAGTTCGTCTCTTTTCCCCTCTCTCTCTCTCATTTCTCTCACTCCGCGGAAAAAACATCTCTCTCTCTCTCTCTCTCCCAGCCCTCTCTAGGCAGCCCGCGCGCGCTTGTTGCGTACCACCCGCGTCGGGCGCCTGGACGACGGTGCGTCACCGCCGCTGGCAGAGGCAGTCTTCGCGGCAGCGGCAGCAGCCTCCTCCGCCGCCTTCGCCGCCGCCGCGGACCTCGCCGCGCGGTCGCCCCACTTCGGGAGCACAGGCGTCGCCTTCTTGGCCGAGCTCCTCGGGGCAGCAGCGACGGGAGCAGAAGCAGCAGCAGCAGCAGAAGAAGAAGCAATCTTTCTCCTCTTGGCAGCCTTGACGGGCGCCGAGGCGGCAGCGGCGACGGCGGGAGCCTCCTCCTCGGGCGCCAGAGGAGCGGGAGCGGCGAGCGGCGGAGGGGACTCGGCAAAGGCAGCCGCGGCGACAGCGGTAGCAGCCCCGATCCTGCTCGCCACCTGCTGCTCCTCTTCCTCGGCGCTGGCCATCGCGGCGGCGGCGACGACGGCGGCGGCGGCGGCCGCGAGCTCGGGGCTGCTGCTGCCGCCGTTGCCACCGACGCCGTCGCCGCAGAAGCCGGCGCCGCCGACGCTGCTGCCGACCCTCCCCCCTCCCTCCTTCTCCTCCCTTCTCCGCATCTGCTGCTTGGCCTCCCTGGCCTGCTGCTGCATCGCGAGCACGACCCCGGCAGAGATTCCCGGAGGGGGAACGACCGTCGACGCGACGACGGGGATCGGCCTCGGCTTGACCCCTCCGGCGGCGCCGGCCGCAGCCGCCCTCGCCGCGGCCCGTGCGACCGCCGCGGCCGCGGCCGCCTGCGCCGCCTCGGGCGTCGGCAGCGGGAAGTTGAGCACCGTCTTCGCGCCTCTCAGCTTCAGGGCCTCCTCGTCATAGGCCCTCGCGGCGTCCTCGGCGCAGGCGAAGTAGCCGATGTGCACGGGCTTCTGCCCCTTGAAGATGGTCGCGCGCCACTTGGCGTTGTCCTTGTGCCACGAGACGCCGCGGAACTTGGACGAGCCCTTGCCCGGCCAAGGCACTCCCGCCGCGGCGGCCGCGGCCTTGGCGGCGCGGACTGCGGCGGCGGACTCGGCGGCCTTGGCGGAGACGGCGGGGGCGGAGGCGGTGGTGCTCGCGTCGTGGTGGTTGCTGGCGGCGCTCTGCGCGCGGGGGGCGCCGGGGTTGCTCTCGAACGGGCCCGTCGCGGCCGAAGATGGCGGCCTCGAGGAAGAGGTCAGGTTGTTGTTGTTCCCGGAGCGACACGACGCGTTGCCGCTCCTGGCGCGAGGAGGGATGAACTGATGCTGATTGGCGGCGACGGCGGTGGGGGCCATCGCTGCTGCGCCTGCGCCCGCGCCCGCAAAGGGCGCAAAGGGTGCGACGTCGAAAAAGCCGTTGGTGTCGCCGTTCCCGCGGCCGCCGCCTCCTCCCGCTCTCCCTCCGTCTGCCGTCGTCGAGGCCGAGCCCCTCCTGGCCGCCGCGATCGCGGCGGCGGCCGCCCTCGCGGCGCCGTCGCCGTCGAGGGCGGCCGCCGCCGAGGCGCCCCTGTAGAGCCTGCCCCCCCCATCGGCGCCGCCGCCGAGGCCGCCGTCGCCGCCGCCGCCCCGGTGGAGCTTCTGCTGCTGCAGCTGCTTCTGCTGCGAGGCCGCGTGCGCCGCGAAGGCCGCGGCTCCGGCCGCAGGGTCGTGGACGTGCTGCTGCCATGACAGGGAGGAGCGGACGGTCGTCGCGGGCGTCTCTGCGGCCGCTGCGGCGGCGGGAACGCCGGCGGGGTCGACGGCCCCTCCGCCGCCGGCGCCACCGAGGCCCAGCATGGACGAGGCCTGGTGGTAGCTGCTGCTGTTATTGTGGGCGGCGTTTCCTCCTCCTCCTCCTCCGTGATGGTTGGTGGTGTTCGTGAAGGAGGGAACGCGGAAGAGGCCCCCCGCGGCGACCCCGTCGAGCCCCGTCCTCTCGGAGCCGCAGCCGCCGGCCTCCGCCTCCTCGTCGTCGTCGCGCGGGCTGGCGTCGTCGCCGCCGTCGCCGCCCCTGCCTCCGGCCGCCCTCGCCGCGGCAGCGTTGTTCGGCGCCGCAGCCGACCCGGGGAGCATCAGAAGGCCCTGGTGCGCCGCGCCGGCGTTCCCCGCGGCGGCCTCCCTCAGCGCGAGCGAGGCCCCGCCATACCCGAGCGGTGGCGGCGGCGTCGCGAGCGGGTCCCCGCCGCCGCCGCCGCGCTCGTCTCCAGTCTCGGGCTCGTCGAGCCCGAGCACGCGGCAGAGCCGGTTCTTGCCGAAGGCGTCGGCTCCTCTCCCACCGGAGGACGCGAACATGGCCGCGGCGCGCTTGCGCGGGAGCGACCCCGGGGTGACCATCGACGACGCGGCGGCGTTGGCGGCGGCGCGGGCGGAGGAGGCCGGGTTCGTCGTCGCTGCTGCTTCCCTCTGGTGCCGCAGCAGCCTCGCCGACGCCGCGGCGGACGACGGAGGGGCGTTGAAGAGGCTCCCGGCGCCGAAGGCGGTGGCAGAAGGGGAAGGGAGCGTGGCCGCTGTATTTTTGGAAAGGGGGGGGGGAGGTGGAGAGAGAAAAGGTTGAGTTTTTTTCTTCCAATGTTTTTTTGTTTTTTTGCTCCCTTGCTGTCCCCAGCTTCTTCGTCTCTCTCATTCGCTTCAATTCCCCTCAATTCCAACGCGAAAGCCCCCCAAAAGCCCCCCAAAACTCACCTGTCAGTGCGTGAACGGTCCTGAAGAATGCGTCGTGCGAAAACGGGCACGGGGAGAGGCCCGCGGCCGCGGCGGCAGAGGCCGTCGCTCCCGCTGCTGCTCGAGCCCGTGGAGGGCGGCCGGCGGTCGCCGTCGCCTTGTTCGCCGCCGGGGCTGCTGCTCCCGCGGCGGCGTTCTCAGCTGCTCCTACAGCCGCTCCTCCCTTGAGCATTGCGGGAGTGTCGCAGAACAGGGGGTCCTCTCCCAGGGCCGGGAAGGAGCGGAGGGCCCGGAGGGCCGCGGGGCTGCGTTTTTGGGTTTGGTTTTTATTTTATTTTCCAGGGTTCAGAAAGAGGAGGTGAGAGAAAAAAAAGGAGGAGCGAGCGTGCAAGCGCATGCGACGTCCTTCTTCTCACGCGTTTTCACCCGAGGCCCGCTGGCTTCAATTGCGCATGTTTTCCTCCTCGAGATCGCGTTCAGAGACCCAGCTCGCTCCACTCTATGGGCATGCGCGAATCGGAGAGCAGAACGGTGGTGTCGCAGGGGTCGAGACGCAACGGCGAAAACCGCGTTGCATGTGGAAGCACTCTCCGCGAACGAGGTTGCGAGGGAAAAAAAAGAGCAAGTAAGCACGAGCAGCATCGCCCCGAAGCACGATGGATTTCTCCCTCTCCACACTCACGTCTCCAGCCTCCCTGCCGCCCAGGCGTCTCCGTTGAGACTGTAATTCTCCATTGCCGAAAGGGTTCTGAAAGTGATTGAGAGGAGACGAGGAGGAGGAAAGAGAATGCTTGAGCGTTTTTCCGACGAAACTACCCTGAGAAGGGCGACGACAGATGACTCCGTCACTCGCGCCACCCGTGCACCACTACCCCCCGCCGCCAGAGCTCTCCTGCGCCCTTCCGCTAGAACAGGAGTCCATCGTGTCAAAAAGGCCTCACCTGCGCGCTTAGAAAAAGCCGAGAAAGAGAAGCGAAAATAAGTGAGCAAAAAACACACAATCAGAAGCAGAGAGTGAGAGACTGCCGCGTTTTCTTTTTCGCTTGCTCGCCTTCACTCCTCTTCCTCCTCCTCTCGCAACTTCGATCTTCGTGCTTCTCGCAGGCGTCCCTGCTCTCTTTACTTACCTCTCATCGATTAGCGAGAGAGATCTGCCTTCGCATGACCTTCCCCCGATCGCTCCTGGAGAGAAACACCCTGTAAGAGGAGCGATCCGTCCTCGAGGACAAAAAAAGAGAAATGGCAAACGACGAGCCTCTCTCGGCGTCGACGCTGCCGCTTCACGCCGACGCCGCCGCCTTTCTCCGCGGCCCTTCCTCCTCCTCTCCTCCGCGCCCGCTCCTCCTCGCCGTGTCCACGTACGAGCTCGTCGCCGAGAGGAACGAGCGACGGGGAGGGATCCATCTGTTCGACGCAAGCGGAGGAGAGCTGACCCCCCTGGGCGGCCTCGGCAGCGGCAGCAGCGGCGGCGGCGGCGACGACGGAGGACGAGAACGCGCCCCTCCATTCCCGGGAGTCTTCGACGTGAAATGGATGCCCGACAGAGGGAGAGACTCCCGTCTTGCTCTGGGTATGGCCCTCGCGGACGGCTCGGTGCGCCTGATGGAAGTCGTCGAGGGAGGAGAAGGAGGAGAGGGAGGACGAGGCGACGCTCCGCTGCTGCTCCGGGAGACGGCCGGCCGCTTCCCGCTCGAGGTCGAGGTCGGCGGCGGCGACGGAGAAGGAGAAAAAGATGAGGCGGCGCAGGAACAAGAAGCAGAAGAAGCCGCGGCTCTCCCTTCGAGGCCTCCGCACCCTCTCGATGACCCGGGGGCGATGGCGCTCTATTTGGACGTGGATAAAAACAATCCGAGCAGAATCGCGGTCTCGTTTTCGGACGGGAGAGTTGCTGTGCTCGAGGTGACGGCGACGGCGACGACGGCGGCGGCGGCGGCGGCGCCGTCAGCGGCGGCAGGGTCCGACCCCGCGAGACTCGAGACGAGGGCCCTCTGGCGGGCCCACGACGCCGAGTGCTGGTGCGTCTCCTTCAGCCCCTGGGACGAAAACGTGGTCTACACTGGCGCGGACGACTGCGAGTTCCTGGCGTGGGACCTGACGGAGATCGGAGGAGGAGGAGCAGCAGCAGCAGCAGGAGGAGGAGGACTCGGCGCTGTGAGGAGGCCGAAGCCCGCCTGGCGCGCAGGAGGAGGAGGAAAGCACTCCGCCGGCGTGTGTTGCATCTCTCCCTCTCCCAACGCCGGCGATTCCTTGATGGCTACGGGGAGCTACGACGGGAGGGTGCGCGTTTGGGACTCGCGGAACCCCCGGGAGCCGCTCTTTCTCTGCGCGAGCGCGGAGGAAGTCAGAGGCGAAGGAGGAGGCGAAGGAGGACGAGAAACGGCTTCTTCTTCTTCTTCTTCTTCTGCCCCTCTCGGAGGAGGCGCCTGGCGTCTCGTGTGGCACCCCGGAGGCGAGCCCCGCCTCCTCTGCGCGGCCATGCACGCCGGCTTCGCCGTGCTGAGACTGGAGAGAGAGAAGAAAGCGGGAGAAGGGGAGAAAAAAGAGGGGAAAGAAGAAGCGAGGATAGAGGTCGAGCAGCGGTACCGCGGCCACGGCGCCGACCCCTCGTCGCTCAACGGCGGCGCCGCGACCCTCGGGTACGGCTGCGACTGGGCATTTGATGAGAGGAGCGGGAGGCTCTTCGCGGCGACGGCGTCGTTCTACGACAACGCGGTGCACCTTTGGGAGCCGCGGTAGGAAAAGAAAAGAGAGAGAGAGAAAGGGTTCATAAAAAAACTAGAGTTTCATTTTCGGTTTCTTTCAAACTTGCTCGACGAGCTCTTCCTCTTCTTCTTCTTCCTCTTCTTCTTCCTCTTCTTCTCCCTCTTCCTCCAAGAGCTCTCCTCCGTCATCAAAAACAGCGCCGTCCTCATCTTCGTCCGTATCGCTCCGGTTCCCACCAAACGAGAAAACAGCCGCGTCAAACTCCGCCTCGCTCAAGCCAAACTTCTTCTTGAGCCTCGCCGCCGTCGCGGCGTCCGCCGCCGCGGCCTCGACGACGGTCCCCTCATTCGTGAACACCTCCCTCAGGACGGACCCGCTCTTCCGCAGCTGCGACGCCGCGCTCGCAGCTGCGGCGTCCCCAAAAGGCAACAGCAGCCTCACCCTGTGCTTCGCGAGAGCTTCAGAAAGCCTCGCCGCCACGGCTTTTCTGAGGTCGTCGAGCCCCTCGCCCGTCGCGGCCGAGACGCACACCGTCTCGCGCTCCCCGGTCCTCGTCGCCGCCAGCGCCCTCGCGGCGTCGCTTGCGCCCGCGCCCCTCCTCGAGTCCGCTGCGTCGACCTTGTTCCAGGCGACCACGGTCGGCGCGCCCTCGGCGACGCCGATCTCCCGCAGGACGCGGGCGACTGTCGACGACTGCGCCGCGGCGGCCGGGTGCGAGACGTCGACGACGTGGACCAAGAGGTCCGCTGCGGCGGCCTCCTCGAGCGTGGCGCGGAACGCCGCCACCAGCTGCGTGGGAAGCTTCTGGATGAATCCCACAGTGTCCGTGAGCAGCGCGGCCTTGCCGCCGGGCAAGCCGGGGAGGCGCCTCGTCGTCGGGTCGAGCGTCGCAAACGGCGCGTCGTCGGCGAGCGCCGTCGCCCCGGTCAAAGCGTTGAGCAGGCTCGACTTGCCCGCGCTCGTGTACCCGACGAGTGCGACGACGGGCACGCGCGCCGCGGCGCGGGCCGCCCTCCGAGAGGCGCGCTCGCGCCTCACGGCGTCGATCTCCTTCCTCAGAGCCGCGGCCCGCGCCCGGAGCAGCCTCTTGTCGACCTCGATCTGCTTCTCGCCCATGCCCTTGGTGCGCCCCCCGCTCTGCCGCTCCAGGTGGGACCACATCCGAGTCAGGCGGGGCAGCTGGTACTCCGCCTGCGCGAGCTCGACCTGGAGCATCCCCTCACGGGACGCGGCGCGCTGCGCGAAGATGTCGAGGATCAGCGCGGTCCGGTCGCAGACGCCGACCTTTTTCGTCGAGACCCTGGCGCGCGGACCGGCAAAGCCCCCCCCGGGGCTCCCGCCGCCCCCCGCGTACGCTCCCTCCAGGGCCCCCTCGAGGTTGCGGGCCTGCGCAGGCGTCAGCTCGTCGTCGAAGATCACGACGTCGGCCCGGGACGCGACGACGGCCGCGGCGATCTCCGCGACCTTGCCCGCGTTCACGTACGTCCTCGGGTTTGGGGCCGAGAGCGCCTGCGAGAGCCTTCCGACGACGACGAGCCCCGCGGTCTCGGCGAGCGACGCGAGCTCCGCGAGGGACTCGGCGGTGGTGTAGGTCGAGAGGGAGGCGGCAGAGGACGGGGGAGAGGAGCCCGGAGGAGGGGAGTCGAGCTCGTCTTCTCCTCCTTCTGCCTCCTCTCCTTCCAGGGAGGAGGAGGAGGGGGAGGAGGAGGAGGATGAAGAGAGCGCGGCGACCGCGGCGGCAAGCGCGTCGGCTGCGCTCGAGTCTTCTCCTGTCTTGCTCTTGCCGCCGCCTCCTCCCTTCGGGCCTACGGCAACCAAAAACGCCCTCTCCGGCTCCATCTCGTTTCCGGAAAGCACAGCAGCGAAGGCTTCTTCCTCGGCGGTCATCTCTCCTCGCAGCGTGTCCGTGAACGACCGAAGGCTCGCGATGCCTCCTTCTCCTTCCGACGAAGGAGAGCCCGCGGGGGAGATCGAAGGGAGGTCGTCCCAGTCCTCAAAGGGGTCGTCGTCGGTGTCAAAGGCTTCCTCCTCGCCGCCGTCGTCGTCGCCGTCGTCGTCGAACGAGGAGCGAACAGCAGCACGGGCAATCGCCGGTGGCGACATCGGCGATTTCGCCACGCGACAGCTCCTCTTACGCCCTGCGCATGGCGTTGCCCTCCTCGCAGTGCACGGAGACGGTGCGATCGCCGCCCTGTGCGACGTCGAGGCGACTGCGTGCGTCACAGCGCGCAGCGAGGACGCCATGAAGGCTTCGAAAGAGAAAAAAGCTCTTTTCCTTCGACACGACGACCGCCCGCCTCTGGGATTCAGAAAAAAAAAATGAATTTTGCCCTCCGCTCCGTCGCAGGAGCAGCGCCTTGCCGGCGTCGTCGTGCGGTCTCCCCTTCCTTTGCCCTCGCCGGACGATCAGTTGCCGGAGCTGTTGCTTGTTCCGCTCCCGTGGCTCCGTTCAGGACGCCGCAGCGCTCTTACTCCGGGCAGCCGATGCCTCTCCCTGGGCGAGGAACGAAGGAGAGGCGGCCTCTAGTAATGTCATCGCCGTCATCTTCCCAACCGTCGTCGTCGATCGCCGCCGCTGCCGCTGCCTCGACGGGCGTGGCCGCTCTCGCCGCCGTCGCCGCCTCTCCTCCCGTCTTTCTGGCTTCAGCAGCGATCGCTGCTCTTCTGCTCTTGCGCTTGCTCACCAGAGCGACTGTCGGCCACCTCCCAGAGGTCCATCTCCCCGAAAAGAGCGAGGCGGGCGACGACGACGCCACCACGGGCGACGCCGCCCGCCGGCCGGCCCGCCTCGAGTCCGTGCTCTCCCGCGTCCCCTCGCTCAGGAGCCCCCTGCTGGCCCCCGCCGCCCTCGCGTCGACCCCGCTGGGCAAGGGGGGCCATGCGGAGACCATCCTCGCGGCCAAGGCGAGGGTGGCGCCTGGCGTGGACTACGAGCGGGAGCTCCTGAGGACCCCGGACGGAGGCACGGTCGCCCTCGACGCGCTGGTCGAGAGGGGAGGCGAGGGCGAGCGCCAGGGCCCGCCCCTCTCGCCCGCCTCCCCGGTCCTCGTCGTGCTCCCGGGCCTCACGGGCGGGTCCCACGATGCCTACGTGCAGCACCTGGTGGCCTCCGCGAGGAGGACCGGGTTCCGGCCCGTCGTCTTCAACTCGCGCGGCACGAGCGGCTCGCCGGTCACGAGCGCGCGGTTCTACTCGGCGTCGTTCGTCGGCGACCTCGACCTCGTCGTGCGGCACCTGGCCCTCAAGCACGAGGGGGCGACGCTCGTCGCCGCGGGGTACAGCCTCGGGGCGAACATCCTCGTCAACTACCTGGGGGGCTTCGGAGAGAGCGAGGGCGAGGAGCGCGGCTCGGGCCTCGGCGGGGACGGGGGGGGGCGTCGCTCCCGGCCGCCGTCGTCGAGGCACCTCGTCGCGGCGGCGGTCTCGATGGCCAACCCCTTCGACCTCGTGCTGTCCGACAAGAACTTCGAGCGGGGCTTCAACCGCGTCTACGACTTCAACCTCGCGCGGTCCCTGCGGACGATCTTCGCGGAGCACGCGCACTTGTGGGAGGACGAGGGGAAAGGCGGCGAGGAGAACAAGAGCCTCGGCCTCGACCCCCTCTTCGACCCGGCGAGGGCCAAGGCCGCGAAGACCATCCGCGACTTTGACGACGCCATCACTCGCGTCTCGTTCGGGTGGCCCTCCGTCGACCACTACTACGCGGGATCGTCGTCGGCGCAGCGCATCGGAGGGGTCAAGGTGCCGCTGCTGTGCCTGCAGGCGCTGGACGACCCCATCGCGCCCGCGGCCGCGATCCCGAGGGCGGCGATGCGGGCCAACGCGAACGTGGTGCTGGCGACGACGAGGACGGGGGGGCACCTGGGCTGGTGCTGCGCCGCGGCCTCGGCCCGGGTCGGGCGAGGAGAGGAAGAGGGAGGAAACCGCTTGTTCACGGGGGCTCCGTGGTGCGACGCCCCGGCGGTGGAGTTTCTGAGCAGCGTGCTGGTGCAGCTGCGGGAGGAAGGGGAAGGAGGGGGTCGAGGTCGAGGGGTGGCGGCGGCGGCGGCAGAGGCGAAAACGACGGCAGCTTTGTAAACTCAGAAAATTCATTTCTTTCTCTTCATCAGTCTCTCTCCAGTTTCCTTCTCTTTTCCCTTTCGCGCGCAATGACGACCGCGTCGGCCCCGCCCGGCGACGAGCTCGAGTCTCTGAAGCTCGAGAGGAAGGAGGAGAAAGGGGCGGCGGCGGCGGCAGGCGAGGTGAGCGAATGAGAGTTTGAGCAAGTTGAGCGCCGACGCTCAACTAGGCGGCGCTGACGGCTCTGCTCCTTGTCGTTTTTGTTCTCCGCCGAGGGCTGCGTGCTTTCTTTTCGACCGCAAGAGCAGGTTTGCACCGTTTTGTGTGCTAGGTGACTGTGATCGCTCGCGGGGCTCGAACGAGGAGATAATCGCTTCGCGGCGGCTGTTTTTTTCGTCTTTCACCTTGGCGATCGCATCGCCTCTCGCCATGTCTCTCAAAAAAACTCAACCTTGACCTCGACCTCTCTCTCGACTCTCCAACCCCCTCGAAAATACCAGCCTGACGACAACAACGACGACGACGACGACGGCGGCGACGACGACGAAGCAGCGACCGCGACCGGAGGCCTGAGCAAGTCCCAGAAGAAGCGAGCCAAGAAGAAGGCCGCTGCCAAGAAGGAAAAGGTCGAGGGAGGAGATGCTGCTGCTTCGCCTGCAACAACGACGACGACGACAACGGCACCCGCGAAGAAGAAGAGCTCAAATACCAGCGACGAGCTTACCCCGGTCTCCAAGCTCTACCCCAACGGCACCTTCCCGGAGGGCGAGTGGCAGTCCTACAAGGACGACCAGATCTGGAGGGAGACCAGCGAGGAGAAGCGCGCCCTGCAGCGCGCCGACGACGCCGCGTTTGTCAACGACGTCCGCCGTGCCGCCGAGGTCCACCGCCGCGTCCGGCGCTTCGTCACCTCCGAGGTCGCGAAGCCGGGCACGCCCATGACGGAGCTCTGCGAGAGGCTCGAGGACCGCGTGCGCGCTTTGATCGAGGCCGACGGCTTGAACGCGGGCATCGCGTTCCCGACGGGGTGCTCGCTCAACCACGTCGCGGCGCACTGGACGCCCAACGCGGGCGACAAGACGGTGTTGCAATACGGCGACGTCATGAAACTAGACTTTGGCACGCACGTCGGCGGGCGCATCATCGACTGCGCGTTCACCGTGGCGTTCGATCCCAAGTTCGACCCTCTGCTCGCCGCGGTCAAGGAGGCGACAAACGCCGGAATCAGGGAGGCGGGAGTCGACGTCCGGCTGAGCGATATCGGCGCCGCAGTGCAGGAGGTGATGGAGTCGCACGAGGTCGAGCTCGACGGCAAGACCCACACCGTGAAGGCGATCCGCAACCTCAACGGGCACTCGATCGGGCCCTACCAGATCCACGCGGGGAAGTCCGTGCCCATCGTAAAGGGCAGCGGCGAGACTGACAAGATGGAGGAGGGCGAGTTCTTCGCGATCGAGACGTTCGGGTCGATCAACGGGAAGGCCGTCGTCCGGGAGGACCTCGAGTGCAGCCACTACATGAAGAACTTCGACGCGGGGCGCGTGCCCCTGAGGACCGCGGGCGCCAAGAAGCTCCTGGCTTCGATCGACCGCAACTTCGGCACGCTGGCGTTCTGCAGGCGGTACCTCGACCGGGCGGGAGAGCAGAAGTACGGCATGGGCCTCAAGCAGCTCTGCGACGCGGGGGTCGTCGACGCGTACCCTCCCTTGGTCGACGCCAAGGGGTCTTACGTGGCGCAGTACGAGCACACGATCTACCTGCACCCGACGCGGAAGGAGGTGCTGTCCCGCGGGGAGGACTTTTAGTCGGGCGGGGGTGGTGGGGAGAGAGAGGGGGGGGGGGGGGACGAGAAACAAAAACGTTTTGTAACACAGGAAAAATGTTTTTTTTTGGAATTGCATTTTTCAAGTTTTTGGAGTTTTTTTTCCCTAGTGAAGACAGTGCATTTTTTGTTTTGAACGCGTTGGGTTTCGAAATGAAATCACGAGAGAAGAATAGCAGGGGCGGGGAGAGTGAGAGCGCGCAAGACAAAAAAGGAAAGAAAAAGTCTTTCTCTTCAGCTCTCTCTCTCTTCCATATTATTTCCTCTGTTTTCTTTCCGGATCCGCTCGTCTAGTCCTTGGCGTCCACGATCCCCTCCGGCGCGATCGCGAAGGTCGCGTCCCTCTCGGGGAGAGACGGGCTCGCGACAATCTTGGCCATGCGCTGCTCGCCGCGGCCCTTCTTCAGCCACAGCCTCGTCGTGGACGCGTGCGCCTGGAAAGAGTTTTTTTTTGTTTTTTGTTTTCGAGAGAGGGGTTTTGAGGTGATTTTTCCCCTTCTCTTCTCCTTCTCTCTTTCTCTTAAAAGAAAGAAAAGGCAGTCAAATCAAATAGAGTCAAAATCTCCTCACCATGATGTTGCCGCCGATGGGCTTGACCGAGGGCCCGGCGAACATCGCCCCGCCGTCGAGGTTGGCGGCGACGACCTGGAGTTTTTTTTTTTGAATTAATTTGAAGTCGAGTGAGTTGAATTTATCGAACCACTCTCTCTCGTGCTCTTCTCCTCTCTTTCCCCTCTCTGCTTCTCCCTGTCCCCCTCCCCCTCTCTTCCTCACCTGGTTGGTCACCACGACCGCGCACCCAAACTCCTCGGCCAGCTTCGCCAGCGCCCTCAGGAACCGCCCCAGGTGGATCTGCCTCGCAGACAGCTCGCCGCGCCCGTTGAACTCGGTGCGGTAGAGCGCGGTGACCGAGTCGACGATGATCAGGGCGAAGCGCGCCTCGGCCATCATCGACGCCGCCGCGAGCAGCAGCTGGCCCTGGTGGTCGGTGTTGTGCGCGCGCGCGTAGGCGACGTTGTCGAGCACGTCGGCCGGGTTGAGGCCGAAGCGCTCGGCGATCTGCGCGAGGCGCGCCGGGCGGAAGGTGCCCTCGGTGTCGATCCAGAGCGCCTTGCCCTCGGCGCCGCCCTGGTCGACGGGGAGCTGGCACGTGACGCACAGCGTGTGGCAGAGCTGGGTCTTGCCGCAGCTGGGGTTTGAGCGTTTGGGGGAGACGGTTTGGGGGGGGGGGGGGGAGGAGGAGGAGAAGAAGAAAGAAAAGGAAGGGAAAGAGGTGAGTTTTTTTTTGTTTCTCTTCTTCTCGTTTTCCGCTCTCGCCCTTTTATCTCTCGCCCCCTCTCAGGAAGGAACAATTGACAAAAAAAACTCACCGGAACTCTCCGTATATCTCCGTGATCGACCCCGTCTCCAGCCCCCCGTCCAAGATCGCGTCGAGCTCCTTCGAGCCCGTCGTGACCGTGACCAGGTCCGAGCGCTGCTCGGCAACGATCGACGCCGTCGTGAAGCCCATCGGGCAGAGCTTCCAGGCTGCGTTTTCGTTTTTTTGTTTTTCAATTCGTTTTCGGGCAGTTAAGCACAAGAGAAGCGCGGGAGGGGGAGGGGGAGGGAGAGAGAGAGAGAGATAGGAAGAGAGAGGAACTCTTCCGAGGCGGGGAGAATAAAGGGGGAAAAAACCCAGGGTCGAAAGAAACAAAAAACTCAAATTATTTACCTTCCTGCTGCATCTTGACCACCTTGGCCTCGGAGATGCCCTTGATCAGGCAGAGCTCCTTCTTGGTCGCGTGAGCGAGGCACTCGATGGTGTTGATGCCGCCCTCCTTGAGGCGCTTGAGATCAGCCGCGGCGATGCCGAGCTCCTGTTTTTTTTTTTTTTTTGTGGAGGGAGCGGTTGAGCGTTTTTGTTTCGAGGTCGAGGGAGAGAGAAGGGAAAAAAAGTCGACTCGACTCTCTTTCTGTATCCCACTCCCCATCCCCCGCCCGCCTCGAAAGCGACTGGAGAGAAAAAGCGAGAGAGGGCGCGCACGCGCTTGGTCTGTCTCCGCTTCCGAGGCGAGGGGGGAACGGAGAGGCCGTGGAGAAGAAAGCAATAGAAAAAAAAACACGCTGAGCAAGTCGCACGACACGCGAGCGAGCTACGACTTTTTTTCGAGCTTCGACGACAGCTGCTGCTGTCTCCTGCTTGGCTCTCCCGTCTCTCCTTCCCGCTCTTTTAGCCTGCTCGACTCGACGGAGCCACGAGGGAGATGCCCATCGCGCCCTCGTGCGGGGAGCGGGCGAGGGACAGCCCTCCTTCACCCCAAACCCGCCAATGCAAGTGCTTTGCTCTCTTCCCTCGCTCGCTCCAGAATTGAATCGCTTTCGCTTCGCTCTCTTGCTCCCTCAACTTCCGCCCACCTCGTTCTCCGCCCTTCTCGCTCCCAATCTCCACTCTACCGTCCCCAGCCAGGGAACATACCTGGAGCTTCTCGATGGGCATAGGGCCACACTCCATCTCCTCGCGCTCGACCTCGGCCGCGGGCGCGACATTCTCTTGCTGCAGCGCGACAGCCGACATTTCGAGTTTTTTTCTTGGAGAAAGAGAGCTCAGATGCTCTTCAGCTACGGTGAGAGAGAGAGAGAGAGAGAGAAGAGCGAGCCGAGGGCTTGAGCCTCGTATGTGCGTCTGCGAGAGGTAGGCGCTGGCGGAGAGGGAGAGCGAGAGGCGAAGGGGAGAGGGGGGAGGGGGAGGAAGGAAAAGGAGAACCTTGAAAAGGCGAGGAGTCTGTGAAGAGTTTTGATTTGTTTTCTCTTCTGAGGTTCTTGGAGGCAAAAAAACTCGCTTCTCTTCTGGAGCGCGTCGCATTTTGCTCCTCTTTTTTCTCTTTTTGCTTCCTCCGTCGAGGTTCTCGCCTTTGGCCGGCTCGAGGTGTCCGCCTTTCCCCCTCCCCTCTCTCTCTCTCTTTCTCTCTGATCTCATCTTTGCACGCGTTTAATATTCTTCAACCCCAGAGAGGCGCAATGAAGAGCAGCAGCGGCTTCCTGGAATGCAAAGATAAAAACGAGATGAGGAAAGATGCTCGCGACGACGATGGGTTGATGCCGAAACCTTTCAACGTCGCCTCTTCGACCTCGACCTCCTCCGACTTCCACCCTTCCAACTTCGCTTTCACTTCCTCGCCATCTCATTCCGTCCTGTTGTACAAGATGATCCTTGAGGAAGAGCTCAAGGAGTCCAGAAGAAGTAATAAATCCTTCTTCTGGGGCCTCCTCCTCCTCGTGGTCTCCTCGTTCGCCGCCGCCGCGCGGCCCGACCTCGTCCCCGCGGCCTTCCTGCTCTTCGCCCTCACCGCGCTGCCGGCCCGCGCCGTCGGCTTCGCGAGGCGCAGGTGGGGCTTCTTCATGCTCGACTTCTGCTATTTCGCCAACGCCGCGGTCGCGGCCTGGCTGCTGCTGGAGGGAGGAGGAGAGGCTGAGAAGAACACTGAGGACGGAACGAGAAACCTCAGGGCGGCCGTCGTTGCTCTCGCGGAGGGGCCGCTCGCCGCCGCGGCCCTGGCCTGGAGGTGCGGCTGGTGCCCCGGGATGCCGCTGTCCCATCTCGTAAGCACGCTGGTGCATGTCCTTCCCGGCGCGGCGCTCTTTGCGAGGGAGGTGACGGCGGCGGCGGCGGCGGCGGCGGCAGCAGGGAAGCAGCAGCAGCAGCAGCGTCCTTTCTTCGGCGGTCGCCGCGCCAAAGAAGAAGCGGAGCAGCGTCAACAACAAAACTCCCTCCTCTGGTCGTTCCGGTACCAGTTCCTCGCCCCTTTACTCTTCTACCTGGTTTGGCAGCTCCTCTACTTCTGCGTGGTGCAGGTCGTCTGCCGCGACTCCATCCTGAGAAACAGGCACGACACCTCGTACCGCTGCCTCGCGCGTAGGGCAGCGCGGGCAGACAACTTCTGGAACCTCCTCGTCCGAGGGCGCGAGCCCTGCGAGGCGAGACCGGGGGCTCTGAGGCCGTCCCCGAGCTCGCGCGAGGTGGACGAGAGGCGCGGGCTGCGGAGGGGCACGACGGCGGCGGCGCGGTGCCTGCGGTACGGGGGGGTCCAGCTCGCGTTCACCGCATCGACGCTCGCGGCCGCGGCGGTGGTGACCGGCAACGGGAAGCTCTGGGGCTGCTGGCAGGTAATGAAGTTCGCGGCGCCGCTGTGGTACGGCGTGGAGGCCGCGGCGAAAGCCCGGAGGAGGGCCGCGGAGCGGAGGGTGGAGAGGGCGGTGGCCGAAGCTGCCGCTGCTGCTGCTGCTGCTGTAAACAACAAGAACTGAGAAGAGGTCGTGGTTGAGGTCTCCCGCCTTTTCCCCCCACATCCTACTCCTGACTTCTTCCCCACCTCCCTCCCTCTCTGTCATTTTCTCTCTCCTCGAGATGCTCTGTTCCGCCGTGGCAGAACGTAGGATGGTAGCCGGCGCGTGCAGGGCGTTGCCGAGCGGGAGGTGTAGCGCCGTGCAGCGCGCGGCGACCCGCCGTTTGATCGGGAGCAGGGCTTTGACAAACTCGACGATGACGCTGCTGCCGTTGTTGCTCGTTCGCTCAAGAATACCTCTTCATCAATCAAAACCTTTGAGCGTCGTCTGTCGCGCCGCTGCTCTCGACGCGGAAGGTGTGTGTTTTTTATTCTTTTGAATCCGCAGCAAGCTTCTTTTGCCGATTCCCTCTCGATCTAGCATAGAGAAGGGCGTTGATTGGCTTTGCCGAGGCCAGGAGAGCGCGAAACCTAATCGTTTTTTTTCCTCGCCGAACGAGGCGCTTCGCGCGTTGACGGGGAGGGAGCATCAAATTTTTCTTCCCCTTCTCTCTCTCTCTCTCTCTCTCTCTCTCT
>Ga0315289_10004344_pt1 | contig 21140 bp, 17 predicted proteins | sample YL17G11_40_MG_FD_203452 | JGI IMG/M metagenome (GOLD analysis project Ga0315289, IMG submission 203452) | Sediment microbial communities from Yellowstone Lake, YNP, Wyoming, USA - YL17G11_40 | ecosystem: Environmental > Aquatic > Freshwater > Lake > Sediment | place: USA: Wyoming | collected... | reverse complement strand
GTTGGAAGAGTAGCTTGCAGCATTTATGAACCGGACTCAGATGTCCCCCTAGCTCTTGACCCCAGATCTGTCCTTAGAAAAGTCATGGACGATGTCAAGAAAAGCTTGGGAGACTCTGTCAAATGTTACGCATCCAGCGAGATGGAGTACTTTCTATTCACAAGGGCTGAAAACGGCGAAATACGGTTGCTCGACGAAGGTGGATACTTGGCTACTCCTCCGGCAGACCTCGGCGCTGACTTAAGACTTGAAATCGTGAGAAATCTACGGAATGTGGGCGTACTGGTTGAAAAACACCACCATGAAGTACCTCCAGGCAAATATGAGTTAGAACTGGGTTTGGAATGGGGAATGGGCATCAGCAATTCAGATGCATTAGGAATGGCGGATACGCTTTACCTGGTCAAATTCCTAGTGAAGCTGATGGCCGCTAAAAAAGGACTTGTCGCATCTTTTATGCCGAAGCCTTTTCACGGTCAATATGGAGCTGGATTGCACACCCACACTACTCTCATAGATGACAAAAAGTCTAAGAACCTTTTCAGTGATCCAGATGGAAGTCTTGGTCTAAGCAAGACGGGCTTGAGTTTCATAGCTGGGGTCTTGGCTCACGCAAAAGCCTTGGTAGCCATCACGAACCCATCCGTCAATTCCTACAAGAGGCTTGTTCCAGGATGGGAGGCACCCGTTTACATATCATGGGCAAGATATAATCGGTCAGCCCTTATCAGGGTTCCACCTGGAAAAGATATGAGAACTAGAGTGGAGTACAGACCCACTGATGGATCGTGCAACTTCTATGTTGCATTTGCTGGCATTCTAGCCGCTGGACTGGACGGTATCAGAAGAAAAATCGCGGTTCCGCAGCCTGTAGAAGAGGACCTCTATAAGACAAGTGAGAAACAAAGAGCTGAAAGAGGGATAGAGGTGCTTCCAGGAAATCTAGGAGACGCGTTAAGCCAGTTCTCTGAAGACAAGTGCCTTCAAGATGCCTTTGGAAGCGAATTCTGCGAGAAATTCCTGCAACTCAAGACCAAAGAGTGGAAGGACTTCAATTTTACAGTGCATGAATGGGAAAGAAAGAAGTACTTGGACGTCTAGCAACGAACGGAGAGCGACATGATATGGTGATGAAAGCCGATTTCGCGATAATTAATGCAAATGAACTGATAACTCTGAAGGGAAAAAGCGATAGACCTCAGATCAAAGAGGAAATGAATGATCTTGGCATAGTAGAAGATGGAGCAGTCGCAGTCAAAGATGGAAGAATAGTGGCTGTTGGAACAACGAAAGGGGTCTTAGGTAAGCTTGAAAAAGGATTTGAAGTCATAGATGCGAGCGGCAAACTTGTCACGCCTGGGCTTATCGATCCGCACGTCCATTTAGTCTTCGCCGGTTCGAGAGAAGAAGAGCTTGAGGCAATGGCTGTGAAAGGCATTCCCTACCTCGAAATCAAGGCCAAGGGGGGAGGAATGCCGACGACACTCAGGAAAACAGGTGAGGCATCCGCAGAAGAGCTGCTTAAACGAACTTCGCGGATACTTGACACGATGCTGATCCACGGCACAACAACGATAGAAGCAAAAAGTGGGTATGAAATGACATTCCGCGGCGAACTCAGACAAATGGAAATAATCAAGACCCTCGGCAAAACGCATCCTATCGACATAGTTCCAACTTTTATGGCCCAAGGAATTCCTTTCGAATACGAAAACAAGGTTGACAAACTGACAGATGAAATAGTCAGGAAATGGATTCCAGAGGTTGCGAAGAGAAGAATGGCTGAATACTGTGATGTGTTCTGCGAGAAAGGATACTTCAACGTACAACAGTCGAGGCGAATACTTGAAACCGGCAGAGAACATGGCATGAAACTGAGAATTCATGCCGACTGGCTCGCCCACAGCGGAGGAGCAAAACTAGGTGCAGAACTAGGAGTCGTCTCCGCTGACCACCTTATCTTCACACCGCCAGAAGAAATCGAGGCCCTCGTAAGAAAAGGCGCAGTTGGAACGTTCTTGCCAACCACGCCGTTCTGCTATCTGGGCACGTATGCAAAAGCTAGGGACATTATCGACAAAGGGTTACCCATCGCATTGGCAACCGACCTGAGCGCGGCAGACATGTGCGAATCAATGCAGATGATGATGAACATTGCAGTCCTGCAGATGAAAATGACTACTGAAGAAGTGCTTGCGGCATCAACTATCAACGCGGCTCACTCAATAGAAAGAGCTAGTGAAATAGGAAGCTTGGAAGAAGGAAAAAAGGCGGATGTCGTCGTTTTTGATGCTCCAAATCACAAGTATCTCTCATATCACTATGGCATTAATCTGGCAGAAAAAGTCTTCAAAAATGGAAGACTGGTGGCAGAGAAAGGAAGGAGAATGAATTAAGGCGCCTTGAAGAATTCGACAAATACGTTGAGATAGCTGGTTTCAGAGACGCAAAGATCAGAGACTTGAAGGGTCTACTGAAGACGCTGAACGATGAGAAACCTGTACTTGTGGATTTCCAGGTCTTTGACGCTAGGCTCGTTGCCACGTGGGAGCATCTCTACTTTGCAGCCCTTAATGCCCTTGTGGCTTTCAGGGGCAAGCGCAACATCTCGAAGAGCGTTGCGGTTGAAACCCTTCTATACGCTTCGGCACAGAATCAAATTCAGAAGGCTGTGCGGCTTCTCGGTGTCAAACCGCGTTCGTCAGATATAGCTGTTCTGATAGTAGGAGAGCAGTCAGAGCTTATACAATTTTTCTTGTCAACCATTTCTGAGAACATCGGTGGAAAGCGCGATGATAGAGTTCTTGAGCTTTCAGAGGGAAAATCCGAAGAGATTCGTAGATTGTTCGGGATCTCTGAGAACCAGCTTCGAACCGTAAAACGGGGAGGAAGCTTCGAAAGGGTTTTGATTGACCTTGTCATAGAGCGGGTAGCGCTTGTGGCCGTGCAGAGTTAAGTTAGAGCATCTTTTCTTTCAGCACCGAGATAGTATCATTTGGATTCATGAGTGAAAGGCCTGTGAAGCCGCCGACAACCTCAATCAGCATTATGTGGTCTGGGTTCTGCAGGTTCACTTTTCTTTTGATGCTTGTGGCAGCCGCTTCGATGATGTCACGCGTGTGTATTGCTGTGAATCGTTTTTCAACTGTCACGCGGAAGGTTTCATTCTCTCCGATTCTTGAGCTAAGCTGTGTAACAGCTTCCTTGATTTGATCGAGGTCCGTGTGGACTACTTTTTCTATTGGAATCAGTCTGAGAGCATGCCGAAATTCGTAGGGGCGTTCGCGTAGAATGTTGCGGAATCGGTTGATCACTTCAAAGGGGTCTGAACTGGTTTTGGCAACTATCAGTCCCGAAACGCCGGTTTTCTCGACGCTAGGCGAAGGTTCCCCGATTACCTCAAGTAGCCTTTGCAGTTCGGAGCGGGCGTTGTTCTCATTTCCTCGCCAGGTCGTAACGAGAAGGCTAAAGTCTTTCAACATAGAGCACGCCGCAATTTCTTTCTCACAGGTCATCAGCACTAGTGAAGAACGGCAAACGCCTTTCAATCTTAGGGGTCAGTGTAGGTAAATGGCTTTTTCATCGCTTTCTGCTCTTAGCCGTCGCCTCACATCATCCCATAGGTAATGTTCAACTGCACAGATTTATCCGTTTTGACGCTTGTGGAAACATCAGGCTTAAATTCGATGAATCAGAATTAGCACGTCCATACAAGGGAAGGACACGTCCATGAGAGGGAAAAAACCCACGATAGTAGTCCATGGCGGTGCAGGGTCGTGGCAGCCTGAACGCAGCCAGGATGGCCTCAGAGGAGTGAAAGAGGCTGCGAAGACGGGATTTGACATTCTGAAGAGAGGTGGAAGCGCCTTCGACAGTGTTGTCGAAGCTGTCGCCGTGTTAGAAGACAAAGGCGCGTTCAATGCGGGCTACGGTTCAAGCTTGAACATCGAAAAGAACGTGGAGATGGAGGCGTCAGTCATGGATGGAAGGACTTTGGAAGCTGGCGCTGCAGGTCTTCTCTGTGATATTAAGAATCCCGTGCGGTTGGCGAGGATTGTCATGGAGAAGACTGACCACGTGTTCTTGGTAGGTGCCGGCGCGGAGAAGCTTGCTAAGCTTTATCACCTTGAGCGAAGGAATCCTGTGACAGAGCTCAGGCTTAGATACTATGAGGATCAGAAGAAGCAGTTGCTGGCAGGAGAATATACGCTTCCGAAGCTCCATGATCTGGTGAAGCGCCATCCAGAACTCTTCAAGCTTGATACTGTGGGAGCAGTCGCGATTGACAAGGATGGAAGCGTTGCCGCGGCAACCTCCACAGGAGGATTCGCTCTGAAGCTTCCTGGAAGAATTGGAGATTCACCCTTGATCGGGTGCGGCACCTATGCAGACAACCTCGTAGGAGCCTGTTCGGCCACCGGCGTCGGCGAAATTGCTATCCGGCTGGTGCTTGCAAAGACAGTGTGCAATCATATGGAGAGCGGCAAGTCCGCTGAGGATGCTGTTGAGGAAGCGATAAAGCTTGTGAACAGGAGGATTCCATCTTCGTACAATTCCATGGGACTGATCGCTGTCGACACTCAAGGGAGGATTGGCGCTGCTCACAATTCGCCAAACATGTGCTGGGCGTACCTTACTCCTGACATGAAAGATCCTGTTGCTTCTCTTACCGCGAAACTTGTGAAATAACTGCCACGGAAAACATCATTGGCAGAGGATTCTGATACTATACTCGACAACTGACGTATAATAACCCTTAAAGATTTCATGTATATTCTTACTACGCACTAGAAAAGCATTGAGGTGGAAAAGAATGATAGACGAAGACGAAGACTCTGAAGATGAAGAATGGGACGAAGAAGAAGACTTCGAAGAAGAAGAATGGTAAGACATCTGCGGCACAGCGAACACTCTTGTGTTCTTTCTTCACTTAAGGTCGGCTTGTTCTGGTTTTTCTTGTTTTGACACCCAATCTGGAGACAGTCAACGGTCGATGTCCTGTTCTGTCCTTCGTTTGTATACTCTCTAATGGAGACTGTACGTTGTTTCACCTCCTGATGAATCAGGAAGCTCCAAAGCTTAGGAAGGTTTATGTTTATAACCTACTAGTTGTGTGGTTTCAATGTCGGGTTCGACATGACACGGGTTGCAGTTCTCGATGCCGATAGGTGTAAGACAAAACGTTGCAATGCTATGTGCCATCGCTTCTGTCCGATTGTGCGAAGCAAGATAGAAGCGATACGTTTTGAAAAAGGCAAGGCAGTAATTGTTGAGTCGCTGTGTACCGGATGCGGCATATGCGTCAAGAAATGCCCGTTCAAAGCCATCTCAATAGTCAATCTGCCTGACGAACTGGAAAAGGAATGTAGTCACCGTTTTGGGGAAAACACGTTCAAACTCTTCAGACTTCCAACACCGTCTCCAGGCATAGTTCTAGGTCTGCTGGGCCAAAACGGCATAGGGAAATCAACTACCCTGCGAATACTATCAGGCGAGGCAAAACTGAACCTTGGAGACTACCTTAAGCCTCCTGAATGGAGCGAAATAGTCCAGCATTTCAGAGGGTCAACACTGCAGGACTACTTTCAAAGAATGGGCGAAGGCAAGCTGAAAGTCTCTCACAAACCTCAGTACGTAGACAAAATTCCCAAGATAGTATCTGGAAAAGTTGGAGATATTCTTGAAAAGGTTGATGAAAGAAGGAATTTGGACGAAGTCGCAACGCAGCTTGAACTCAAACAGTTCTTCGACCGACCACTTGACGTTTTGAGCGGAGGAGAGCTACAAAGGGTGGCGGTTGCTGCGGCAATTTGTCGAGAGGCTGACGTGTACCTTTTCGATGAGCCTGCCAGCTACTTGGACGTGAAACAAAGGCTTGAGGTGGCCAGAGTCATCAGAGGACTGAAAGACGACCAGAAAATCGTGGTCATTGCAGAGCATGACCTCGCAATAATCGACTATTTGTCCGACCAGATCTGCATTTTCTATGGAGAACCAGGCGTGTACGGCGTCGTTTCCAACGTTCACGGTGTCAGAACAGGCATAAACATTTATCTGCAAGGCTACATTCCCGACGAAAACGTGCGTTTCAGAAAAGAAGCCATAATATTCCATGAAAAACCTCCCGCAACAAGCACCGTAGCCGGCGAAACCTTGCTCAAGTGGGAGCGGATACAGAAGACATACAAGGGCTTCAAACTCACAGCGCGTCCTGGCGAAATCAAAAGGGGCCAAGTAGTCGGAATTCTCGGAGCCAACGGTATAGGAAAAACAACATTTGTGAAAATTCTCGCAGGGATCGAAAAAGCTGATGATGGAAAAGAGTTCGGAGAACTCAAAGTGAGCTACAAGCCACAGTACATTTCGGCGGAATATGAAGGCACTGTCCAACATCTTCTCGCGAGCGTGGCGAAGGAAAACTTTGAGTCAGGGTGGTACCGAACGGAGATTCTTCAACCGTTGAAAATCAACTTGCTTCTTGAACGAAACACGAATGAACTCAGCGGCGGAGAGCTTCAGAAGGTCGCGATTGCGGCATGTCTCTCACGTACAGCTGACCTGTATCTGCTCGACGAGCCAAGCGCATACTTGGACGTCGAGGAAAGATTGAACATGGCAAGGGCGATTAGAAGAGTTGTCGAAAACCACAACGTGACAGCTTTCGTCGTGGAACACGATGTCGTAACTCAGGACTTCATATCCGACCGACTGATGGTCTTCACCGGGATACCCGGCAGAGAGGGCGAAGCCAACCCCCCCACGAGTCTTCGCAAAGGTATGAACCTTTTCCTGAAAGAAATGCAGGTGACTTTCAGAAGAGACCCTGCCACGAAACGTCCTAGAGTGAACAAAGAAGGCTCAAAGCTCGACAAGCTTCAGAAAGAGGCTGGGGAATACTACTACGTCCGCACACTGAAGAAATAGACAGGCGGGACAGATCATGGAAATCGGAAGCACTGAAAAGCGATTGCTTGAGGCGGGAACGAAAGCGATGAAGAATGCGTACGTGCTTCGAGGTTGCAGCGTAGGCGTTGCCGTGTTGGGAGAAGACGGGGAAATCTACGAAGGGTGCAATGGTGAAGGCGCAGTCTCTAGGCTTGGGACGTGTGCTGAAAAAAGCGCGAAAAACCACGCTGTTCTGCACGGAAACCGTAAGATCAGGGGAGTTGCAATGGTTATGGATCTGAACAAGCCGGGAAAGCCGAGAGTGTGCGGTGTGTCTACAATATGCTCATGATGTTGCCAAGGATCCTAGACCAGATTTGTGACGGCCAAAACTCTTGATGGAAAGGTACTGTTTGACACTGTTGAGATAAAAACTCTTGAGAAGCTTTTTTCCATCTCCTTACAAGTCAGAAAACTGCTCCAAAGCGTAGTTAACTTAAAAAATGAGCAGAACATATCGTAGAAACAGTCTGTTCTGGAGAGGGTCGGGGAGAAACAAGTGGCTCAAACAACTTTCGAAGAAATCAGCGCTGCCGACTTTTTCTACAGAAATCGTGACATTGCTGGATTCACGAACCCTTCCAGGGCGATTTTCGTAGCCATAAGGGAACTTGCAGAGAACTCTCTAGACGCAGCGGAGAGCCACAGCATTCCCCCGGACATTTATGTTCGACTGTCCTACGAAGGTGAAGCCGGCACGGACACGCAGATCTACAAGTTGCGAGTGGAAGACAACGGCATAGGAGTACCACCAAAGCACATACCTTCTGCTTTTGGTCAGATACTTTTCGGTTCAAAGTACAACTTGAAACAGCAGAGGGGGACATTCGGGCTTGGCGGAAAAATGGCAATCCTCTACGGGCAGATAACGACTCACCAGCCAGCCACGATAATCTCAAGCACCGGCATAGCAAAAACGTACTTCTACAAACTCATGATTGACATCCAGAAAAACCGGCCTCTCATCGTTGATAGAAAGGTACTCATCAACAAGGATGAGTGGCGGGGTACAATAGTTGAGTTCACGCTGGAAGGCGACTATTTGCGTGCCATGCCGAAGATCTTGGATTATTTCAAGCAGACGGCCATGGTAAATCCATACGCGAACCTGACGTTCGTTGACCCCAAAGGAAGGCTCTACAAGTTTACCAGAATCACCAAGGAAATGCCTGCACCGCCAAAAGAAACGAAACCACACCCTTACGGTGTGGACGTGGAGCTACTCCAAAGATTGATACAGGTGACTCCCTATCATAACATGCTCGAGTTCTTGAGGAATCACTTTCACCGAGTAGGAGAGATCACCGCTCAGAAATTCTTGGAGTTCAGCAACATAAGCCCCGCAAAAAACCCGAAAAAATTGTCCCATGAAGAAATCGTCAGGCTCATGCACATGATGAAGAGATACAAAGAGTTTCTGCCGCCCGACGCAAATTGCCTTTCTCCTCTTGGGGAAGACTTGCTGAAAGCCGGGATATTGAAGGAGCTGAAACCAGAGTTCGTGGCGGTCCACCAACGCAAGCCAGCAACGTATGCCGGTCACCCCTTCATAGTAGAAACGGGAATCGCCTACGGTGGAGAGATTCCCAACAAAGGTGCCTTCGCAGTTTACCGCTTTGCCAACAGAATCCCCTTGTTGTATGACGAGGCAAATGATGTTTCAGTCAGGGTAATCAGCGCTATGAACTGGCGAAGATACAAGGTATCGCCTGACATGCCCCTTGTTCTTCTCATTCACATTTGCAGCACCAAGGTGCCGTACAAAACCGTTGGAAAGGAGTTCATCGCGGACCGGCCTGAGATCCGAAGAGAAATAGCCAATGGTCTTCGTGAAGTCGCCCGTCAGATTCAACATTTCATGTCCAAACGAGAACACGTTGACAGGGAGCGCAAGCGTCTCGGCGTGTTCAGCAAGTACCTGCCCAAGATAGCCCAGTTTTCAACAAAACTGGCTGGCAAGGAGAATCTTCCAGATATTGAGAAGCTTTTGGCGAGTGTGAGGAAGTATGGTGCAGAAGAAGCATAAGAGCAGTATGTTGGAAAGACGCAAGGACGTCTTGGAAAGCCTCGGACACCTTGGCAGTGGGATCTACGACCAGCTTGACACGGGCAACTTTCCTTCGATAGACATGCCGAGCCGCTCGACTGACAACATCATGTACGACAAGGAGCTAAGACAGTTCATATTAGGCCAAAGAAGAGTCAAGCGGAGCGCGCGCAACATTGGACATGTGAAACCCTTCACGCAGCTGGTATGGGCCGCACTTTTCTCTAACGAGTTGACTTCTCAACGCAAAACTTCAACGCTGAGGGATGTCTACTATTCGGCACAAGCCTATGAAATGACTTTCAAAGACCAGCAAGAATCAAACAACATCATAACAGACTTGGAGACAATACTGGGGTTCTCACGCGAAGACTTCAACATATTTCCAGAAGAACGTTCCGCGGTCTTTGGAGACTTGACAATCGAATACACAGTCCCGGGCTACGAGGGAAAAACACTCGACTTAACCTCACACCCAGACGGTGTGTTAATCGGCCCGGCATTGACTTCATCTGAGTTCGTGAGGACTTCGGCAGACAAGGTCATAGCTATAGAGAAAGGCGGCCTTTTTACCAGGTTCATAGAAGAAAACGTGCACAAGAAATACAATTCACTGCTCGTCTTAACATCAGGGCAAGCACCGAGAGCGACCAGACACTTCATAAGGAGACTAAGCGAAGAACTCAACCTTCCAGTGTTTGTTTTTACGGATGGTGACCCTTGGGGAATGCACATAGCGATGGTCATAATCTCAGGTTCAGCAAATGCTGCGCATCTCAGGGAGCTAAATACGCCTGACGCAAAATGGAGCGGGGTGTGGGCGACGGATATCGTCAACTACAAGCTGCCCACAGACCCACTGGATGAGGTTGATATGAAAAGACTTTGCGAGCTGCAGAAAGACCCACGTTACAAGGATCCACTTTGGCGAAGAGAGATCAAGACTTTCATGAAGATAAAAAGGAAGGCCGAACAAGAGGCGTTCAGCAGGTATGGTCTTACATACATAGTGGATGAGTATTTGCCCCGGAAACTGGAAGAAACAAAGTAGCAATGGGGAAAGTGTAAAATAACCGTTCATGTTTCTATGTAGGAAGCATATTGAAAAGGATTGGAGTTACATGAGTGAGGAAGAAGGTAGTTTCGGGCTTAACCTGGCTGAGAAATTCTTCGGGCTTATTCTTGTAGCAATGGGCGCTATTGGTCTGTACTATACGGTAACCAGTACGACTGTTTTGCTTTCAGCTACAGGACTCTTCGATCTCCTGCTCTTAGTCCTGATAGCATTAGGCGTGATTCTGCTGACCTCCAAGACGGAGTAGCATCACTCTTTCCTTTCAACGACGATTCTGCAGTTTGTCGCGAAGGCAGCTATTACGCCCAAAGCGGCTAGCCATGGGGCAAGTACTGCGCCGATCACACCTACCGTTGCAGGGATCTCAAGCAGAGTCTTTCCCTTATCGTCCTTGACGATTATTCTGGTTATTTTACCTTCGTGAAGCAGCTGCTTCACTTTCTCGATCAAATCATCGGAAGACACTGTGAATTCTTCTCTGACCACTCTTGCAACAGGAATGCCGCAGACTGTGCAGAACTTGTCCTCATCCTTCACTTTTGCTCCGCATTTTGAACAGTAAGGCAAGCTTTCTTACCCCCTCAACTGAGTGTTTATTAGGACAATAGCTTATTAGTTTTGACCGATGGACTATCTACTCGTTCAACCTTTGCTGATGGAGCTGTGTCCCGTTGCCAACCCGTCAACCGATTGTGTGCGTTCTCGGTCACGTTGACACTGGGAAGACTCTGCTTCTGGACAAGATCCGCAAGACGAGTGTCGGTGCAAGAGAGGCTGGGGGGATCACACAACACATCGGTGCAAGCTTTTTCCCCGTTGAAACACTCCGCCAACTTATCGGCCCTCTGCTTTCAAGAGTCAAAGGCGAGATAGAAATTCCAGGCCTGCTCATAATCGATACGCCGGGACATGAAGCCTTCACGAACCTACGCAAGAGAGGAGGAAGCGTCGCTGACATTGCCATTCTCGTCATCAATGTACTGCGCGGTTTTGAAGCCCAGACCTACGAGTGCGTTGAGATCCTGAAAGCCCGCAAAACACCTTTCCTGGTAGCAGCAAACATGGTAGACCGCGTACCTGGCTGGAACTCGTACCCAGATACCCCATTTTTGAAGTCCTACCCGCTTCAGGACCCGTACGTAAGAGAAGACCTCGACAACAGAATATACGAGATCATAGGCGCCTTTTCCCGCCTTGGTTTCAAGATAGACCGTTTCGACAAAGTGAGAGAGTTCACCTCAACAGTTGCAGTCGTACCCACGAGTGCAAGGACGGGCGAGGGCATCCCGGAACTCCTCATGGTCCTCATTGGCTTAACGCAACAACACTTGAAAAAGCGTCTGCAGATAACGGAAGGTCCGGCGAAGGGAACAGTCCTAGAGGTGAAGGAAGAACCAGGCCTTGGACTCACGCTTAACACGATAATCTATGACGGAACTCTTCAAAAAGACGAACTCATAGTTGTCGGAGGAAAGGAAAAACCCATTGTAACAAGAATACGTGCAATTCTAGTTCCCAAACCGTTGGACGAAATCAGAGACCCCCGAGACAAATTCTCTTCGGTAGAATCTGTCTATGCCGCCGCGGGAGTGAAAATAGTCGCGCCCGACCTGGAAGGGGTTCTAGCAGGAGCAAGCTTGTATGCTGTCCCCCGAAACAGTGGCCCTGAGAAATACGTGAGGCTGATTTCAGAAGAAATAGAAAAAATCAGGATAGTCACAGATGTTGAGGGTATCATTGTCAAGGCGGACACTCTTGGCTCTCTGGAAGCAATAGCGGACATCCTTAAACAGAATAACATACCAATAAGGCTCGCGGATGTAGGCGACATTTCAAAAAGAGACGTTGTCGAGTCCTCCGTTGTGAAGGAACACGAACCGCTTTACGGTGCGATCTTGGGGTTCAACGTAAGAATTCTGCGGGACGCTGAAGAGGAAGCCGCAGCAAAAGGTGTCCAGATCTTCCGAGAGAAAGTAATCTACCACTTGCTGGAAAACTATCTGACTTGGTTCAAGGGAAAGCGTGACGCTGGGCTCGAACAGAACTTTGAAACTCTCGTCAGACCCGCCAAACTCCGCATTATGGAAGGCTACGTCTTCAGGAGGGCAAGACCCGCCATCTTCGGAGTAGAAATCCTTGCAGGAACCATAAAGCCAAAACTTGGGGTTGTTAGAGCCGAAGACGGTGAAGAAGTAGGCGAGATTCAGCAGATCCAAGACAAGGGTAAGGCCTTATCAGACGCTCAGCAGGGAATGCAGGTAGCGGTTTCGATGGAACGGCCAATTTTCGATCGACATATTTTCGAAAAAGGTGTCTTGTACGCGAAGATTCCAGAGGCGCACGTGAAAATATTGTCAACAACATTCATGGAAAGACTTACAAAAGAAGAACAAGACGCCCTCAACGAATACGTGAACATCATGAGAAAGAAAGTGCCCTTCTGGGGAGCATAGCCTCATAATGAAAGTTTCACTCCGTTTTTTCCTTGCGCGCGCCTATTGAACTCATGTTAGCCCTCAGGGGCTGTTAAGAAACCCTGGGGAAAAAGACCATTAAGGAACAGGCTTCTTGGCTTGAGCCACATTCTCTGTGTCACCCTCCGCCGACAGGAGGTATTATCGCAAGGACATCGCCGTGAGCGAGAACCGTTTCTAATCCCTTGAACGAGGCCATGCTTCTGCCGTTTACTAGAAACTGGAGGAACCCTTTGACCTCTCGAGTCTTTTTTTCGTAGACATACTCTGAGAATTTCCTCCCGTATCGCTTGGAGAGTTTCTCCAGCACAGCTGCGATGATAACGTTTTCTCCTTCAGGAAACTCCAGAACCTCTTCCTTTTTGCGCGTGACTTCTCTCAGAATCGTGAAAAACCGTACGGAAACACGCAAGTACCTACCACCGACAATACAACATGCAGGCTGAAATTTAAGCTATTACGTAGAACAAAGAATCAAGAAAATGGGCGTTCCTGTCTGTGCCTTTTTGAAAGGCGAACATGTCGAGGTAAGATTTATATCTGTGAGCATTTTTGCTTATTCAAAACAGTAAAGTTCTAGGTTTGAATGGAGGGTTTGTATGGCTTACTTGACGACCACAGCGTCGGGACAACCAGTCTTGATTCTGAAAGAAGGAACATCACGCAACAGAGGAAAAGAAGCAACGAGAAACAACATTATGGCTGCTCGCGTAGTCGCCGAAGTTCTGAGGACAACTCTTGGACCTCGAGGAATGGACAAGATGCTCATCGACAGCTTAGGAGACATAACTATAACGAATGACGGGGCGACCATACTGAACGAGATCGAGGTTGAACACCCAGCAGCAAAGATGATGGTAGAAATCGCTAAGACACAGGATGACATGGTAGGCGACGGAACGACAACGGCGGTCGTTTTGGCCGGCGAACTGCTGAAGAAAGCAGAGGAATTAATGGAACAGAACATTCATCCAACAATCGTGGTAAGCGGATACCGCAAAGCTGCATTGAAGGCAGTAGAAACTATAAACAATCTTGCGGTTCAAGTGGAACTCACCGACCGCGCAACTTTGAAGAAAGTTGCCGTGACCTCTATGGCCAGCAAGGCAATTGGCGCAGCAAGAGACCACTTGGCAGACATCGCGGTCGACGCCGTTCGGCAGATAGTTGAAACCCGCGGTGACAGAACGATTGCAGACATAGACAACATCCAAACCATAAAGAAGACCGGAAAGAGCCTGCTGGAATCACAGCTTGTCAATGGCCTTGTAATAGACAAGGAAGTAGTGCACCCAGGCATGCCGAGGCTCGTGGAGAGGGCGAAAATAGCCCTGATAGACTGCGCTCTAGAGATAGAGAAGACCGAAATAAGCGCTGAAATAAGAATACACGACCCAACTCAAATGAAGGCGTTCCTAGACCAAGAAAACAAAATGCTGCAGGACATGGTAGACAAGGTCAAAGCTTCAGGAGCAAACGTCGTCTTCTGCCAGAAAGGCATAGACGACATGGCACAACACTTCCTGGCAAAAGAGGGAATACTAGCGGCAAGAAGAGTAAAACAGTCTGACATGGAGAAACTTGCAAGGGCAACAGGCGGCACAATTGTAACAGACTTGACTGATCTTAGGCCACAGGACTTGGGTATTGCAGGCATAGTGGAAGAGCGCAAACTGGGCGAAGACAAAATGGTCTTCGTAGAGAAATGCAAGGACCCACGCTCAGTCGCGATAATCATCCGCGCCGGCCTCGAGAGAATGGTTGACGAAGCGGAGAGAGGAATGACCGACGCTTTGTCAGTTGTCTCAGACGTAGTGGAAACAAACAAGGTAGTCGCAGGCGGCGGTGCTGTAGAAGTTGAAGTGGCAAAGGACCTTCGAGCCTACGCTACAACTGTCGGTGGAAGAGAGCAGTTGGCAATCGAAATGTTCGCTGACGCGATGGAAATAATCCCAAAAACCTTGGCTGAGAATGCAGGCTTGGAAGCAATAGATGTTCTTGTAGAATTAAGGGCTGCACACGAAAAGGTCGAAGGAAAAAACAAAGGCGTGAACGTCTTTACAGGGAAAATTGAGAACATGCGAGACAAAGGAGTCATCGAGCCAGTAATAGTCAAAGAACAAGCAGTGAAATCAGCGACAGAATCTGCAGCGATGATACTTCGCATAGACGACGTGATTGCATCAACAAAGCCGAAGGATACAGGAAAGACACCTAGCCCGCCAGAAGGCGAAGACTAGAACAATTCCCCCTTTCTCTTTTTGACCATATTTCGGCATGCAAAGCCTTCAGTCCAGACTGGGCATGAACAACTGCTGCTGACAGAAAAGGCTCCTTCGCGATTCCTGCGGGCACGGTGGGGTCTTTGCCTTTGTTCAACTTTCTCTCCGTTGCATCTGTGAACGCGCAGACTGTTTTTAAGACCTGAGACGGAACATAATAGTGAATACAGGAACGCCAAAGGAGGAGGCCCTATGGATTGGGAAAAAGAGATAATGTCATATCTAGAGGAATATGGAAACACGCGGGAAGAAGACCTGCGTGATTATCTGCTTAACAACTTCAACTGCTCATCAGGCAAGACAAAGAAAATCCTTCATCGGATGGTTTCAAAAGGTCAAATTTATCGCCTTGTTCATGACAAGCTGGACCCTCCCAGGGTCTACATTACACTTGAAATGCAAATCCGCGCGGAAGCATTCAAGAATACAGCTGAGGCTGGAACTTCTGTCGAGTCTAGATCAGAAGCGCAGAGGATCCTGGAAGAAGCAGCGATGATCGCAACGAAGAGAATGCAAGATGGAGCGGGAAAAGGCTCCTAGTGCGTGCTGCAGAGTCAATAAGTCCTGTATACACTCCGCCTATGTCCGGAGTGCCTTGCACAAAACCTAAGAATCGAGTTGACTGATTTGTGACTCGTGTCCATGTTCGTTGATGCAGCGTCTTCTAGTCTTGACACCACACGGCTACAGACAAGCAGCTTAAGCCCTGTTCTTACTTGGCTTTCTTCATGAATCTTTCCATTTCATCAAGTGCTTGCTCCAGTGTCTCGATCGGCGGCAGTATCACTCCTCTAACATGACCTGCGCCGTAAACTGGGTCAAACCCCGAGCCGTGCACAAAGAGTACGCCAGTTTCCCTCAAGAGATCCAAAACAAAGTCCATGTCGGTCTTCCACTTACACCCTACCTTGTGAACCTTAGGGAAAACATAGAAAGCTGCCTCTGGCTTAGCGCAGCTGACGCCTTCCATCTCGTTCAGCCTGTGCCATGCGTACGTGCTTCTTTCGCGGAGTTTCTTAACGGTTTCCTTGACATGGTCTTGCGGTCCGTCTAGCGCTGCCACACCTGCTTTCTGAACGGGCGTGTTAGCGCACAATCTTATCCGTGCCTCTTTCTCTACACACTGCTTCATGTTCTGAAGCTGGCCATCGTTGTCATGGAAGTATACGTAACCGAGTCTCCATCCAGTCATTAGATACGCTTTTGAAAAACCATTCAGCCCTATGACGGGGACGTCCTTGGTCAGAGAAGCGGTACTGGTGAACTTCTTCTCGAAGACGATCTGGTCATAGATCTCGTCTGATATGACTGGCAAATCATACTCTCCCGCCAGCTCAACAATTCGCCTTATCACCTTCTCCTCATAGAGCGCACCGCAAGGATTGTTAGGGTTGATGACTACGATTCCACGTGTCTTCTTCGTGATCTTTTTTCTTAGGTCATCCAGGTTTGGCTGCCAACCGTTTTCCTCGACAGTCTGGTAGGTGACTGGCTTTCCGTTGAAGAATCTGGTGTAGGAGATGTATGGAGGATATGTTGGTCCAGGGAGAAGAATCTCGTCTCCTGCATCCACGAGAGCTGCCATAACCATTTGAATGCCTTCGGAGATTCCTGAGGTAACGATAACATCGTCAGCAGACACCTCGACACGGTTCAGTCTTTTCTCCTTGCGGCTGATTGCTTCTCTGAGTTCTGGTATTCCTTCGGAGGGGGAATAGAGGTTGGCATGCTCCTCCACAGCTTTTGTCAGAGCTTGTTTAACGTGCGGGGGAGTGTCGAAGTCGAAGGCGTTTGGGTCTCCGATGTTTAGGTAGTAAATCTTCTTTCCTGTCTTTGCGACTTGCTTCGCGTATGGGATGACATCGCGGATTGCGTATTCAATCGTGCGGACTCTGTCAGTGACTTTGACATCTGTCAAGGCGTCCATCTTCTAGAGGTCTAGGGTTTGTTCAGAAATGAAATAAAGATTGTGGAGGGACTACTCGACTTTCAACGTTGTCGAAACCTGAGAATCGTCAGATGCCGTCACGATGATAGTCACGTCTTTGCCTAGGTAGGGGCTCCGGTCCCAGGGGCACGTGAACGTCACTTCGCCGGCGGGGGTGATCGTGTATCCTTGGGTGCCTATCTTGGGGTTTGCGATTGTTCCGTCAAGCACGAACGTGGAATTTCCTGCATTGACAGAAATCTGAACTATGGTTGCGTTCGTTTTGGAGTATTGACTGTCATAGACTGTGATGTTAAGGTATGGGTTGCCTGTTGAGAAGTTTGAGAATGAAGCGTTGGCTATGCCGAAGTATGGAAGTTTTGCTGTTTGTGATATTGAAATCTGCCCTGCGTCGTAGGTAGCGTGCACAGTAATGCCGATGCTGCTTCCTACAAAGTCTGTCCAGTTATACGTACACTGTACTGTGTTCTGACTTCCGGGCGCAACGACTGTCGGGGTTATGGTCGTGCTGCTCTGGTTGAAATCTACTCCTGTGACGTTGATTGCTTGAACTGAGGCAAGCATGTTTGTCACGTTGACGCTGAAGTGCTGGAGGTCGCCTACGTCAAACTTGATATCTCCGAGGTTCCAGAGGATCGCAGGAGGAGTTGTGGCTGTCGTGTTCTGCACGCTGAAGCCTTCTTTTGTGAAAACTTGCACAGTGAATGACTGATCGCGATAAGCTGTCCAGTCCCAGAGGCATATGATGAGTTGGGAGTTGTTAGAGGGGAGCTTTATTGGGAGAACGTTCAAGAGCGGATTCGTCATGGGAGTGATGGTTGTGCCGTTTGACAGCGTCAGGTTTAGCGCGCTGAGCGTCGTTTCGGCTGTCGACTCAGGAGCGCTTCTGACTGTGACATTGAAGTATGTCGAGTTGTTGTAGTCAAAGTTGGGTTGACCCACGTAGGCGTGAGCACCTAGAATCGTGGGTGTTACGTAGGTTTGTTCAAGGCCTTCAGCCGTTTTCACGACGATGGTCAGGTTTTGTCCTGTGCGGTTTCCCCAGTTCGATCGAACTTGGAAGTCTTGACCCTGACTCTTTGACAGGTTGAATGGGAGCGCGGGTGTGGTGTTGGTTACGGGCAGTCCTTGCACTGTTATTTCTGAGATTGTCAGGTTCATCACTGACAAGGGATAGTTCTGGACTGTCAGGTTGAAGTATTGTATATTCTGGGAGGCGTTGAAGCCCGAGATTACCAGTTTGGCCTGCGGCGGTACATACTCTCCGCTTAGGATTGAGGTGTTACCGGCAACCGGTTCGATTCTCACACTTTCTCCAGCGAAATCACCCCAATTCTTGAGACACATGAAAGTCTGTCTGGTACCTATCGTCATGTTGAAAGGAACTGCGGGGTCTGTGGTTGGAACGTCGTACGTTTGATTCGCTGCTTCATCAACCACTTTGAAGGCTGTCAGGTTCAAGTCTGAAATCGAGTTTGAAGGGTTGATAACCGTCACATTGAAATACGTGAAATCCTCAGATGGGAAAACTACGTCCTCGACGACCATGGTCGTAACATTCTGCGGCATGTTCCAGAAAGCTGCCATAACCCACATGTACGATATGAGTGCTCCGATTATCAAAGAAGCTAGTATGAGCAGGATCATCAGTAAATTCGCAATTGCCATATTAGTTTTTCTGAGGCGCAAGTTTTTCCCCTGTTGTTAATGGTTGCAGTAAATCATATCTAGCGGTAATTCATGCGATAGCCGCAGACTGCATAAATCACTCGCCTATGTTATGATTTACACTTCAAGAATGTCTGACAGGTATTTTAGTTTTCCGTAGTCAGACCAGATGCGCTATCGTATAGGTGAATGAGATAGATGCAGAACCCGGAAGGATATTTGTCAACTTGTTTGTCATGTGAGGTTTCGCATGAAACCCATCAAAACTGGAAACAAAGAAAACCAGAATGGCGCCCGTCTAAGCGTTGCTGTCTCTCTGTCGGTCACTTTCCTCATTAACTGCTTCGAAATAAGCGTCAATTCGATCAAGTTGATAGAGTGCGCGCTATGATCCTAGCGCTAGGACGCTTCGACAAAGTTTAAATCTTGTTTGGCTCAATAGCTGCGTTCCAGTCCAGCGGGAGTTCAACATGGCAGACCATGATGCAGTCATAGTTGGTGCTGGTATACTGGGCTTGTCAACAGCTTATCACATCAAAAAAAGAGACCCCAAGCTAGATGTCCTCGTCGTAGACAGGCTGGGCGCTGCCGGTCAAGGTAGCACAGCAAAGAGCGCAGCCGCGTTTCGTTGCCTTTTTGCATCTCGCACAAACTTCGAACTAGCCGATTCTTCTGCCGAGTTCTACAGGCACGTACAAGACGAACTTCACAGGGACCTGAAGCTAAGATGGGTAGGTTACTTATGGTTCTTCGATGAGGATGGCTATCGCAGAATGCTTCCCGTTTTGAAAGACCTCGCGAACAAAGGGTTCAAGTACACGGAATATGACGAGGGCGAGCTTGCCAAGAAGCTTGGCATGAAGACAACGTTTGCAGGAGACCAAGAAGCAAAGATTATGGGGTTGGGAAATGTGCACAAAGGAATCCTTATTCCGAAAGCAGGCCTGATCGACGTTGACTCTCTCGTCAAGTTTTATGAATCTGAGTTCCTGCGTGTCGGCGGAAAAATCCAGTACAACACCGAAGTGAAAGAAGTGGTCGTGGAACCGCGCCAGCCTCTTGGAATGCCAGGCGAGCCCTACTTCTGGCAAGATTCAACAGTCACAGGTGTAGTAACCAACAAGGGTCTGCTGAAGGCCAAGAAGACCATAGTCGCTACAGGAGCCTGGGTTTCTCAGCTTCTAGACCCCGTAGGGATCGAATCGTTTGTCAAGGCTAAGAAGAGACAGATTTTCTCGGTCAAAGCGAAAACGGATGCACTAAGAAGGCTCCTGTTTTCACGAGAGTTCACAGATGCAGGCTGTCTGCCCTTCACGATTCTTCCAAGACCGACTGCTTACATAAGGCCCGCACCTGAAGAAGATGCGCTGTGGTTGGCTTATGCTGACGAGTTTCCGAGAGCGTTCAAGATTGAAGATGACCCTCAGCCCGAAGAAAACTACTACACATACGGCCTGTACCAAGTCATGTCCAAATATTTCCCACAGTTCACAGACTGCCAACCATTCTCAGCTTTCGCAGGGTTGTACGAAATCAACAGCATCGACGGGCAGCCGCTCATCTTTGAAGAAAACGGCCTGATGGTCGCTGGCGGCGCAAGCGGAAGCGGAATACTCAAGGCCGATGCTGTAGGAAGAATTGCAGCTGCACTTTACAATGACGAAGAGTATGCTCTTCTATACGGAGACAGAAAGTTCAAGGTCAGCGACCTCGGACTGAAGCACAGAAATGTCGAGCCGGAAAAACTAGTGATCTGACACCGCGTGCACAAGCAGGTTTATTTGTTTTAAAGCCAATATACTCTGTGATTCTTCTTCTGTAAGCGGTGAGACTATGTTCGGTTGGACGGGCAGATTCCTGCACGTGAACCTGAGTAGGGGTAAGGCTGTTGCTGATGCGTATGATGCAACCATTGCGAAGAGTTTTCTAGGAGGCAGAGGGTTTGCTGTCAAGATTCTGTGGGAAGAACTGAGCCGCGGAACCGATGCTCTGTCACCCGAGAACAAGCTTGTTTTTGCCGCTGGACCCTTGACCGGTTTTGACTTGCCGAGCAGTGGCAAACTTGTTGTGGCCGCGAAGAGTCCACTCACCGGGGGTTACGGTGACGGAAACATCGGGACTCTGGCGGCTGTTCAGATGCGCAAAGCCGGGTATGACGCTGTCGTGATAGAGGGTAAGGCCAAGACGCCTGTTGCATTGCTCGTTCAGGACGAATCTGTTGAGTTTCTCGACGCCAAGGACTTGTGGGGCTTGGACTCTTTCAAAACGGAAGAGAAACTGAGCGAGGTCTACAGCCCACGAGCAGGCATCCTCTGCATCGGGCAGGCAGGAGAGAACCTCGTGAAATACGCAAACGTGGTTTCGCAGCATGGCCGTGCTGGCGGCAGGCCCGGCATGGGTGCTGTCATGGGCGCGAAGAACTTGAAGGCACTGGTGTTTGTCGGTTCACATGACCTTTCAGCTGCCGACCCTGAAGAAATGACCGAATTGGGTTCAGAAACGTACCGAGAAGTCTTGATGAAACCCAACTATGCCTTCTGGAAGCGTCAAGGGACGATGAGCACCGTTGAGTGGAGTCAGGAGAACAGTGTTCTTCCAGCTTTCAACTATCGGGAAGGCGTTTTTGATAAAGCGGCAGGCATTGGCGGCTTTGCGATGGAAAAGATTAAAGTGGCAAACCGTGGCTGTCCGCAGTGCAATA
>Ga0315289_10004343_pt1 | contig 21140 bp, 28 predicted proteins | sample YL17G11_40_MG_FD_203452 | JGI IMG/M metagenome (GOLD analysis project Ga0315289, IMG submission 203452) | Sediment microbial communities from Yellowstone Lake, YNP, Wyoming, USA - YL17G11_40 | ecosystem: Environmental > Aquatic > Freshwater > Lake > Sediment | place: USA: Wyoming | collected... | reverse complement strand
TTTTTTAAGGCTTTTAGAAAGCTTTTTAATATTTTAAGTATATATTAAATCATGGAAAGAGAGGAATTAATAAAAAAATATAACCTTGATATTAAGAAACTTGAAGATGAACAAATCAAGTTAGCTGAGCAATTAGAAATTAAAGATAAAATAGATTTTTCCTTAGCTGATAGGTTTGGAGCAATAGAGACTATTTTTGTTAAAAATAAAATCCTTTGCTGTATTATTGTTTGTGATAAAAATTATGAAATTTTAGATAGAGCATATGTTTTTGATAAAGTAACCTTTCCTTATATTGCAGGATTTAGAGATTACAGAGAATTGTCTGCTATGATTGGAGCTTATGTTAAGTTAAATGAAAAGCCTGATGTGGTTTTTATTCAAGGGGAAGGAATTATCCATCCTAGGTTAGGTTTGGCAAGTCATTTTAGTTTAAGTGCAGGAGTGCCTTCTATTGGGGTTTCTAATTCTATTATTAATTGCAAGATTAAAGAAGAAGATATTTTTTCTAATGGAAAAAAAACTGGGAAGGTTTTAATAAGTAAGCCACAAAGTAAACCAATGTATGTAAGTCCTGGAAATCAGATAAGCATTGATACTGCTTATGAACTTTGTAAAAAGTTTATTAATCTTCCACATAAATTACCAGAACCAATGCATTTAGCTGGAAAATATTCTAGAGAAGTCAGAAAAGAGTTGGGGATATAATTTATTCTTTATAGTGTAATACTAATAATATCTAAAATAATAAGTTTTGCAGAGGAGAAGCTTGATGATGTTGTAGATAATTTAACAATATAGAATATTAATATCTCTTTTTAATTAAATAGAACTTCATTTAAATTCTTTTTTTATTAATAATTCATAGGTTCCTTCAAATATAGGGACTTTGATTCTTTTTGGGATTAGGCTTTCTATTGCTCTTTTAGAATTAAACTTTTCTGTTTTTCTTACTTCTTTAACATAAGGAAGCATTATTAATCCAGAAGCAAATCTAGCAAAACTTGAAATCAAGAAAATAAACAATAACTTATCCATAAATGTTATTGTCAGAGTTTTTACTAAAATAGCTCCAAGCCCTGCACCTAAAAAAACACCTATTCCGTTTAATAGATTGTAGTATGAAAGTGCTAAACCTCTTTTTTGAGGAGATACAGAATCATAAATAAAATTTCCTGCAGCTAGATTAAATCCTGCCCAAGCTATACCTCCTATTAGAGCAGGACTTAGAATTAAATAAATTGGAGATGGGGAAATTAACCATAAAATTGGATATATTGCGATAAATATGATTGTTAATTTCATAACTTCATAATTCCCATATTTATCAGCAAATCTCCCCCATTGTTTCATTGCTAATAATCCAAAAAAGATTTGTGAAAGTGTAACTAACATAAAAGTTACATAACTAAAATTTAGATTTCTTAGCATATAAACTGTAAAAAATGGGCTTGCAATACAAACTGTAAAATCCATTAATGTTCTAAATAATACATATCTTCCAAAATTATTTTTAGGAGCTTTTTTAATAAACTGCCAAAAACTAAAATAATCTCCTTTTTTTAATTTTAATTTTGGTTCATAGGTTTTTTTAAAATAGTTTCTTGAAATGAATCTAGTAGTCATAGCTAAAAAGAATAATATAATAAATCCAAATATAATCTGCCCTTGTTTTTTTAAAAAATCTAAGAAAAATGCAGCTATAATTGTAAAGATTATTGAAACAAAGCCTAAAATAAAATTTCTTTTTGAAAACCATTTTCCTCTATAATCTTCATCAACTAAATCTCCTGTCCAAGAAAACCAGGCAGGGCTTGTTATATTTGCTATTATCACATACAATGAGAAAAACAGTAATAATAATAAAGGTAGGAGAGAAGTTAAAATCCCTTTATAAAATAAAAGTGCAATTAAAATCAATGGAATCCATGTTAATGCTTCGTAAAATGTTGCAGTTAGTATAATTTTTTTTCTTTTGTATTTTTCAATTAATCTTGAGCTAAACCACTGGCTTATTGGCCCAACTAATCCAGAAATAGAACTAATCATTCCAATTAAGAAATTACTTGAATTAATTGCAATTGCAAAAGGAGTTATATAATAATCTCCTAAAGATGTTTTGATTGATGTAAAACATCCTTCTTTTATAGAAAGCCTTCTTGCTTTATGCCTTAATTCAGTTATTCTTTTAGATTTCATTTTATCTGCTCCAATCTTTGATTTGTTTAGCTAAGTCATTTAATGAATAAACAATTCTTATTTTAGGCTTAATTAATCCTGTTTGAATTTCAACATCTAGTTTTCTTTTGTATTCTGGATGAACCCCTATGAATAAATGTTTATTGCCCACGCTTTGTCTTCCTAATTCATAAAGAGCTATTGGACAAAGAGTTTCTTTTGGAAACCAAAAAGAAACACCTGTTGCTTTTTTTAGGTGATTGTACTCCCATTTAATTTGAGCTTCACTTGCGTTTGGATCATCAATTGGAAAATTTTTTCTTCTTGGATTTAATAAGATTATATTTTCTTTTTCTAATAACTTTACTAATTCTGATTGCCAATCTAGACATCCTGTTATCCCTCCTGCTAGGAAGAGACTTTTTTCTTTCTTATTTCCTTCATATATTTCTGGGCATTCTATGTATTTCATTTTTCCTTTTTAGTAATTTATTAAACGATTTTAATATGAAGCCTTTTTTTATAAATTTTGATGTTGATTGTTCATAGCTTAAACAGTTTTTTAGATTGCTGATAAGTTTCACTCTTTTTATTTAATCGAAATTATGATTAATAAAGGTTTTGAAAGAAATGTTAAACGCCCTGACCGGGAATTGAACTTATTATATACTTTATGCGGCTTGCGGGAATTGAACCCGCGCAACAACCTTGGGAAGGTTGTGTCATACCACTAGACCAAAGCCGCATGCTTTTATTAAAATGCTTAAGTTTATTAATATTATTTTTGTGAAGTATTTAGGAGAGAATTGATATGGTAAAGAAAAAGTTTTACATTACAACTGCAATAGACTATGTAAATGCAAGACCTCATATTGGGCATGCATTTGAGAAAGTTATAGCAGATGCTCTTGCTCGTTGGCATAAATTAAAAGGAGAAAAAACCTTTTTTTTAACAGGAACAGATGAAAATGCACAGAAAAATGCACAGGTTGCAAAACAAGAAGGTATTGAAATCCAAAAGTTTGTTGATAGAAACTCTAAATATTTTATTGAATTATGTGAAAAATTAAACATAAATTATGATAGATTTATAAGAACAACAGAAAAAGAACATAAGAAAAAATCCCAGGAAATTTTTAAAAAAGTTTATGATAAGGGTGAGATTTACAAAGGAAAATATGAGGGATATTATTGTGTTGGTTGTGAGTCTTTTATTACAGAAAGAGATTTAGTTGATGGAAAATGCCCTGAACACAATAAAGAGCCAGACTGGATGTCTGAAGATGCTTATTTTTTTAAATTAAGCAAATATAAAGATAAATTAATTAAATTTATTGAAACTTATATTGTTCCTGAATCAAAGAAAAATGAGATTTTATCTCGTTTAAAAGAAGAAGGGTTGAAGGATTTATGTGTTTCAAGAACTGGTTTAGACTGGGGGATAGATAATCCAATTGATAAAAAATTCAAAATCTATGTTTGGTTTGATGCATTGATAAGTTATGTTTCTGGAGCAGACAAATACTGGCCTGCAGAGGTTCATGTTATTGGAAAAGGCATTAATTGGTTTCATTCTGTAATCTGGCCTGCAATTTTAATGTCTGCTGATTATGAACTTCCTAAAACATTATTAGTTCATGGTTATGTAATTACTAAAGGCCAGAAGATGAGCAAGAGTTTAGGAAATGTTATTGACCCTGTTCAGCTTGCTGAGAAATATGGAGCTGATGCAGTTAGATATTCTTTGTTAAAAGGAAGCACTTTTGAAGATTTTGATTATTCTGAGGATATTTTAATTGATAGGTATAATAATGAATTAGCAAACAAGCTTGGAAATCTTGTTTTAAGAGTTTCTACTTTGGCTGAGAAATATGGCATTGAAAAGACTGAAAATAAGCTTTTGAAAAAATTAAAATTAAAGGAAATTGAGAAATATATTGAAAATTATGAATTAGACAAGGCATTAAATGAAATTTTTGCATTTATTGATGTTTGCAATGAATATGTTCAGAATAAAAAGCCATGGGAGACTCATGACAGGAGAATACTATATGAACTTGTTGATAGTATTAAAGCAGTTGGAATTTTGCTTTGGCCCTTTATTCCTGAAACAAACGAAAAGATTGCAAAACTTTTGGATTTTGAGATAAAATTTGATGAAATTAAAAAGCCTTTGAAAATAAAGAAAATAAAGAAAAGCGAGATATTGTTTAAGAAAATAGGATAAGGTTAAAAATATTTGTGATTAATAGAGAAATCTTTCTTGGTTTGTTAATATTCTTTTTCCATGACTGATTATCTCTATTCTTTTGATTTGATGCGGAAAAGCTTGTTTTATTAGTTCTATTTGTTGTTGTAATTCAAGCATTGAAGGATAAAGTACATCAATTTCATAATCCCAAGGACCTAGCATTTTTGAAAAATGTTTTACATTTTTTATTGAAAATAAATATTTTTCAAATGATTCTTCATCAATAATGTTGCTGACTTGAATAAGTAATTTAAATGTGCTGAGGTTAAATTTTGAGTAATCAAGCATCATAAAATAACCTGTTATGATCCCCTCTTTTTCTAATTTTTTAATATGATTAATTACAGTTTTTGTGTTTAATGAACTTTTTTCAGCAAGTTCTAATAAACTTATTCTTGGATTAACTCTTAGTGTTGATAGGATTATTTTGTCTGATTTACTTATCTCTTTTCTATCATTAGAAAAAATAATAGTTCGTGGTTTAATTGCTGGTTTTTCATATAAAAATCTGTTTCCAAAGAAAAATTCTTTAACAATTATTTCTATTTCTTTATTATTTATTTTTTTAGATATTTTTTTGTTAAACCTATTTATTTGATTACTAAGCTCGTCAAAATTAGTAACAAACATAGCAACTTCAAGATTATAATGACCATAATGTCTTGCAGCATATACTACTTTTTTTAATTTTTTTAATTCATGAATAATTTCATCTTCTACATTTTTATCAAATGAATCAATAATATAAAAAATTTTTACTAAAGTATATCCTAAAAATTTATTATTTACACCAGCAGTATTATGAAGCATTATATTTTTTAATTTCTGAAATCTTAGGCCTACTGAATTTTTACTTAATCCTACTTTTTTTGCTATTTTGGAAAAAGGAACTCTGAAATTCTCATCTAAAACTTTTAATATTTTAATATCTTTTTTATCAAGATTGATTGTCATAATAATATCATCTTTTTATTCTTAATAAATTTTACTATCTATCTTATTACTTTTATGTACTAATTTATTTTATTTTACTTAATAATCCTAAAAAATTATACTATTATTATATAAATAATAAATCATTAATGAGATTATGGCAAAAACTTATGACCAAAGGTTAACTGAAACCTGCGCTAGGAGTCTATCAGCTAATATGTCTTTATATCAGCAGAGATCTGCTCAAAAAAAGCCATGTGGAGTTTTAGAGAGGGTAATACTTGAACAAGCAAGGTGTGGCTCGGATCAAAGTGATGAAGGTGATAGTTGTGCTGGGAGTAGGCTAGATTATGGTTCATATGATTAAAAATTAAAAAATAGTCATATGAACAAAATGGAAGAAAAAAGTTTAGAGCAAAAAGTAAATGAAAATTCAGAAGAATTTTTTCAAAGTTCCATTCCTTCAGGTGGAGATACACAATGCCCAAAATGTGGAAGTAAAAAGATTACTGCTTCAAACATTCGTGATGTAGCCTTTTCAATACATTATATTAATGATATCGCAGATTTTTCTTGTTATAATTGCGGCAACAAATGGGGAGGGCAGTATGGTTATAGAGGACTTGCTTAAAAATACTAAAATTTCTAAAATTTAATAAAATATTAATAAGTCAGGATTTAACTCACTTTATTTCCCAATTCTATTGCGCCATCTGGTTGAAGAAGTTTTATTTCAGAATGATCTTCATTTGATACTGCAAGAAGCATTCCTTGGCTTTTTATTCCTTTTATTTTTCTTGGCTCAAGGTTTGTAAAAACAATAATTCTTTTTCCTATTAAACTATCTTTTGTATAATTTTGTTTTAATCCTGCAACTAATGTTCTTGTTTCTGTTCCTAAATCAATTTTTAATTTATATAATTTATCTGCATTAGGAACATCTTCAACTTCAAGAATCTCTGCATTTCTTAAGTCAATTTTCTCCCAATCTGAGAATGAAACTGTTTTATTTTCTTGTTCTGTCATAATTAGTTTAATACAACCCTTGTCATTTCTTCTAATACAGATATTGCACTTTTGGTCTCTTCTTTATTTCCTAATATTATTATGTTAGTATCAATATTACTAGGAAGTAAAAAAACAGTAGCTTCAGAAACATAAAGAGTATACTTTTGAAATTTATCGAATCTAACCCCCTTAGGGAGATTACCTTCACGAAATTCCTCAATTTTTTTGTAAAAACTTTCTCTATATTGTGAGTCTAATCTTATTCGAGTTTCCATCTCATTAATATGTTATTTAATGTTTATTAATATTTTTATATTTGTTTAATATATCATTAAATATTTAGGTTTGCAGAAGAGTTCATTAAGCGCCTAAGACACCTATGGTTTCTTATCTCGCAACTTGCTTTTGTTTTTATATTTAATTTACTAAAAGCAAATTGCTCGGCTTCAACTTCCTTTAATATAGCTTTATGTTGCTCTATTCCTGCTTATTAATCTGTTTCTATTACTAATTTTGTTAATTTGGTTTATAATATTTATTAATATTTAAATTTTTATAATATAGTTTAGAGAATAATAACCTTTAAATATATTTTGCAATAACTTTTCTTATGGGTTTTAGACTATTAGGAAAATGTCCGAGCTGTGGAATAGAAGATGAAATAGTTAAGCTTCCTTATGAAAAAGTTTCCCACAGCAAAGTAAGATGTGGAAATTGTGAAGTTATTTGGGATAGTTGGATTAGCCTTTGTTCTGAACAAGAGAAAAATAATAATAAATTAATTCCAGTAGAAGTAGAAAGATGGGGAAATGGCGTGGTGCAAGTTTATTGGCCTAGTAAAAGAGAAATCCCCTGTTCTGGTTTGATTGCGACTGTCTTAAATTCTGCTTTAATAACTAAATTTAATTTGAGAGTTTGTTTGGCTACTGAGGGAGGTGTTGAAGGAAGAGGATATGAATTAAGAAATTGTGATGATAATCTTGGTCTTTATGTAGATTATGGTGAAAGTAACGCTGTTAAAGCATTAGATTTTTATGAAAAAATGCTGCGGCAATTATTTGAAGAGCCATTAAGTTTTGGAAATGTAAATTTTAGAAGGGGTGAAATTTTATGGTTAGAGGATGATAAGAAAAGTTATAATGATGCTTTGATTTATCTGTTTGGGACTTTAACTAAAACAGCAAGCAGAAAATTTGCAGAGAAAGTATTAAAAACAAAAGAAGAAATTGCACAGAACCCCTTTTCTGCTCCTTACATAGCAGGCTTAAGTGATGAGGATATTACAAGATTTTTTGTTCCTCCACCAATACACTAATAGATTAAGCAGGATATTTTTTTATTGAATTATTGATATTTAATGTTTTTTTTAAAACCCCAACTTCCTTAATGTTCTTTTAATAATCCCTAGTTTAACTGGAATTTCAACTTTTATATCTTCTCCGAGAAATCTTTTTGAAGTAGCTAAATATGTTTTTGCTGCTTGTGATTTTGGATGAGTGTAAATAACTGCATTTTTCATAACTTGAGATTCTCTTATTGATTCTTCTTCGGGAATAATTCCTAATAATGGTGTTTCTAACATGTCTTTTATACTAGATATAGACATGTCTGTTTTCTTATTTCTGTATCTTGTTATAATAACTCCTTTTACTGGTTTGTGCATTTCTTCTGCAAGTTTAATTGTTTTAAGTGCATCTGTTACTGCTGCCATTTCAGGATTTGTTATAATAACTATTTCATCAGCAGAATCTATTGCTGCTCTTGCTTCTTTGCCAAGCCCTGCAGCACAATCAATTAAAACATGGTTTGTTATTTTTTTTAGTCTTTTTGTTACTTCTGGCAATCTATTATACTTTATTTTTTCAGTTTCTTTTAAAGAAAGAGATGCAGGCATTATTTTGGTTCCAGATTCATGTTCATAAATAGCATCTTCTAATTTTGCTTGATTGTTTAAAACATGATTTAAAGTAGTTGGAACAATTGGAGCTCCTAAATAGATTCCTATATTTGGAGTAGTTAGGTTTCCATCAATAATAATTACTTCTTCCCCTAAGTAGTTTAAAGAAATTCCTAAATTAATAGCAGTTGTACTTTTTCCTACTCCTCCTTTTCCTGAGATTATTGCATATACTTTTGCCATTTTTTATATAAAATTAGGCAGGATACCCAAGTCTTTAGGCTTGGGAGGAATTGCGACCTCCCTTTCTTTTAATTAAAATTATATTTAAAATTAAACCAATAACAGCAACTCCTGTTATCAAATAGTTATAAAATAAAATATTATCCTGAACAGCATGTTTATAATTTAGAATCATATTTATTAGACTATAAACACCACCCCCTACCCAAAAACCTATTCCGATATAATTATAAATTTTTTTTACCATGTTTCGTTAAGATACCCTACCCTTTAGGGTATGGGAGTATGTCATATTTTTATCACTAATGTTTGATTTTTAACGCTTAATTTGAATAGATTTAGCGTAATATGTAATCTATAGATATAATTTAATGTTTTAAAGCTTTTCCTCTTTATTTAAATTTGTAATCTATGATTTAATTGTAATTAATATACAAATATTTATAAAGTTGTAATAGAATTATTAAATTATGAAAACAAAAAATATGCAAATAGAATCGGATTGTCGCTGTAGTGCAAAAGACCTCAGAAGAATACTTTCTGAAGTTCCGATTGAGATTATAGGGGGTAACAATCTAGGAGTGAGAGCATGTATGGGATTAGGTAAAATAATATATATAAATGGTTATGTCGATAAAATTAAAATTACTGATGAGGGAATTGAAATAAGCCCTCCTCAAAGTGGAGAAGACTGCTTAACATTTTTTTACAAAGACCATCGATTTGAACTTAAGTATAAATAGCTCATCCATCAAACCATTATTTTTTTTGATGATAAAAAAAGTTTGGTATAATTTATAAATCTTTCTAGAATTTCAGTATATTCTTTTAGTTTATCTAAATCAACTCTAACTTCTTTTCCTTTATATAAAATTGTTAAACAAACCCCTTTTCTAAATTCTCCTGTTTTAGTATTCTTAAGAATATCAATTAATTTAAACATTTCATATTCATTTACTGCATCTATAACATCTGGCTCTTTTTTGAATGTTTCTTTTATTGCATCTATTTTAAGTTTTGGAGCAGTTGGTATTTTTTTAATCTTTTTCATTTTTTTTGCTTTTTCTAATAATCCTTCAAAAGCAAAATCCATCATTATTTTCCATCTTTTTATTAGATTTATTATTACATCGCAGGTTTTAGTATATTTCATACTTACATACATAAGATGATCTGCACTTATTTTTTCTTTTATTATTTTTTCTAATATTTCTGACATAATCCCCCTATTTATCTAATTTATCCCCTCTTAGAAAATTGGTATTGAATTTAAAAGTATACCTTGTATATAAATCTTGTTTTTGTTAGATTATGCTAATTTAAAAGGGAATTTATGCTAATTTTATCTTATTATTAGTCCTCATTAACAATTCTTTTGCTAAAAGCAGGTATTCTTTAATTTTTTGAATATTAATTGTTCGTGTTCCTAAGTTATCTGATAAAATCACTATTTTATCTCTTTTTACAAATTCCATTGCACTTTGCTTGTGTTGTTTATTTAGTTCTAAAATCTCTATTATTTCTTGAATTTGTTTATTTGTTAATCCATAATTTTTTGCACATTTGTTAATAAATGTCTGCATATTGTAATTATTTTCTTTATAAAGATGAATTCTTTTGTACAAATACTCATAATTAAGAATAGCATTTATACAACCTATAATAGACTTATAAATTTCATCAAATATCTTCAGTAAAAGCCTTTTTTCATTTACAAGAGGATATGTAACATAAGCCATGTGGTCTGCAATTTGCAGGTTTTTTATAGCTTGAGCTAAGTTTTCTTGAAATTTTTCCATAGGAAAAATAGGTTAAATTTGTTAATAAAAATATGTATAATCTGGTTATTGTTTAGAATTAAATAATCTTGTGTTAATATAAAAATTAAGATATTAATGAAAATTGATAAGTGCAATTCTCTTTTGAGATGCAAATATTTTATGAGATTAAGCTCTAAAAACAACTTATATTAAACTATAGCTCTTTTAATAACTATAAATTTAAGAGATATATTAATAAAAAAATCTTTATTTAACTTAAACTTAAAATAGCTTCTGCCAAGTCTCCATTAGCTTCTTCTAAGGCTTTTTTTGCTTGTTCTTCTGAACAGCCTGTTTTTTCTATAATTGTTTGAATATCTTGCTCAGTATTATCTTGTTCTGCTTGTTCTTCTGTTATATCCCCTGAAATCTGGAAACTTTCCTGCCCTTGCATATTAATCTTAACCACAGAAGGATTATTGATAATAATGTTTTTTTCAGGTGTTTCAATTATAACTCTATTTGCATCAATTTCTTCTTGTTTTATTCCCATCTGGCTCATAATAGCCTGCATTTTTTTAGGATTTATTCCTGGAAACATTTTATTATTTTTTCTGGATTTATTTTTATTTCTTTTGGTAATATTAAACTCATTTACTCTTTGCAGATGAGTTGATTAAGCTCTGATTGAGTAGCTTAAGTATTTTTAATATTGATTATTTAGTTTTATTTATTACTGATATTTGTATTATTTAATAAGATATATTTATGCTGAAATTGGAAAGAATATTTTTAATATGGTTGCTAACCCCAAAACCAGAATTATAAATAAAACTACATGAGCTGGTTTTAGCCTGATTGAGCTATCATATTCTTCATTATATCTCATTAATCCCCCGCCACTTGAGGGCATGAATATGTTGTCTGCCATAAGATTTAAAATATGGTATTGTTTTTAAAGGTTGTTGTTTAAGATTATAATATGGATAATTATAATGCTAAGCAGGTTGAAGAAAAAATAAGGGATTTTTGGGAAAAAGAGAAAATCTTTAAATTTAACAGCAAGAGCAAGAAAAAAGTTTATTCTATAGATACTCCGCCTCCTTATATATCTGGAAGAATGCATATTGGGCATGCTTTTTCATATGCTCAGCAGGATTTTATAGTAAGATTTAGAAGAATGTTTCAAAATGTTTTTTATCCTTTTGGAACAGATGATAATGGTTTGCCAACAGAAAGATTTATCGAAAAGATAAATAATGTTAAAAGTAAGAATATGTCAAGAGCAGATTTTATTAAATTATGCCTTGATACTCTAAAAAAAGAAACTCCTGCCTGTATTGATGATTTTAAGATATTGGGCATTTCTGCTGATTATGATATTTATTATTCAACAATTGATGACCACTCAAGGAAAATAAGCCAAAAATCTTTTTTGGATTTATATAAAAATAAACTTATTTACAGGACAAAAGTAGCAACTCCTTGGTGTGTTGATTGCCAGACAAGCATAGCCCAAGCAGAATTAGAGGATAAGCCTGAAAACAGCTCATTTTCAACTTTAAAATTTGAGGCAGATGGAAAAGATTTGTTAATCGCTACAACAAGGCCAGAGCTGTTGGGGGCTTGTGTTGGTGTTTTTGTTCATCCTAATGATAAAAGGTATTTTAATTTAATTGGAAAAAAAGCAAAAGTTCCATTGTTTAATTTTGAGGTTCCTATTATTGCAGATGAGTCTGCTGACATGGAAAAAGGAACAGGAGTTTTGATGATATGTTCTTATGGAGACAAATATGATGCAGAGGCAGTTAACAGGCATAAATTAGAGCCTAGGATTGTGTTGAATTTAGATGGGACATTAAAAATAAAGCCATATGAAGGATTGAAGATTAAAGAAGCTAGAAAAAAAATCTTAGAAGATTTGAAAGAAAAAAAGTTAATTACAGAACAAAAGCAAATTTCTCATGCTGTTAATACTCATGATAAATGCGGGACAGAGATTGAGTTTTTGCCAACTGAACAATGGTTTATTAAAATACTTGATAAAAAGAAAAAATTTATTGAACAAGGAAATAAAATCAAATGGCATCCTGAGTTTATGCATAAAAGATATGACAATTGGATTAATGGTTTAGAATGGGATTGGAATATTTCAAGAGATAGGCATTTTGGAGTTCCTATACCTGTTTGGCAGTGCGAGAAATGCAACGAGATTATTATTGCAGATGAAAAAGAACTTCCTCTTGATCCTAGTGAAATAACAAAGAAATGCCCTAAATGCAAATCTGAAGCTAAAGGAGAAAAAAAGGTTTTTGACACATGGGCAACAAGCTCTCTAACTCCTCAAATTGCTTTAGGTTTAATTGACGATAAACTTAAGATTCCAATGTCATTGAGACCGCAGGCTCATGACATAATAAGGACATGGGCATTTTATACAATTGTTAAATCATTATACCATGAAAATAATATTCCATGGGAAGATATTATGATTTCTGGATATGTTACTTTAGGTGGAAAGAAAATGAGCAAATCAAAAGGAAATGTTGTCAGCCCCCACGATGTTATGGGAAAATATGGAGCAGATGCTTTAAGATACTGGGCAGCAGGAAGCAAATTAGGAGAGGACTTAGATTATCAGGAAAAAGACCTTGTTACTGGAAAGAAATTTGAAACTAAATTGTGGAATGCAAGCAAGTTTGTATTTATGAACTTAAAAGACTATAAAAACAAAAAGCCAAAATTAGAAAAAATAGATGATTTGTTTTTAAGAAAATTAAATTCTTTAGTTAAATCTGTTACACAAGGGTTTGAAAATTATGAGTATTCAAGAGCTAAAATTGAGGTTGAAAAGTTTTTCTGGAATATGTTTTGTGATAATTATCTTGAAATTGTAAAGAAAAGGATTTACAACAACAAAAAAGGAAAAGAGTCTGCGCAATATGTTTTGGATAATTCTTTGCTTACTATTTTGAAATTAATTGCTCCTATAATGCCATTTATAACAGAAGAAATTTATCAAGAGAATTTTAAGAAGACAGAGAAAGATAAATCAATACACATAAGCAAATGGCCTGAATATGAAAAAGAAAAAACAGAAAAGATAAATGAGCTTGATTTGTTTATAGAAATTCTTGGAAAAATAAGGCAGGAAAAAACAAATAATAAAAAAGCAATGAATGCAGAGATAATCTTAACAATTGAAGATAAAGATTACAATAAATTAAAAGAAATGCTTGATGATTTAAAAGATGTTAGTAATGCTAAAGAAATAAAAAAAGGGAAGTTTAGGGTTGAGTTTGTTTAATTGATTCCATATCTCTGCATATCTTCAACAAAATCATTTCGATTTCTGGCAAAATCTTTATCTGCTTTATCAAATTCTGGTTTGAAGTCATTATAGTCTTTTGCTCTATCTAAATCAAGAGTTGGTTTGCTGCTAAAAGGCCCAAAAGTAAGTATTTTATTAACTAAACCATCTAGTGGTTTGTCAGTATAATCTATGCTCCACCACAATGTGTCTTCATAATATGTCTCTCTTATGCCATCTTCAGTAGACTTTATAAAAACTCTTTTAGTAAAAAGGCCTTTAGTCTTTCCTACTCGAAAAGAATATTCTCCTTCATACTTATTTTGATGAACATAATTGTTGGAATTATAAAAATATAAAAAACCTCCTGCCCATAATCCAATAGCTACAACAGGTAAAATCAGGCTTTTTAATCTTCTTTTAAGATTTATATTTCTCATTGTTTTTAATAGGAGTATGTCTTTATAAAAATTTGTATGTTTTCTAAAATAACCAAGTGAGATTAAAGAGGGGGTTTAATGTCGAGTTTTTTTAATTAATCTTACTAATCCCTGAAAGGGGCCTTGGCTAAATTCTTGAAGTTCTAATAATTTATTTGTTAATTGTTTATAATGCTCATCTGATTTTTGCAAATCTGTATCAGCAATTCTAATTAATTCATAAACATCTGTAGTTGAAAATTGTTTTTCTAAAGCAAGAACATAAGGTGTTGCTATATTTTTTCTTGCTTCTTGTAGTCTTTTAGCTAATGATATAGTTTTATCTAACATTATGTTTTTTTGTTCAATTAGCCAGGCATATTCCGGGGTTTCCATTTTTTCCTAAAAAGAAAGAATTATAAAAGGATTTCTATTATTTTAAATTAAGACTAAAACCTATATTAATAATAAATAAGACTAAGAGATGTTATGAGAGAAGCTTAAGCTGCTCAAATCATGCTTAATGAACTCATCTACAAAGCTTAAATCGTCTATAAAATTACCAATAAAATTAAGTAAAATAAATCAGTAATAAATAAAATAGTTAAGATATTGGAGTATAGAGTAAAATAATGCTAATATAAATCTTAATTTCATAATCTGCAAAGCTTTTATAAGTTATAAATTATTGATAAAGTAAAATAAACTAATAATAAATAAAAAATGGTAGGAAAAAAGACAAAAGGAGAATTGAGATGGAAAAGTGTTTATGAAGCACCTGTTGAAGAAATTAAAGAAATATTTAGAGATATTGGAAAAGAATTAACCGAAGAAGAATTAAATGATATAATTTTAGCTGGGAAATTTCCATAAACTTAAAGTTTATATTTATAAAATGGCACTTTCAGAAGAAGAAAAATTAAAAATTGAAGATTTTTTAGAAGAAATGAAATTATACAGAGCAAGGCACACAGAGCTTATTAGTGTTTATGTCCCAAAAGGATTTGATATTAATTTTATTACAAGGCAGCTGGAAAGTGAAAAGTCTACTGCTGCTAATATTAAAGGCACTAGTACAAGAAAAAATGTCCAGGATGCTTTGGAAAGTTTAATTAGAATTACTAAAGGAATGAAACAAACTCCTAAAAATGGAGTTGCATTGTTTGCAGGAAATGTTTCTAAAATTGAAGGCCAAGCTCATTTTATAACAGAGGCATTTGAGCCTCCTGAAGAATTAAATGTTAGATTATATAGATGTGATCAGACTTTTGTTTTAGAACCTTTAGAAGAAATGTTAGAAGTTAAGGAATTATATGGTTTAGTTGTAATTGAAAGGCAACAAGCTACTATTGGGTTGTTAATAGGAAAAAAAATAAAAGTTCTTCAAAAATTTGATTCAATGGTTCCTGGAAAAACAAATAAAGGTGGACAGTGTTTGAGTCCAGATACACTAGTTGAAACGAGAAAGGGGAAGATTAAGATTGGGTCTTTGAAAGTTGGGGATGAAATTAAAGCTTTAGATATATCAAAAAATAAAATTATATTTACAAAATGTGTAAATAAATGGCAAAATTCAAAAGATAAAATTATAGAGATAGCTACAATTAATAATTCAATTATCTCTTCTTTAGAACATCTTTTTTTCTTATGGATTAATGATAAATTAGTAGAAATGCCTGCTGATTTTATTAAGAAAAAGGCAGTATTGCTAAATCATAATTTAAATGGTGAAGAAATTATTAATACAAAGAGAAAAAAACAAAACATAGAACTTATTGATATAGAAACAGAATCAGGAAATTTTTTCGCAAATGGCATATTAGTGCATAATTCTGCAGCACGTTATAGTAGAATTAGAGAAAATATAGCTAAGGAATTTTTTAGAAAGGTTGCAAATGTAATGAAAGAAGAATTTTTTAATTTAAAAGGGTTAAAAGGAATTTTAGTTGGTGGGCCTGGACCTACTAAAGAAGATTTTTTAAAAGAAGGGGAATTAGTAACTGCTCTAAAAGAAAAAGTACTTGCTGTAAAAGACATTGGTTATGCAGATGAACATGGCTTGGAATTATTAGTTGGTGTAAGCGGAGATGTTTTATCAGAACAAGAGATTTATCATGAGAAAAAACTTTTAGAGAATTTTTTTAATATGCTTGGAAAAGAAAAAGATAAAACTGCTTATAAAGAAAAAGAAATTGAAAAAGCATTGGATTATGGTGCAGTTGATATGCTTTTGCTTTCAAAAAAACTTAAAAAAGAGATTATAAAGAAATATAAGAAAAGAGCAGAAGAAACAAGTGTAAAAGTTGAATTAATCTCAGTAGATACTCCTGAAGGTGTGCAATTCTGGAATTTAGGGGGGGTTGGGGCTGTTTTAAGGTTTAAGATACAATAAAACTATATTCTCTAAAACAATTTTATTTTTAAAGCTAAGATTCAATAATTTTAAATGGTTGCTAAAATAGTTAATCAAATGTTTAGGTATGCAGAAAAGCTTGTAAAGAATAGTGATCCTGTAGCTGTAATCCGTGGAGAGATAGCAATGGATAATTATAAGTATATTCTATCTAAAATTGGTTCTGATGTTTATGATAAAATTCAAGAGAGAGATCCAAAATATATTTCTAGATTAGAAAAAAGGTTTGGTAATATTGCAATTCCTCTCCCTCTTAAGAAGCGTGAACAATTAGATAAAATATGTGGTAATTTAAGAAAGAAAGCAAGAAGTTATGGAATATATAAGACTATTCAAAGATAATTCTTATAATACAATTATTATCAAAATCTTTAAAACATCATTCTTATTAGTTAATTTATGGAAAATGAGGGGAGATTTTATTTAGATACTTCTATTTGGCTTGATTTTCTTGAAGATAGAGGGAATAATGGAGATGCTGCATATAAATTATTAAAATTTATTATAAACAGAAATTATAAAATAATCTTTTCAGAAGCAATAAAAGATGAGTTGTTAGAATATGGGCTTTCCATGGACAATATAAGGAGTTTTCTTTCTGTATTTAAGAGAAATGTTATTTGTTTGTATGTTAATAAAAAACAATTTAGAAAAGCTAAAGATATCTCAAATAAAAGAAATATTCCTGTTTTTGATGCTTTGCATGCGATAATCGCGAGAGATAATTCTGCAGTTATGATAACAAGAGATAGACATTTTGATAAACTTTTGGATATTGTTAGATACAAAAAACCCGAAGAAATAATTATTTAACTAAACTTTTTTTCATAATCTTTTGCTAATTTCTCTCTAACTTTATGCAAATCCTCATCGGTTGTTTTTCTTTTTGATGAGCCAAAAAGTTTTTCTATTTTATTAAGTGTTTCTTGTTTTTCTAATTCTATTATTTTATCTCTTATTGCTTCTCTTATGAACTCTGTTTTTGTCATATAGTTGTGTTTTTTTATAAGCTCTTCTAATTCCTTTAAAAATTTTGTTTCTAATCTTAAACTAATATTTTCCATTGTATTACTATGCAATACATAGTATTATTTAAATCTTTCCCTAAATCTTTAAAACACCATTCTTATTAGTTTATTTATGGAAAATGAGGAAGAAGTAACTGAAGAATTAGAAGAGAATGATAATTTTTAAAATAAATCCATAAACCAGTTAGGGAATTTTCCTGTATCATTACAATGATAGACTTTGTGAAATATCTGGTTTGGAAGAGAATCAAATTCCATTTTGTTTTTTATTAAAAATTTATTATCTTTTGTTATACTCGTTTGGGGAGGTTTAAATTTTTCTGGTTTTTCATTAAAACAATTTTTAAATTCAATAATTCCTTCTTCTAAATACTCTTTATTTCTATTAACTCCAAATTCATTATAAGTGTGATAAAATCCATGAAGTGCAAGAGTTTTATTCAATGAAGATATTTGATTACACCATTGAGTATTATTTGAAATTGATTTATTATTATATTTAGGTATTATATATAAAATATCTGCTTTTTCTAATAATTTGCTATCACATTGAATTTCAGGAGAAACATCATCTAGTTGTTTTGATGAAAAAGTTCTTATTAAAAATAAACTGATTGCAAGTGCAAAGATTATCAATATAATAATTAAAAAAATATTGATTATATAAATCTTTTTTTTCATATTATTTAAAAGAAAATGGTATTTAATTAGGTTACTGGTTCATACTTATAATATTATACTTACAATAAACTTTAAAACACCATTCTTATTAGTTAATTCATGGAAAATGAGAAAAATGAAGAAGAAGTTGATGAAGATTCTGAAATAGAGAAATCTGAAAGTGAAGAAAATTCTGAAATTAATGAAGAGAATAATAAATCTGAGATACATGAGGATGACAATTCTAAAAAACCTAAAAAAAAGAAAACTGACAATAAAAACGAGAATATAGAGAAGCAAGAAATTATAGATAAAAAGGAAGATAGAGAAAATGAAGAATTAGGCGAGGATAAAGATTTAGTTGAACATGCTGTAAAAGCTGTTGAGTATATAAGCTCTGAAACCGCCCAGGAAATGGATGAAAGTGCAGAAATTGAAAACACTAAAAAAGTTGAGGCTGCTTTGTTTATTGCTGGAAGATTTTTGACATTGCAGGAATTAGTTATGCTTACTGATATTAATCCTCTTATGATTAAAGAAATTTTGGAAAAATTAATTGAAAAATATAATGATAATTCTGGAATTGAGATTATTGAAAAAGGAGATGGATGGAAAATGGATGTAAGACAAGAACATGTTTCTATGATTAACAAGCTAGCTACTGGAAGTGCAGAGTTTACAAAGGCTGAACAAGAGACTTTGGCAGTAATTGCATATAAACAGCCTGTAAAACAATCTGTAATAATTAAAATCAGAGGAAACAAAGCATATGATCATATTAAACATTTTATTGATATTGGTTTAGTTCAGGCTAAAAAATCTGGAAGAACAAAGGAATTAAAATTATCTGATGATTTTTTTGAATATTTCCATCTGCAGAAAAAAAATGATGGAAGTACAGAGATTATTGGAATTGAGAAAGATTATGAGAACAATAATAAATCTGATAATGAAAATATTTCAGAAGAAGAAAATACAGAAAAGCAAGAAATAAAAAAAGAAGAGAACAATAAGGAAGAAGAATCAAGTAAAGAACAAATAGATATTAATGAAAATTTAGAAGAAGATAAAGCAGATAAGGAAAAAGAAGAGGTTGAAGAAGAGAATGAGGAAAGTAAAGCAGCTGAAGAGGAAAGTGAAGAAGATGAAGTGAGCAATCAAAAGGCCAAGGAGGAATAATGGAACTTTTGCCGTATATTTATCTTGGATATATGTTTATATCTTTGTATATGCTAAGCATGTTCTTAATTATATATCTGAAAAATCAAAAAGATATCTTTAGTTATCCTGAGGCTAAGAAAAAATATTCTGTTAGTGTTATTATACCTGTTTTTAATGAAGAAAAAACAATTGTAGATACAATAAAACATGTTTTTGATATTGATTATAATATAAAAGAAGTAATTGTTGTAAATGATTGTTCAACAGACAATACTTTTAAAATTTTACAGAATTTAAGTAAGAAATATTCTAAATTGAAGATTTTAAATCACAAAAAAAATGCAGGAAAAGCAGCGAGTTTAAATCATGCTCTTAAAATTGTTAAAACAGAACTTGTTGCAGTAGTTGATGCGGATAGTTATCCTGCAAGAGACTCTTTAAGGCAAATAGTTGGGTTTTTCGATGATAATAAAGTTGGAGCTGTTACATGCCCTGTTTATGTAAGAAATGCAAACAAGTTTATTGAAAAATTGCAAGCAATAGAGTATAGAATGATTGCATTAGCAAGGAAATTATTAGATTATGTTGATGCAATTTATGTTACTCCTGGGCCTCTTGCTGTTTATAGAAAAAAAGCTTTGGATGAGATAGGTGGTTTTGATGAAAAAAATATGACAGAAGATATTGAAATTACTTGGCATTTAACTTATGCTGGTTGGTTAAGAAGAATGTGTTTGTCAACAAGTGTTTCTAGCACTGCTCCTAATAAAATTAAAGCATGGTTTAGACAAAGAAGAAGATGGAATGTTGGGGGATTGCAATGCATATACAAATACAAAGCCTCTTTGTTTAATCCTAAAAAAGGAATGTTAGGTTTTTTTATAATCCCTTTTTTTATTTTAAGCACTTTTCTTGGATTACTTGGATTATCAATATTCTTTTATCTTGTTACAAGAAGAGCAATTTCTAATTTCCTTTATACTAAATATTCCATAGTTGCAAATACCCCCTTATTAACTTTAGAAGATTTTTATATAACCCCAAGCATTTTAAATTATTTAGGGATTGCATTATTTATTTTGGGATTTATATTTTTAATAATTGTTTTTTCAGTATTAAAAGAAAAGATTCTAAAAAAAGAGAATATTTTAAATATGCCATTTTATATGATTGTATACCTAACATTTTATCCATTTATAATGTTAGCAGCTATTTGGCATGTAATAAAAAAGGAAAGAGTATGGAGGTAAAAATTTATGTTTAAATCACAAAAAAATGTTTTTTGGGAAGCATTATTAGTTACTATCCTAATATTTGGGATTGGTGTTTTTTTAGGAGTTGTTTTGGAAAACTGGAGAACAAATAAAGTAGATTATTTATATCAGCAATCTGAAATAAAATTATTTGATATAAGGACTCAAAGTGAAATATATTCTTCAGGAGAGTTTGAATGTAAAACAGCTGTAGAAGAAAATTTAAAATTTGCAGACAGGATTTTTGAAGAAGCAGAGATTTTAAGTCGATACGAGGGGGCTGGCAGATTAACTGACAATTTAAAATTAGAACATAAAAAATACGATATTCTTAGAGCTTTGTTATGGATTAATTCTATTAAAATAAAAAAAGAGTGCAAAGCAGATTATCATAATGTTGTTTATATTTATCATTATAATAATTTAGAAATAGCAACAAAAGCTGAACAAGGAGTTTTTTCTAAACTTTTGTCAGAATTAAAACAAAATCAAGGTGATAAAGTTATGTTAATTCCTATGGCAGGGGATAATAACTTGACTTCTGTTAGTATCATGATGAATAAGTATAATATAACAGAATCAGAACTCCCAGTTATTTTAATAGATGAAAAAATAAAAATAACTGA
>Ga0315289_10004342_pt1 | contig 21145 bp, 19 predicted proteins | sample YL17G11_40_MG_FD_203452 | JGI IMG/M metagenome (GOLD analysis project Ga0315289, IMG submission 203452) | Sediment microbial communities from Yellowstone Lake, YNP, Wyoming, USA - YL17G11_40 | ecosystem: Environmental > Aquatic > Freshwater > Lake > Sediment | place: USA: Wyoming | collected... | reverse complement strand
TTTTAGCTACTCTTGAAAGCCCTTTAATCCACTTTTCTACCCATTCAATATAATCTTCTTCAGTTCTCCATTTAAAATCCCATTCTTCATTAATTGTTTTAAAATATGGTGGGTCTGCAATTATGAGTTCTACTGATTTTTCAGGCATTTTAGACAATACATTTAAGCAATCATCACAAATTATTTTATTTACAAAACTTTCTTCAAAATCTCTTTTTTCCATTTTACTTATAGGATTAAATAGATGAACCATTTTTAAATACTTTTGTTTGATAACTCAATAAGAGTTAGCCGCTTATTAGGCACGTTTAATTTATCTTTTAATTCAGGAATAGCTAATTCAAAAGGACAGCAACCAATAGCCATGTGGTTTCTTATGAAATTGTAATAGATTTCATAGCCACGCATGATATAGTAAGCAGAACTGATTGAACTATGAAAACCCCTCATGGTCTTTGTTCTTGCCCTGATATTGCTGTGCAGTCTTTCAACTTTATGATTAAAACCCTCGCCTTTTCTTTGAGTTATGATTTTATGCTCAACATTATATTTTCCTTCTTTTAGATTGTAGCCAAATGTTTTCTTTACAATATTTTCATAGGCAGTTAAACCATCTGTTGTAATTTTTTGAATATTATCTGATTTATTCTTTATTTTCAAAAGAACATTCTTGATTGATTTTATGCTTCTTGATTTTGTATAGTCAGAAGAAAGCATAAACCTTGTTTCTGTATCTATGCTGTCAATAAACCAATTTTTATCAACACGTTTTGAGTTGTGGTTTTTTCTTCTGTGATATTCCATTTCATCAAATTCCAAAAAACCAGAAGATTTTACTTTTAGATTTTCAGTGAATTTTCCTATTTTCTTTGAATACTTGACAACCCAGCTATAAATAGAAACCCATGAAGAATTATGGGGATAGAACGCTTTTAGATGACCTTGAACACCACGAGTTGAAATCCCACTATAAAACATATCTATTGATTGGGTTATCTTCTGGGGAGAGTTTCTCATTCTAAAGAATCCATCATCTATTGTAAAATATTTTTTGCAATCTTTACAGAAATATCTTTGAATAAGCCCTCGGTTATGAGTTTTTCTTTTACACCATTTGATTACATTCTTAGATTTACAGTTAGGACAAACGATTTCTTTACATTCCGATTGATTTTTGTTTTGTTCTGTCATCTTACTTAATTAACCCTACTTTATTAAGCATACTCTATTATATAAACCTTTCTATTGTTCAGTAAGGTTTATAAAGAATACTTACTTATGAAATACATGGCTGAAATTGAAATTAAGGCGTTTGGAAAAACAGCGTATAAATGTAATAAATGTAATCATGTTTGGTTTTCTCGTGGGAATGAAAGACCACTAACTTGCCCTAAATGTAAAAGTGCGAGGTGGGATAAACCAAAAAAAGTTAAATTTAAAAGCAAGAAATAATTATTTCATTTATAATACCCAATAAATAAAAGCGCTTACAAGGTTTCCGCCACCACTCCCTAGAGTTTAGGCATACTTATTATCTGAGTTGCTATTCCCAACTATTTTTATCTCTCCATTCTAATAGGGCTTGATATTTCTCGCCCGTTTGAATTTCATTGAGCCTCGTAATATGATTAAAGTTGTTTTTCTTAAAATCCATTTTATTCTTCTCCTTCAGATAAGTATAATTCAACTTGTCCAAGAATCATCGGTCTGATATAATAATATTTTCTCTTTTCCTCAATTTTTTCTTCTATCATATTTTTGAATTTTAACTCTCTAAGGTGCATAATGGCTGCTGGACGGGTAATAGTCATTTCATCTGCTATTTCAGAAGAAGTTGCTCCCCGTTTCTTTGAGTGAGTAATGGTCATCAGTGCCCTAAGAACTCTCCACTGAGATGGAGTAATTGAAGTAAAATTAAACTTCTTTGATTGTAGGGTTTTTATAAATTCTTCTGTAAGCAACTTATCAATCACTTTGACATTTTTATCTAAGGCGAAATGCAATAATTTTTCTGAAAAATAAACCATAGAATATGGAATCCCATCCGCATAATCGGCGAGAACCTCTAAAGAATCTTCTGTAAATGGCTGATTTTTTCCTATGATAAATTGATTTATTCTCATTTTAATAATTTTTATCAAATGCTCTTTAGATAGTTTTTCAATTTTTATACAAACGGGTTTTAGTGAGGCATAAAAGTTGTCATTCTTTATTTGAGACCATTTTGATTGATTCCAGACGCATATGAATTTTGTTATATGTTGATGAGATTCTATTAACTCCACAAATTCTTGTTTGTATTTATCCCACACTTTTTCAGTATCATCAATAAATACCAGTTGTGGTTTTGTTATCTCCCCTATTTTTATCTTGTTTGAGAAATCTTTGATATTGTCTATATCAAGACAAATTACTTCATGACCTAAGTCTTTTTCAATCTCCTTTAATTCATCATAAATATAGTTAAAAAAATGAGTCTTGCCTATTCCTTTAGAACCACCTATTATCAAAAGTGGAATGAACCCCTGAACAAGCTCTGGCAAGTATCTTACTAAAAGTTTTTTTTCATTTTCCCTATTAACAAATGTGCTTCTAATCTCTTTGGGAATAAAAGGGATAAACGGATTCCTTGATAGCCCAAGCTCCCTAAATTCCGATTCTTTTAAGCCATGTAATATCCTTTTATGGAAAGTGTCAGGTATTTCTTCATTCATGTGTAAGACAATACTGACACTCTTTTAAATCTTTTGGTTTCAGGTTTCAGTTTCAGGATTATAAAATTGGTCAGATAAAAAAGAAACTACCAACCGCTAACTTAACAATTCACCCCAACCACAACCTTTAAATACGCTCAATTCGAATTATCATCATCACATCACAATTTCACGCGTGAATCAGACATCACACATCAAAAATCAGGAAAATTTCACTATTTCACCAAAATAATGTTTAATTTTTATTTTGAATAGTGTTGTTTTCTCGTGTGGAATTTGTGCAATAAATTAACAAGTTAAATTTGTAAAAAACACAGGAGGATTAAAAATGGGAAAAATTAGCCCGCCATCAATAAAATATGTAATCAAGGCAAAATTCAATGCTGAAGGGGTGGTTGAAAAGCCGGACGTTATAGGCGCTGTCTTCGGACAGACAGAGGGCTTGCTTGGAGAGGAATTGGACTTAAGAGATTTGCAGAAAAAAGGAAAAATAGGAAGAATAAACGCAGAGATGGAGGTTTCAAACTCAAGAACATCAGGAATTGTTGAAATACCAACAAGCATTGACAGAACAGAAACAACAATAATAGCTGCTGCTGTTGAGACAATAGACAGAATAGGCCCATGCGAGGCAAAATTTGAGGTTGAAAGCATAGACGACGTCAGAAGCTCAAAAAGAGAGTACATTGTTGAAAGGGCGAAAAAACTTCTTGAAAAATTAGGTTCAAACATGCCTGAGATGAGGGAAATGGAGAAAGACATAAACGAACATGCCAAAACAGCAAGGATTCAGGAATACGGAAAAGAAATGCTTTCTTCCGGTCCGACTATAGATGAATCTGAAGAGATTATAGTTGTTGAAGGAAGAGCGGATGTTCTTAATCTGTTAAGATATGGGATAAAAAATGTCATTGCAATGAACGGCAACATAATTCCTGAAACAATCAAAACTCTGAGCCAGAAAAAGAAAATCATAATTTTTGTAGACGGCGACAGAGGAGGAGTTCTTATAGCCAAAGATTCAATTGAAAACGCAAGGGTTGATTCAATAGCAAGAGCACCTGACGGAAAAGAAGTTGAAGAGCTCGCTGAAAAAGAAATACTGAACTGCCTGAGGAACAGATTGAGCGTTGAGGATTTTGTAAAAAAATACCTGGGCAGAGGGGCAAAGATAAAAAAAGCAGATGTTGAAAAAGAATCTGAAAATGAAAAATCCGAGGACATTGAAGTTGAAAACATTGAAGAAATTTTCGGCAACTACATGGAAGAGATAGAGGGAACAAAAAACTCATTGATATTGAGCTTTAATGGAAGCAATTTTTATGTCATTCAGAGAGTTCCAACAACCAATTTAGTAAGGGTAATTTATATGCTGAAAAAAAAGAACAGGAATATAGATGCATTGATTATAGACGGAACAGTGACTATGGCGATTGTCAAGACTGCTGAAAGGGTAAACTGCAGATACATCGGAGCAAAAAACTTCACAACAACAAGCTCGAACATAAAGATGATAAGTCTGTAACAATAAAACTTAAAAAGAAAAAACAGCATCAATCGTGAAGTTAAATTTTGAGTGGTTGCATAAATCACATATCTAAACTAAAATGATAATACGAGTGACTTCCGGAAAAGGAACTGGACCGACAGAAGTAAGTGCGTTTGATGCTGCCTTGCTTGACGCAGGAATAGGTGATTACAACTTAATCGCGTTGAGTTCTGTAATTCCCGTCGGAAGCAGGGTTGTTGTTGAAAAATTAAAAAGAAACACTGAAGAGATTGGATGGAAGCTTCATCTGGTTTATTCTAAAAGCAGTGCGCATAGTTCTGGAAAACCTGCTTATACTGGATTGGGATGGGCTGTCAGAAAAGACGGAAGCGGGGTTTTTATTGAAGAAGATGGAACCAGAGACACTTACGTTGATATTGAGTGTTGCATAGTTGGGAAACAGGAAAGCTTTCGTGTAAAACATTATTCAGATGAAGAAGAAGTAAGAAGCAGAATTATGAAAGGACTGGAACACATGATAAGAAACAGGGGAGAGCGCGTTTCTGATTTTAATATAAATACTCTGGTTGAGGGAATAATTTGCGAGGCAGACCCTGTGTGCGCAATTGTCGCTGCTTTCTATGAAAGCGAGGGCTGGAAACAAACAGCTGAAAATCAATAAGTCGTTAAAAATAAGATCATTCTTCTTTTAAATTTTAAGTCATCCATAACTTATTCAAAAATCTATCAAGATTTTTCAAAAATTCAGAATATTAAAACCAAAAACGCTAAAATGCTCAAAAATTAAAAATTTCCTCTTTGGTATCAAGAAAAATTATTTTTTAAGAGAAACTAATTTTTCTTTGGAATAACGTCAATGCATACGCCTGCTGCAACTGTCAAGCCAGCGTCCCTGACTGCAAATCTTGACATATGAGGATTTACACTCTGCTTCTCTATAACCAAAGGCTTTAAAGGCCTGATTTTTACAATTGCAATATCCCCGTTCTTTAGAAAATCTGGATTTTCCTGTGATGACTGTCCTGTTTTAGGGTCAAGCTTTCTCTGAAGTTCAACAAATTGTGCTGGAACCTGAGCAGTATGAATATGCAATACAGGAGTGTAACCCTTCGCAATTACAGTCGGATGATTTATTACTGCAATCTGCGCAATAAATTCCTCGGCAATAGCGGGAGGATGGTCTATTGGAGCTATAACGTCTCCTCTTGCAATGTCCTGCTTGCTTAATCCTCTCATATTTATTCCAACATTGTCGCCTGCAATTGCTTCTTTAAGCTCTTCATGATGCATTTCTACTGTTTTAACCTCTCCAGTAACTCCCTTTCCGCTTTTTGCAGGCAAAATTATAACCTTGTCTCCGGGCTTTATTTTTCCGGTAATTATTTTTCCGACAGGAACTGTTCCTATTCCTGTAATGCTGTAAACATCCTGTATAGGCATTCTTAAAGGCAGGTCTGTAGGAAGTTTAGGCTGCTCAAACAAATCAAACTGCTCAAGCAATGTAGGCCCTTTATACCAAGTCATCTTGTCGCTTTTTTTTGTTATATTCTCACCTTTAAATCCGCTTCCAGGAATGAAATTTACCTTGTCAATATTATAACCTGTTGTTTTAATCAACGGCTTTAGTTCATCAACAACTTTTTTGTATTTTTCCTCACTATAATCAACCATATCCATTTTGTTAATAAGAACAGCCATTTGAGAAACACCCATTGTTCTGCACAGCCATAAATGCTCTTTTGTCTGCGCCATGACACCTTCAGGAGCGGCTATTGTTAATATTGCAGCATCTGCCTGACTTGTTCCCGTAATCATATTCTTGACAAAATCTCTGTGCCCGGGAGCATCAATAATCGTAATGTTGTGCTTTTGAGTTACGATTTTTTTGTATGCCAAGTCTATCGTCAATCCTCTTTCACGTTCTTCTTTCCATCTGTCCATTACAAATGCGAACTCAAAACCTTTTTTGCCAAGCTTCTCTGCTACATCCTTCATCTTGGCTAATTCCTGCTCTGTGAACTGTCCGGTTTCGTAAAGCAGTCTGCCGACTGTTGTGCTTTTTCCGTGGTCTACATGACCAACAAAAATTATATTCATATTTAATTTTTGTACCATTTTATTTTATAAAAATAAGACGGATATTTATAAATGTTTCTATGCTTCAGTTACCAACTCCTCCAGTTTGTCTTGAGGCAGTAAAGTTCCGTCAAAAGATTCAGGAATTAAATGTCCTGAATTTATTAATATTTCAGCTATTGGCTCGGGAATTATTTTTTTAGTCAAACCAGGTCCAGCCTCTAAAATAAGAATTGCTTTTTTGGAAGGAACATCAACCATGTAAGGCTTGTAAACTCCTTTTGGATGTTTTTGTCTTAAATGCCCCAGGATTGCATCTATAATTGGCGCGTAACCATTTAACTTTTCAAAAGTCATTTCATAATACATTTTAAAAATTAATAACAAGCAAAAAAAGGAATATATAAATCTTGTTATGGGGTTGGCAGGATTCGAACCTGCGTCTAAACGTCCCGAACGTCTAATGCTGAACCAAACTACACTACAACCCCGTTGAAAAAACTCGGAATAATTCTTCGAAATGGGCCTAGGGAGATTCGAACTCCCAGCTAGCGGTCCGAAGCCGCTTGTTTTATCCATTGAACTATAGGCCCTGTTAATACAAAGTTAAGATATTTAAAATAGTTTCTCATTGCTTATTCATGCCGAAAAGAGGAAAAAATCTGATTGCAGCAATAGCAACACTGACTGGAACAATAATCGGAGCTGGTTTTCTCGGAATTCCCCACGTCATAGCAAAATCCGGTTTTTTTATTGGCTTAATGCACATTATTGCAATTGGATTAATAATAATGCTTATTAATCTTTATCTTGGTGAAGTTTCATTAAGAACAAAAGGACTGCATCAGCTTCCGGGCTATGCAAGAAAATATCTGGGAAAGGCAGGCTCAATCATGATGTTTTTCTCGATGATATTTGGTGTTTATTCTGCACTGACAGCTTATCTGATTGGGGAGGGGCAAAGCCTGAGCTTTTTTATTTTTGGGACAATAAACTATTCATTTATCCTGAGCATTGGTTTTTTTATTCTAATGGCGTTTTTGGTTTATAGCGGAATAGAGACACTAAAAAAAGGCGAAAGCATAGGCTTGATTGCAGTCATTATTATGTTGATATTGATTGCAATATTCTTTTTGCCAAAAATAAATTTAAGCAATATAACTTACATAAATAAGGATTTAACAACGGCATTTCTTCCTTATGGAATTGTTCTGTTTTCCTTTCTTGCATTTTCATCATTGCCTGAACTTGAAAGAGAGCTGAAAGGAAACGAGCGTTTAATGAAAAAGGCGATAATAATAGGCAGTCTGATTCCAATAATCGCTTATGCCCTGTTCAGTTTTGTCGTCGTCGGATTCGCAGGAAAAGCAACTCCTGAGATTGCAACAATTGCTCTTGGAAAACTTCCGAGTCTGCTTGCTGTATTCACAATGTTCACTGCTTTTTTTGCATTAAGCATAGCCCTTTATGACATGTACAGATTAGACGGCAAATTAAAGAAAATTAAAGCTTTTTTATTAACATGCATTGTTCCATTGATTTTATTTTTAATCATTGCAAAATATAATCTGATAAGTTTTGTGAATATTCTTGAGATTTCAGGGGCAGTATCAGGCGGAGTTTCGGGAATAGCAATATTGTTGATGCTGTTAAAAGCAAAAAAATCCGGAAACAGAAAACCAGAGTACAGCATGAAGATAAACTGGCTTATTGCCGTGCTTCTTATGGCTTTATTTTTATTCGGAATTGCATATCAGTTTCTATTTTAAAAGCATATCTAAAACATAATGAAAAAAAGCCGGAGAATAATTTTTCACTTTAACTGCTTTTTTCAAAACAGCTTTAAATCCATATTGGCGGGAAATTGAATTTATCTTTTCAATCAGTTTTTTCATCTCATTTTCAGAATCTTTTTTTGGAATAAGGCAAGAATAGTGGATTATTGTTCCTTTTTTTGAAATTTTAAATGCGCTTTCAATATATCTGTATGGAGAAGGAAGCAGTCCCATTATGATTCTGTCTGCCTTGATTTTTAGCATGGGAATTACTTTTTTGCAGTCGCCGTTAATTGCTTTAATATTATTTGTTTTATTCATTTTCATATTCTCAGTCAAAAATTTATAAGAAAGAGGATTAATTTCTATTGAATAAATTTTTTTGACTCGTTTTGCCAAAGGCAATGAAAAGTAACCTATGCCCGCAAACATATCTACAACTATTTCGGATTTTTTCGCAATATCTGCAATTCTGTGCCTTTCATTTATGTTTCCTTTTGCAAACATTATTTTAGACACGTCCAGCCTGTAAAAAATTCCGTATTCTTCATGAATTGTTATTGTTTTTTCTTTTTTAACTCTTGAAGCAAGAACCTTTATCTGCGGAATTCTATATTTCCCTTTTATATTTCCAGTTTTCATACAGATTGTTTTTATACTATTAAATTTTTTCAGGAATTTTTGAGCCTGACTTCTTTTTAATCTGCTGAAAATTAAAATATCTCCTATCTGCTGGCAACCCATGGCATAAATAGAAAAATCATATTTATAAATATTTGACATATGAAATATATATGCTGACAAAAAAGTTTAAAGATTTGCTGAAAAAACAGCATTATTCAGTTGTCGGAGAGCATTCTGCTGTTCAAATTTGCAGATGGACTAAAAAATCTCTTCTTGAAAAAGGATATTGTTACAAGCAGAAATTTTACGGAATTCAGAGCCATAGGTGCTGCCAGATGACTCCGAGTGTTGCTTACTGCCAGCACAGATGTGTTTTCTGCTGGCGCGCCATTGAATACACTCTGGGAGACAAAATTAAAGGAAAGATAGACGAACCGAAAGATATAGTTGATGGTTGCATTAATAGCCAGAAAAAAATGCTTATTGGATTTATGGGAAATGAAAAATGCAATAAATTCAAGCTAAGAGAAGCCATGAATATAAAGCATTTTGCGATCAGCCTTGCAGGAGAGCCGACTATTTATCCATATATTGACGGGTTGATTAAAGAACTGGACAGAAGAAGTATTACAAGTTTTTTGGTGACTAATGGAATGCTTCCGAAAGTTATTGAAAATCTCAAGCCTACTCAATTATACGTTTCATTGGATGCGCCGAATGAAAAACTCTACAAAAAGATTGATGCTCCGGTTTCAGGAAAATGGAAAAATCTGATGAAAACACTGGAATTGATTCCAGGTTTAAGCAAAAAAACAAGAACTGTTTTGAGATTAACTTTAATAAGAAATATGAATATGCAAAATGCAGAAGAATATTCAAACCTTATAAAAAAATCACAGCCAAGATTTGTTGAAGTCAAAGGATATGTTGCAGTGGGATTTTCAAGACAGAGGCTTGGTGTAAAATTCATGCCCACTCATGATGAAGTCAAGAAATTTGCCGAGGAAATATCAAAATGTTGCGATTATAAAATAATTGATGAAAAATATGAATCGAGAGTTGTCCTTTTGGCTGAAGACGATAAAGATAAAAGCAGATTTCTGAAGATTGATGATTAATTAAAAAGAATATATTAATTTATAATAATCTATTTAAATTAAATGCGGATTGTTCTCATATCAAAAAGGCTGATAAAAATGTCTGAAGAGATAAATCACAATTGCGGATTGTGCGTTGTTAATACATTGCATGATGCTTATTCTTTTATAAAATCATTACAGCATAGAGGCAGGGAAGCTGTTGGAATTGCTGCTGTTTCCGAAGACAGGATAGATGTAATAAAATGGAAGGGAGTTGCAGATGATTTTGACCTGACTGATTTGCACAAGATATTTGCCAATCATGACTTTAGATTATTTATGGCACATGTAAGATATGCAACAAGGGGAAGAAAAGACAAAATTTTGGAAGATGCTCATCCGCATGTTATTGGTGGTAAAGCAGAAGACAGAGGAAGCCATATAATCATAACAGACTGCGAAATGGCTGCAGTCCACAACGGGCAAGTAAATGAAGAATATTTCTCAGATATGGACAAAAGTATGTTAAGAACAGGGTGTGATAGTGAAGCACTTATTCATTTTTTCAGAGAACACGGTGAAAATAATTTCTTAAGAAGAATTCCCGGCTCATATACAATTGCTATTGCAGACAAGAGAAGAAAAGGAATTGTTGTTATGAGAGACGGGAGCGGAATAAAGCCAGGAGTATTGGGATGGAAAGACGGCAGATTTGGAATTGCATCTGAAGACATAGCATTCAGAAAAAATGGGGGGGAGGTTACTGAAGATTTAGAGCCTGGGACAGTTTATTATTTGGGTTTGGATGGAAGATATACCAAACTAAAAATAGTCGCTCCTCAAATAAAACACTGTTTTTTTGAATGGAATTATCTGGCTGATGTAGATTCTGTTTTGAATGGAGCAAGCGTAAGGAGCATAAGAAGAAATTTGGGAGAAATTCTTGCCGAGGAATTCATTCCGGAAGATGCTGATTTGGTAACATTTCTGCCAAGATGCCCTGAAGTTGCTGCAACAAGCTATGCAGCAACAACCAAAATTCCTTTTGAGTATGTCTTCTACAAAATGAAGGCTGAAAGGGCTTTTCAGGGTTCTACAAATTCTGAAAGAAGAACATCTATTGACAGAAATCTATACATTCTTCCAGAAATAAGAGACAGTTTAAGAGGAAAAACAATTGTTTTGATAGATGACAGCACTGTAAGAGGCAACAATATAAAAAAAGCCGGGCAATTGCTTCATGAAGCAGGCGTAAGTAAAATTTATCATTTAAATTATACTCCGCCTTTGTGCATTATTGGAAAGGATGGAATTGCGAGAGGATGCTTTTATGGTGTTGATATGCCTCCAAATGCTTCTGAAGATGACAGATATGCTGCGAGAAGTGAAGACGGAACAAGAAACAGAACTATTGATGAAATTTCTGAAGAAATTGGCGCTCAAGTCCATTATATTTCAAGAGAAGGAATGTTCGGGGCTTATGAAAGACTTGGAATTCCGAGAGAAAATTTGTGCACATTCTGCATCGGCGGGCAGAAGCCATTTTGATGATTTTTTGAAATTTAAACTTTCTCAAGAATTTCCGCTTTTATTCCTTTCTCCCTGCATAAACTGCAGAATTTCTCGGCGTCGGCTATTGAGCCGATTATGGAGCCGTAGTGCATTGGAATAGCCAGCGTCGGCTTTAAAAGAAAAGCAACTTTTGCGGCTTCTTCTGCATTCATGGTGTAAGTTCCTCCGACAGGAAGCAGAACGATAAAATGATTTCCTTTTTTTGCGTATCCTGTAAGCTTTTCAATTTCTTTGACTGCATCAGTATCACCTGCATGATAAATAATAATCTTATCAAACTGCAGGATATAGCCAACGTAATTATCTGCTTTGGGATGAAATGTCTTTCCGATATTATATGCCTCTATTGCCCTGATTTTTATATCTTCTATTAAAATTTCTATTCCAGGTTCCACCAATTCTATTCTTATTTTTTGCTTTATTCTCGCAATTTTGCTCTGAGAATCAGCAGTGCATATTACCACCGTATCATCCTTTGCAATTTTTTCAATATCCTGCTGCGAGCAATGGTCGTAATGTGAATGTGTTATTAAAATCAGGTCAGCTTTCTCATTTTTGTCAGAAATCTGGTAAGGGTCTATGTAAATAACTTTTTCTTTAATATTAATTCTGAAGCCCGCATGCCCGAGCCAGTCTATTGATCCGCCGTTTATTTTCATTTTAGGTAAGTTATAATAATTATATTATTATTATTTTTATTTAACAAATGTATTCTTTATTCTTTTAGAAACATTAGTATACCAAGTCCAGAGTCCTGCACCAATAATTGAGCTAAAAATTCCTGCGTAATCCCCATTTGTAAGAGACATTATTATAACAGCAAAAACGCCAAACCAAAGAAATATTATAAACCATCTAGGAAAATATTTTGATTTTTTAAATTCCAATATTAAAGTATAAATGCTAATCCCCGTGACTGCAATAGAAAGTAAAAATAAAAGCAAATCTATGTTTGACGAAATTGAAATTCCTATTATTATTGTCAAAACAACAAATATGCATGCCGTTAAAAATAAAGAGATTGTGGGAATAATTAACCATCCCCCAATACCTTCTAATCTCTTCTTTCTATTAGATATTTGCTTTATTTGCTTCATCTCTTTTATTAACCTCCCATTAAACCGCCCATAAGCCCAATTAGAAAAGCGAGTGCTAGAAGTATCCCACTTACCCACGAGATGACTATTGCTGTTTTCAGACATCCGCTTAGATTTTTGAATTTTATTGTTGTTTCCATTTCCTCAGTTCCTCCTTTCAATCATTTTTAACGCAAGTATCAATGCAATCATCCTTTTGATGTTTTTTGTTTTTTTCACCATCTTTTATAATTTTAAAAAGTAATTATTATTTTTAAACCTATTTGATAAACAAATTTTTCAGCTGAAAAATTATGTTTGCCTTGAAAGTTATCGGCTTCATGTTCAGCATATTGATTTTATCAGCAAATTCTTTTTTATTATCTTTATCTGAAAATATATTTTTCATTTCTTCTTTAGTGCTGATAATGGTAAAATCTGGCTTCTGAACTGAATCTGAAACTTGGATTTTTCCGGATTTTGTCAATGCAGCTGAAAAATTTTCATCATCTGACAACATGTTTACTGTTAAGGGCAGAAATATTCTGAAAATTATGGGAATTTTCAGCTGGACATCTCTGGAGTCAGACTCAAAAGTCTGTCTTGCACTTTTATTCTGAATAATTGTTTCATTTGAATTAGTATCTGCCATGACTGGCTGGCAAAAAACAAAAATAAATAAGATTAACAAGATAAAAGATGCCAGAAAATATGTGCTTTTTAGTTTTGGATTATTTTTTATTTTCATTTTATATTTTTTTCGTTCAAGGATAAATTCTTGTTGGAGTCCTTGGAAAAGGAATTGCATCCTTTATTGTATTTAATCCGCAAATCCATGCAACAAATCTTTCAACCCCGAGCCCAAATCCCGCATGCGGAACGCTCCCATATCTTCTGGAATCCAGATACCAATCAGATTGTCCCAAATCTATCTTGGCTTTTTTTAAGCGTTCCTTAATTTTATTTAAATCAGGCTCTCTTTGCGAGCCGTCAGCAACCTCTCCTATATCGGGGGCTAAAAGATTGAAATTGGTTCCGGTTCCGGGATTTTTTGAATCCTCTCCATGATAAAATTTTAAAATCTCCAAGGGATAATTTGTAACAAAAAGAAAATCATTTCCATAATATTTTGCCAAACTCCTTTCTTCATTGGCGCCAAAATCATCCCCATATTTCATTTTATGTCCTTTTTCCCTTAATTTATCTACGGCTTCTTTATATTTTATTTTTTTAAATGGAGTTTTTACCTTTTTTAATTTTGAAATATCTACATTCAATATCTCCAATTCTTTTTTATTTTCTTTGAGAACTTTATTTATCACGTACTCAACGCACTCTTCTGCCAATTTCATGTCATCAGCAAGATCCATCCATGCCCCTTCAACTTCAAAATGCCAAAATTCAGTTACATGCCAGGGAGTTCTGGATTTCTCGGCTCTGAACGATGGAGCAATTGCATATGCCTTTTCAACGGCATTTATAAAATTCTCTGCATAAAACTGCCAGGACTGCGTCAAATAGGCTTTTTTATCGAAATATTTTACTTCAAAAGTTTCAGATCCCCCTTCGCTCGTGGTTCCGCTCAATGAAGGCGCCTGAATCTCAATGAACCCTTCTTTTCTGATAAATTCATGCAATGCAAATAAAACTGTGCTTCTTATTTTCATAATTGATGTCATCTTCCTGCTTCTTAACCACAAATGCCTTCTGTCAAGAAGCAATTCCTCATTTATTTCCTGGGTTATTGGAAAAGGTTCAGCATAACCGACAACTTCAATATTGGAAACATCCATTTCATAGCCAGTGACTGCCCTTTTGTCCTCTCTTAAGGAGCCCTCAAGCTTTAATGAAGATTCAAATAATAATTTATCAGAATCTTTCCATTCTTTTTCATTAACTTTGCTTTTGTCAACAACTGCCTGAATTATATTTGAAGAATCCCTGATAACAATGAATATCTTGTCTTTTAGCTTTCTTATTCTGTACACCCATCCCCTTACTGCTGCTTTTCCCCTCTTTTTTTCCAGTGCTTCCTGAACTGAAATGAATTTTTCCATCTTTTTTATATTGGCAAAAGGAATATTTAAAGGTTTTGAAATGAACGCGATTTTAAAAATAATATCTATATTAATCTGACAATCAACAAATAATCATCTCAGAACAAATTCAGAAATCTTCCAACACAATCAGCACATAATCATCTCAGAACAAAAATTCTGTTGGAATGCGATACTTTTCTTTTTTCTTTTTCATCTATATATGTCAACACTGCCTGAGGAAGCTCTATTCTGCCAAACGGATGCACATCTGAATATATAATGTAAGAAGCCACTTTTTCATCTCCAGGCATCATAAAGTTGAACTGCCACTCAAGCATATTCCTTTCAATCCTGTCAGGTTTTACAGAGCCAAATCTTTCATGAAGCTTCATAATGTGTGGAAGCCTGTCTCTCAAAACAACATCTTTTGCCTCTTTGCCGACATTCTTGACAAAAAGAACTATTTTGGTTGCAAATTCATTGCCTTTTGTCTTGACATAAATTGCTTTTTTCCTCAAAATTATTCTTGGTCTGTTTATCAGGTAAATAGATACAAATGATGCTATTAAAATAGCCAAAATAACAACCAAAACAGTATAGTCAGTTGTAACTTCTATTGTAAAGCTCTCTCCAGGCTCTATCTGGCGCTGCCATCCTACCAGAATAAAACCGCCAGATTCTTTTTCATATGTTGGCTGTATGTTGAAAATGCTGAATGCTCTTTCAAACCCGCTTTTCCTGACTTCTACAGAAATAAATCTTGGACTGTTGCCATCATTCTTTTTTGTTATCGTCTTGGTAAGTCCAAAGAACTTTATGCTTGACTTTTCAGACGTTACTATGTTTGAAAATTCTTTTAAATCAATACTCTTCTCTGCAACCTCTGTGTATTCGTCGTTAAGCAGGAAATTTACCTTAAGATTATAAGAACCTGCTTTTGCACTTTTTAATTTACTTGAATCAAGCTCAAACTGCAGAACCTGTGAAGATAATGGATTAATAGTCGCATTTTTTGTTGATGTAAGAAAAGGAAATTCAATGGTTACAAGTGCAGAGCCAAAATCAATGTTCTTTTTGTTTGTCACATTCACTATAAGAATTACATCATCCCTTGTTATTTCATTCTGCAATTTGACATCAATAATGTCTTTAATAGGATATACATCAAAAACTACACTATCTTCTAATGCTCCTACCCTATCTCCTTTTATATAATATTGAACCCTGTGAAGCCCTTTCTGTTTAAGACTTCCCAAAGGAGTAACTTCCAGCACAATGGTTCTTTGACTGCCGCCATTTATAAGGAAAGATTCCACTGGAAGAACTTTAAGGTCAACGATGCTGTAAACCTTGAAATAATCGTCATAAACATTAGTGTTTGTTATGGTTAGATTGTATTTGGCTGAAATATTCAATTCTTCGGCAACAACATCGCTTATTGCCTGTTTCTCAAACTCGAATGCAGCAGCTTGGGAGTATTGAATTGATAGAAGCAATATAATCAAAGATGCTGTAATCAAAAATAAGGCGTTAAATCTCATAGTTTTAGTATGAACGCCACATTTAAATAGTTTTTGCTGAATAATTTGGGGTTATAAAACTAATATTGCCTTTCTTTGCAAACTTTATCACAGAGTCGACAAAGCTTTCAATTTTTGATTCATGACTCACCAATATCAGTTGCTCTGCTTTTATTTCCTGAAAAATATCCCTCATTTTATCCAGTTGTTCGGAGCTGAATCCATCTGTAGGTTCGTCCAGTATCAATATGTTTTTTGTGGACAGCTTTGACATCAGACTGCTTATTATCTGATTTAAAGCAAGTCTGTAAGATAATGCTGCTGCAGTTCTTTCTCCTCCGCTTAAAGATTCATAATCAATTTCATATCCTTCCTGCTCTATTAATGGAGAGAAGTCCTCATCTACCCGGGCATTCAAATTATCAACGAACATCAAAAACCACTTTCCAAACAACATATTAAATTCCTTGTTTATAGTCACCATCACTGCTTTTTCTATAGAGTATATCATATTAACAAAATTTGTTGCAAGCCATTCATTCAGTTTTTTCATATTTATGATTGTTTGATAAATTTTTTCTTTTATCCGTATTTCATTTATAAGCTCGTAAAGCCTTGATTTGTAATACTCAATTTGCTTTTCGTGCTGCGCTTTTTTTATTTCAAAATGTTTCTCCTTTTCCCTGAACTCTTCAAGCTTTTCATTAATATTTTTATATTCTGATTCTGTTTTTTCAAGATGTGAAAATTCCTGCTCCAGAAGAATTATTTTTGCCTTGATACTTTCTTCTTTTTCTTCAAATTCCCCTATAGACTGCAGAATATTATCTCTCAATTTTTTTTGCTCTTCAATCATCTTTGCCCCTAATTTTAAAGCCCTTGCTTCTTTTTCCTGCTCGTGAAGTTTCTCTATTTCATTTTTAATATGTGCAATTTTTTCTTCAATTTCACGCTCTTTTTTCCTTAATATATTTAGATTGTCATCGCACTTTTTGATTTCTTCATCACAATTGGTTAGTATGGCATTTTTATGGGTTTCCGGAACATATTGCATGCAAGTCGGACATTTTACAAGAGACACAATTTTTTGTTTTATTTCCTCTGATGATTTTTTCCTGAAATTATAATCTGCCGAGTTAATTATGATATTTTTTCTATCTTTATCATGTTTGTTTAATTCCACATTAAAAGAACTTATGCTTGACTTAAAATCGATGTCTTTAAATTCAATATATTTTTCTTTTTGCTGCCCTTCCATAGATTTATTCAGATTTTTGATGTCATTTGAAGATTTCTGCTTCTGTTCCGATGTGGTTTTCAGAAGAACTTTCAGAGATGATAATTCAGATTTTATATCATTCAGTTTTTTGATTTTCTGGTTTAACTGCTCAAGCTGTTTCCTGCAGGATTCAACGCTGGAAACTATTTCCTTAATATGCGGAGTAATCTCATTTATTTTTTCATCTTCTTCCGCAATTTTTGATTCATGAAGATTTTTTTCCTGTTTCTTTTGTTCAATATCTAAGATTTGAGCTTCTAAAATTTTTATTTTTTCTTTCAGCTTAGATATGATTATTTCACTGCAAAAAATAATATTCTTGTATTTATCTATGCCAAAAATTTTTCTTAAAGTGTTTATGCGCTCATCTGCTTTTTCAAGAAGAATCTGCTTCATCTCTTCCTGTGGAGTATACAGAGTAAATCTGAACAATAAATTTGTCCTGGCTTTCAGCATGCTTGGTGGATAATTCATCAATTCAAGCACTCTTGCCTTAAGTTCTTCAGGACCGAGCTGTTCTGTTTTATTATTTATAGAGATAGAACTTCTCTTGCCCTGGGCAACATTATCTTTTTTTCTTTCAAGAGTTCTTTTTATAACAACATTTTTACCGTCTATTTCAAATTCAAGTTCAACACTTCCGGAATCTGCATTATATCTGAGCAGACTTGAGCCGCGTATAAATCCCGGCTGCAGCCCAAAAAGAGCAAACTCCAATGCCAGTAAAATTGTTGATTTTCCCGAACCTATATCTCCTGAAAGAAGTATCGAGCCTTTTGGAAATTCTATTTCTGCTTCTTCATAAGACCTTATGTTTTCAAGTTTTATTCTTTTTATTATCATTTTTTATTTTTCAAGTTTTATTCTTTTTATTATCATTTTTTATCAAACAGAATTTTTTCTGCGTTTTTAAAAACCCTGTCTTCAAAAACGTCATTTCTCTCACCTTCCTGCTTTTCCAAATTCAGAGCAGAGATTAAAGATAAAATAACGTCATTAAATTTCTTGAATTCATCCTGTGCTTTGTTCTTGTATTTATTTATGAATTCATTTTCCAGCCCTTCTATATCTGCCGCTTCAGTATTCATCTCAATCTTAAGCTCCTGCGTTGTCAATCCAGAAGTGCTTTTTAAGAGAGAATAAGCCTCTTTTGTCTTTTCCCTTATTTTGTCAAAGTTTATATCTGATGTTTTTCCGGAAGACAAACATCCTTTAATTTTCAATATCAGAATCTTGTCTTTGAAATCCTGCTTTGATAATTCTTCCAAGATTTTTAGATTGGCTTCATGTGATGGAAAATTATCAACATCAATATTAAGGACTAAAATATTTTTTAGCACTATATCCTCTTTTTTTGTTTTTGTTATTCTCGAATTTTCTGCTTCAACCATATAAAAGCTGCCTTTTTTCAACTTTTCAAGCTCTTCGATGTTTGCGGGAAAAATCGGGCCAGGATAGACAACCAGAGCATTATTTTTTTTATGCTCATCATTAAGATGCAGATGTCCGGCAGCATAGTAATCAAAGCCATCCGGAAGGTCCTTTATATCGACTGATTCAACAAAATCCATGTCTTCAGGCTTTGATTCTGTAATGGTTGTATGCAAAACAAAAATTTTAAGATTGTTTTTATTCTGGCTCAACAATTCGGAATTTAATTTTAATTTTTTAAAATATTCCAGTTCTATGGATGCTTTCTTTCCAGGAATTCCTGCAAATAATACCTTTTTATTGTTGATATTTTCTTCTGCAATGTCAATATTATAGAAATCTTCATTTTCTCCCATACTTGATATGTTTCTGCAGAATCCCGCCCTTTCTATAACATCAAGAAATGTTTTTCCGCTGACTGAAAAATCGTGAGAGCCGGGAATTATATAGCATTTTATTCCATTATCATTGAGTTTTTTGAATTCAGATATTGCTTCCTTCAAAACATCCAACGAAGGCATGGCTGTATCAAATAAATCACCTGCAATAACAACAAAATCGACTTTTTCCTCAATGCATTTCATAATTGCTATTCTAAATGCCTGCAAATTCAATGCCTGTAGTTCTGGCTGCCTCCATGAACCGAGATGGCAGTCTGCAAGATGAGCAAATTTCATTTTTTACCTTAGCCATTTAAAAGAATAAATTTAAATTTATTTTTTACCTTAGCCGTTCAGAAGAACAAACCCAAATTTATAAATTTTCTTGAAAATGATTTATAGATTAATGAAATTATTTTTTTAAAGATAATTTCAACTTTGGAATTCCCTGCTTTTGCTTTATGCTTTTGAATTCATCTACTGCTTCTTCTATGTCCAAGGTGTTATAACCTGCATTCAACAAGGATTTTTTTGCTTCTTCGATGCTGTATCCGCGTTCAACAGCATTTTTTAACGCCGCAACAAGAGCCTGTTTTGCCATTTTTGATTTTTAATATCTTATTACTTGATTATTGAATTGCTATCAAGCAATCTGTTTTTATGTTATCTTTTTATATTTTTTATTGTCAGATAATTTTTTGAAGCACGATACAAGACAATACTTATTTATTTATAATGTGATTAGGCTAAATTAATGGACTGCCCGTTCTGTAATATGTGTATATTTTTTCCCAATCTATAGCCGAGTTCTGTTGCCAATTCTGCCAATGGAGTCAATTTCTGCATATCTCCGTGAGCAGGAAAGATATTCTGCGGATGCAGCATTTCTATAAAATCTCTCAAGTCCTCCCTTGAAGCATGCCCTGAAATATGAACATCTGTAAATATTCTGACTCCTGATTCTTTTAGTTTTTTCTCAAGCTGTTTTCTATTCGCGATATTTATTGGATTTGGAATAACACTGCTTGAAAATATGACGTGGTCTCTCTGATTAAACTTGAATGGCAGCACACCGCGGGTAAGCCTGTCAAGAATAGAGCCGGGCTCTCCCTGATGTCCTGTGCAAACAACCATATATTTATCTCTGGCTTGGGATATTTTTTTTAATATTTTCTCGACCTGAGTTCTGTAACTGGTTAAATATATGTCAGATTCAAAAGGTATAATCTTTAACTTTGCTGCTGCTGAAACATACCTGTGCAGAGACCTTCCTAAAAATACGATTTTGCGGTTTAGTTGTTTGCCGCAGTCAACTATGCTCTTCAAACGGGCCATATGACTTGAAAATGTAGTAACAACTATGCATGAATTTTGATTTTCAGTCGTAAGCAGAACATCCTCTAAAAGCCCCCGAGCTATTTTCTCGCTCGGAGTTTTTCTCTCCCAATCAGAATATAAAGAATCTACAACTAAAGCAAGAACTCCCTCTTTGGCCAATTCTTTTAATCTTGCATAGTTTGGTTTTTTTCCCAAAATTGGCGTGTTGTCAAATTTAAAATCATTTGCATACACTACTGCTCCTTTGGGAGTGTGTATAACTATAATCGCAGTTTGCGGAGTTGAATGCGTGACGTTTATAAATTCAATATCATAATCCCTACTTTTTGTTTTAATAGTAAATCTTGAATTTGGAGTTACTGTCCTGATTTTATTGTTGAATTTTACTTCACCATCTCTAATCAGTGATTTTAATACTTCTATAGTGTATGGAGTTCCGGCTATCTCGGCATTATAGTTTTGCGCAACATACGGAACCGCTCCAAGATGGTCCAGATGAGCATGAGTAACCAAAATTGCCCTTACCTTATCTCTGATATTTCTTATTATGGTGTCATTAGGCAATGCATCTATATCGCGAAGATTCTTTTCATTATATGCTTTTTTCTGGTCGCCAAGTTCAACTATTGGCGGAAGAAATAAACCTGCATCAAATATGAAAGCATCATCATCAATCTGCAAAACAGTCATATTTTTACCAACTTCATTATAGCCGCCTATTGCCTGTAATTT
>Ga0315289_10004341_pt1 | contig 21147 bp, 17 predicted proteins | sample YL17G11_40_MG_FD_203452 | JGI IMG/M metagenome (GOLD analysis project Ga0315289, IMG submission 203452) | Sediment microbial communities from Yellowstone Lake, YNP, Wyoming, USA - YL17G11_40 | ecosystem: Environmental > Aquatic > Freshwater > Lake > Sediment | place: USA: Wyoming | collected... | reverse complement strand
TTCCCGATCCGCTGCGCGGCAATCCGTGTCCCTTCGGCAAGAAGGTCTCCAATCCCCTCCCGCGTAACGATCTTCTTTAAGAGTTTGATGATCGCCTCATGATTTCCCCAGGTGAGGTCAAGGCCGTCCAGATCATTTCTGGTAAGGATGCCCTTCTCATACAGCTCCATGGCAAAGGCGATGGTCAATCCCGCCGAGATGGTATCAACTCCGTAATCGTCACAGATGCGGTTTGCCTCGATGATCATCTCAAGGCTGGTGTTGCCGATTGCTCCGCCAAAGGAATAGAGGGTCTCGTACTCAGGACCTTCGACCTCGCCCCCGGTATAAGGACCTTCCTTCACGTGGAGGATATTGCCGCAGTGGATATGACAGCGGTTACAGTAGGCATCCTTGACGAGCAGTTCGTTCACCTTCTCTCCGGTGAGTCTCCCTTCCACATTCTCCAGCACGCCGTCCTGATAATTTTTCACCGGGTATATCCCGAGCTCATGGCAGAATCCGACCGCAGAGGCGGTGCCGAGGCGCTTGAATCCCGCATACTTCGGCTCCTTGCAGGCAGTCTCTGCCTGCCTCCTCGTGAGGGCCTTCAGCTTTTCAGGGTCTGACGCCTCAACCCCCTTGCTGCCGAGCGCTGCAATAGCCTTGATATGCTTCGACGCCATCACTGCACCTACCCCGCCCCGGGCGGCTGTCCTGCGTCCGTCAACAATGGCAGCAAACCGTACACCTTTCTCTCCAGCGGGTCCTATGGTGGCAACTTTGAACCTCCCATCGCCCAGCTCCTTCTGGATGGTTGCCGTGGTTTTATCCGTCACCATCCCCGTCAGGTGCCCTGCATCCCTGAGCTGAACACTGTCATCCTGGATCTGGATGTAGACAGGCCTTTCGGCCTTCCCTTCCACGATCAGTGCGTCGTATCCTGCTAATTTCACCTCTGCCCCGAATCCCCCTCCGGCAGTGGAACGGAACATGCCGCCGGTAAGCGGGGATTTTGTGTTCACCATCCAGCGGCTGCACGATTGGGCAATTGTGCAGGCAAGCGGGCCGGTGGTGAAAATCAGCTTATTCTGAGGAGATAGAGGGTCTATACCCGGTGACAACTCGTCATAAAGGAGCTTTGCACCGAAGCCTCTTCCGCCGATGTACTGCATGATGAGGTCCTCCGGCAGAGGCTCAACGCTCGCCTTACCGGTCGTAACATTCACCCTGAGGATCTTTCCCATATAGCCCTTGCTCATGTTTTCTCTCCTGAAAATACTTCGATCGCCTTCATTACTTCCATTACATGGGCCATTTCCGGACCAACCTCGTTCACCTTTCCCCTCATTGTCTCACTCCCATACGACGCTTTCTTTTCCTGGATTTTCAGTGGTATTTGATTCTAACAACATCTCTCGTCGATTCCCACAGAAATTACTGGATAGGCCATCCTCAAAAGATCAACTTGATGGTGTTCCAGGCAAGTTCCTTGCCCAGACTTACCACGAGAGGAGGGCCACCGGGGTCTTTCCGCCGGAATTCATCCCGGGCCTTTGCCTTCCTCTTGTTCACATACGCTCTGTGGCCGGTATCTTTTACGGGTTCCCCTTTCTTCACGACCTCTTCCAGCCAGTATTGGATAAATGCAACAAAGCAATCTGAAGTTCTCTTTACTATAGCCCGATTCTGACTGGTGTCAGGCCTCCCGGATATCGCGTAGGGACTTGCAAGGGCCCTGAACCAATTCATCGGGTTAAGAGGTTTATCCAGAAGATCAATATGCTGTTTATAGATGGGCTCAAAGCCATCCAGGTACTTCTCCCTGTACCAGTCATTCATCACAATATCTGTTAAGGATACAAAGTCTGCACCAATGTAAACATGCTTTACACTCTCAACCATGTCCATGGACAGAGCAGGAAAATCATACCCATCCCTCGGCCAACCACTGAACATTACAACTACGATAGAGTTCATGATGATGGTCCAGCCAAAGCATAGCTTCTCAATCTTCTCGCTCTGGAAGCACTCCATACTCATGGAGGAGTTCATACCGCCCATTTTTTCTTCCACTCTCTTCATGGTTTCCGCAACGTCTACCCCTTCAAACTCCCCCAGAGGCTCAAAGTCGTAGTCCTTGAGGACCTCCCAACAGGTCTTGGGGAGGGGAAAGGGCTGAAATTCATCAAGGGCAGGGAGATCTAAATTTATCGTGAGTTTCATCGCAGGCATCTCCTTTTGCTTTTCGACGCTCATGAGGTCGAGAGCCTATGCTAACTTCACTGCCAACCCAAACGTGGCTTTCCACTCCTTGTGGCTCTGTCTCGGTGTAGCGAAATACTTTATAAACCTGAGTTTCCAGTCAGGGTTCCCGGTCAAGAGTGCCATATCACTGCAGAGCTGTCCCGCACAGGCTTTATGTCGTTAAATCATATTCCTTCAACACCTGATACACGTGCTTCGGCACGATCGTCTTGAGGAGGTGAGGATAATGTTGCTTCACAAACAAGTAATTTCGAATTATATGAGTTTCAATCCCATAGCGGGCAGCTTCAAGGCACTTCGGCCCTGTACTATACAGGTATTCAGCAAAAGCTAAACCATCCTCGATGGACATGGCCCTTCCCGTCTTTACTTCAGTGGAGTCTTTTTGTGCCATCTTATCTAACTGCTGCTGCGCGTATGTCTTTACAAACTCTCTCCGATCGCCTTCAGAGGTATCAGGATACGTCTCAAGCTCATCTGCAATGAGCCTGCGCAATGTATCACCTTTATCCGTCCGGATCATGACCCGCTGATACATCTTCTCCATATCAAGCGGTGAGCCAGAATATCCCACCGTGATATCGGCAAGACTGTTCATGTGATCAAAACAGCTCCTGCAGCATGCCGTCAAAACATTTGCACTTGAAAGCTCCTGCGGAAGGCTGAAGAAAGGGACCCTTTCAAGGGTACCATCTGCGTGCCTCAGATGCACGGTGAAGTCCTGCATGAATTCGTAATGTCTCACTGTTTCATGGTTGCTGGAGATCTTGCTGAGAACATACCGTAATTTTTTGGGGTGAATATTATCGGTGCAAGGAATTCCCACGATATAGATATCCATTCCTTTGAGATAAGGGAAGCGCCGCTGAAACTCCCGCAGGTTCTGTACATGGCAGGATGCCCCGACGACCAGGAGCCGCTTGATTCCCTGCTGATATGCCTTCTCAACGGAAACCAGCGTCTGCGCCAGGACCGGCTTGCTGCCGCCGCCGGCCAAAATTTCTTCCACCGATCGGGCCAGAACTGGGACCGGCCAGAAATACTCTTCCTTGCTCCGGTGCAGGGTAACCACGGCTTCAACCAGACCTGTTTCAAATGCCTTTTTGGCGATGCTTGTTATGATACCGGTAAACTGTATCTGGGGAATGGGAAGCGGGTTCTTCATCCGTGCGACAAAGCTCTCCCGGCTGATGCCGAAGAGCACCTCATCAGTGTTTTCGAGCGAGCGCTCCCGGCCGAAGACTGCCTCCTCCTGCTTGCCAAGCCAGCCAATCGTGAAGACGCATCCCTGAATGCTTTCCTTCGGTGTCCATGCATCAACCATGCACAGGCCGCACATGCTGCACAGCTTTGCTCCGATCGACGTGTCAACATCTTTTATTTTCAATTGATTGCTCATCGTGTCTCTCCTTTCTCCGCTTGTCCTCAGACGTGGTCGTTATAACCCGTACTCACTGAAAAAATCCCTGTTCATATATTCATCAGAATTGAACCGCTCGTTTGCCATTTCGTCTGTAAGCCAGACAATCTGAGTGCCGTGCTTATCATTTTTCAGGATGCCTTCCACTAAAAATGGAGTCACGGTTTCCACCTTGTCAGCCAGACAGTTATACACTGCCTTGACGGTTTCCAACTGCTCCGGTGACATCTTGCGCATATCCCCGATGAGAAAATCGGTTACCACGATTCCGGGGCTCAAAAAGCAAACCTGCACAGGTGTATCCTCTGTCTCCTCAATTAAGGCTTCAGTAAAATACCGCACCGCCCGTTTCGACGTACCGTAGACGACCAAGCCATTCCGCTTGCGATCGTCACTTCCATGCCCGAGAAGATTGTAAATCTGGCCGTATCCCTGCTTCATCATCCCCCGCAATGCAACCTGACAGCCGTGCATCACGCCTATGAGGTTCGTGCTGATGACCGCGCTGATCTCCTCTGTGTCCAGCTCCCCAAATAATCTTGTGGTATTGGGAATACCTGCGTTGTTTATCCAGATATCCACCTTGCCAAACTTCTGTTGGGCTGCATCCCAGAGGGCCTTTACCTGTCGAGCGTCAGTCACATCGCAGGGTTGACCTATGATCTTATCATTGTTATAGAGGTCCCCCAGCCGTTTTACCTCTTTCGCCAGCTTGTCCTTGCTCCGTCCACTGATAACAACGGGGCACCCCCTCTTTAAAAATTCCGTAGCAAGCCCGCGCCCGATACCTCTTGTGCTGCCGGTTATGACTACTACCTTCATTGCCGCCTCCTTACATCATAGTTTGTCACTGCTCTGTCCTGCCTTTCACCTGCACGCCCACAAAGTCGGCAAAACTTTCAAACTCTTTGTGCCATACCAATCAGGCATATCTTCTTTCTGCTCATTCTTTTCTCCTCGCGAATAACGCTCAATGGGGAGAAATCATACCATAAAATAAGCTTATAATTCATACTAAATTTTAATGAATCTCATGCAGAATCACCGGTATATTGGACTCTTTGCCATTTCACGCTTGACATCGCCTTATTTCTAACGTAAAAATAACAACAGAATAAGAGTAATTCCTAAATGGGATCGGGGTGTCTCCCGGTCGGCAGAGGGTCTCCGGAAATGGAGACTCTTTGTTTTTAGGGAAAGAGCTTCAATCCCCAGCCTTTATACGATCCCTTTTTTATACAATAAATCTTATCTTCTATAATCTTGAAGGGTATATATGGTTCCTTTGGATTCAATAAATGCTTGCCAGGGGATATGCACATAAATCCGCAAGTTGCTAGAGTATTGCAATTTTCTTGCAAAAGACTTTCAACATTGCTATCGTTTTGATAGCAAAGGAGGTGACAGATAGATGGCTAATGTACTAATACGGGATGTCTCTGATGAAGTAGTAAATCAGTTCAAAAGCATAGCGAAGAAACATAACCGTTCACTCCAGCAGGAACTCAAAGCAGTTCTCGAAAACACGGTGAGCCGTTCTTCATCCGATATTTTTCGGAAAGCGGCAGAAATCAGGAAAAGGCTCCGCAAAAAGAATATCTTCTTCTCTGACAGTGTTCAACTGCTCAGGAAGGACAGAGCACGGTGAATCTTGTTATTGACGCGAGTGTCCTGATCAAGTTTTATGTGCCTGAAATCCTCTCTGACAAGGCTGTACAGTTATTTCACAACCTCGAAGAAGGTAATATCTCGCTACTTGCACCGGATTTGATTTATCCAGAGATGGGGAACATCCTCTGGAAAAAGCAACAGCGCGGAGAACTGATCCGTTCTGAAGTTGAAGAAATCACCGATGCCATCCTGTCGTTGCCTTTAACAATAGAAACCTCAAAACCGATGGTAAAGCTGGCTGTGGATATCAGCATGGGATTCGGGATTACGGTCTACGATGCCCTGTATGTCAGCCTGGCAATGGTTCAGGAGACAAAAATGCTAACCGCTGACAAAAAACTTGTCACGGCAATGGCAAAAACAGATTTGAGGAAATATGTTATGTGGCTTGGTGGTTGGGGAGAGGTGAAAAGTTATCAAAGATAAAGAAGCGACCCCCTTTCTTCTTCGCTCACCGGAACTGCAGGCTAAGAGCGAAGCGATCAACGATCTCGGTTCCGACAATGCAAAATACACGAAGGTGTGGGATCAGATCAAGGCAGGTGGTTCACAAATTCAAATGCACCCTCAGGGCGTCGTTTATCATTTCCCGATCGCTATCCCTGCTAATAAATCCAATGTTATCTTTAAGCCTTTGTTTAGAAATTGTCCTTATCTGATGAACCAAAATGATAGAGTCCTGGGGTAATCCGGCAGAACCCTTCGTGAGTAAGACTTCATTTGGATATATTCTCCTGCCTTCCTTTAATGAGGTTACCGGCAAGACAGTAACTACCGGCATAACCATATTAAAGTCCTCATCACTGACAACGATAACGGGTCTGGTTCCTCTCTGTTCGGAGCCAACAATTGGATTAAGGTCTGCTCTGAATATTCCCCACTTATAATTCATTTTTCTCTCTCTTCAAAATCTGCATGCTTAAAATCCTTCTCGATCTCTTCTATATCAGCAAGAAACATAGGATCCCTGCCTGCCTGGACAATTTCCTTTCTTATCTGATCTTTTCTTATCGCATCAAGTTCATCTTTTATTGCGGTCTCAACAAGGGCATTCATTGATCTAAAGTGACCTTTTTCAACATATTCCTTTGCAAGTTTCATCATCTGCTCATCCAGCATAAAAGTTGCTTTTTTCCCCATAATTCCTCCTTTCCCAAGTAGTTAATACTATAAAATAAGCTGGTTAAAATAGCAAGCAATTATTATGGTATATTTTATGGTTGTTTCCTTCAATATCATTTTGTTTGGTGCTGGAACACCCCTGTCTCTTCATCCGTAAACACCACTTCATTTTCCCCTGCAGGACAGGAGACGGTCACGCCGCCATCCTTAAGGTAAAGGGGAAGGGATACCTCTTTCCCATTCACGGTTATTCTGGCTGGTCGCCTGTTGAGGCTTACGAGCACGTTTCGCCTTTCATGGTATCGTAATATAATATTTCTTCCGTTCCGTGAGCACCCTTTGATTTCTCCACTCATATCAGTAATGAATAACCGACCTCGGCTTTCCCGAGATGCTGAGACTTCTGTTACCAAAGAATTCCCAGCAGGAAGTATCACACCTTTTTTATGCACGCAGGGCCAGGGATTATCGTTCACCAGAAATTCCTGGTTGAGGGTATCTGCCTCCAGCAGAACGGTATAGGGTGAACTCACCTGATACTGCCTGCCGTCAATCTTCTTTAAACGTGCCTGTCCTGCCAGGGCATAGGGGGCATAAGCATAATCAAAGTCATACGGTGTATTGGCGGCATAGAGACACACCTGGTCAGCATGAGAAGACGCTTCAGAGAGAAGGGCAAGGAACTCAAGGCCGGTCTGTTTGCGTGTGGGATACTGAGTATCGACCCGGTCAACAATGTTCACATCAACGGTGAACCGTGCACCGGAAGCTATCCTGTTCCGGTAGGCAGTACCAATAACCCGATACCGATCCGGGCCGCGGCTCCACAGGGTAAAAGGGTCTTCCACCTGGAGATTGAATCCCAGTTCCTGCTGGAGGCGCATGAAGGCATCCGGATCAACAGCAATGTTCTCCTTCATTCTTGTATCAATGATGCTGTCCACCTGGGTAAGGGTTATGTCAAGGCGCCTCCCGGCTATCTGCGATCCAATCTTCTGAACGTAGAGCAGGACCTCCCGGCTCAAGCGGGTGCAGAGCTCAGCCCGGTACTTAAAAAATTTCGTGAGCGTCTCTCCATCGTTTTCATAAAAATGCAGACTCTCAGGTTTGAATAGTTCAATCGGGTCAACACCGTACTGGCTCCTGAAATCAGCCCGGACAACATCGCTCAAAGGGGTAAAATTCTCCGGTTCTTCAATACCGAGCGGTGATTCAAAGTAGAGCTCAGCGAGATCAACGCCGTCCCAGTCAAAGGTATCTATACTCTTTTTGATCTCTCTCTGCACCGCTTCCATACATTCAGGAATTTTAAGAGCCATGAGGAATCTCCAGTCAACCCTTGCATCTCCTCCGGCTGCTGTCTTCTCCCTCCACTCAGGATGGGCATCCCAGAACTCCCTCGTCACCATGGGGAGCTCAAGCCAGCTATAGACTAAGATACCTTCGGCATGGCAGGCAGTAATGAAGCAGGTAAAGAAATCCTGGCAGTGTCTGAAGTCATACCATGAACTCAGGTGCACTTCGCTAATACCATAGCCCTTGAGCCTCCGGGCAAGGGATGCTGGATCTTCCGCATAATGAAATCCCCAATCGAGGTACACCATGAGCCGGTCGCGTCTGAGAGAAGGTCTGAAGTGAAAAGTTTCGATAAGCGCTTCGTGAAAAAAGGGGAACCGTGAGTATCCCCACCCCTCAGGTTTATCCAGGGGGACACCGAGGAATAAGAATCTGCCTTTGCCGAGGCTCCCGCCTGAGAGCACAGGAATTCCTGAAACTCCATCCCTGCAAAAGATGGTCAGATCCTTCGGGTCAATTTCTCTCACCTGAAGAAGCTCTGACCACCGGATGGGAATGTCAGGATGGCGGGAGTCCTCAAGGGCTTCTACAGCAAAATTGCTGTCCCTGAACCGGATGCCAAGCCCCGCTGCAAGCTCAGATTGTCCTTCCGTTATGACGCAGAGTCCATCGTACATTTCGCTCTTAATCTTCCGTATCAAGGCGATGTCCAGGGCAGGGGCAATCTCTCCGGGAATAATCAAAATCTTTATTTCTGACAGTGTGAGACGTGGGCTGTCAATTACGGCTACTCCTTCCGGATGCAAGCCTATTGAACCAAGCGCAGTTGAATACTGCTTTTCCTGGGAATGGGAGAGATTACCGCTGGTTAAGACGACGATCCTGTTCCTCTCACCGGGTTTGATAAAGGCTGGTCGCAACGGAGCACAACTCGAAAATGCGAGCAATAAAACTGCAGCCATACACACGTGCAGCGCATGCCTGAAAAAATGCTGTATGGATACATTCCCTCTATTAATTTTCATCCTCCCACCGGCTGCCGATTATGCCTCTGCTGCCTGATGGCGGCTCCCTGTTCACTGCCAAGACGTTTCTATCCTGATCATATTCTCAAGATATACAATTTAAGAAGCATTTTCGTAACTCTATGAAATACTGATTCATTCCTGGTGCTCAGAAAATGATCAATCTGTTCCGGCTGCACGTATTCCGCCTTTTGCCGTCTCATGAATCATACGTTATCAACAGGCAATGAACAGGAGCGGTTGATAGAAAAATTTATTTTCTTCTTTTAACGTTTTTACACGAGAGCTGTGAGGAAGAGGATTACCTTGGGATAATGAAGTCAATACGAGTGTATGAGTCAGATTGGCATCACCCATGTTAGCCCGGGATTATTTTTCCTCCTGGTTAATCACCCAACCGGTATCTTTTTTGAATATATACATCCGTCTGTTCACCCGTGCCTCGAGGCCGTCTGATACCTGGACTCCACCCTCGAGGAACAATATCTTCCCTCTCCTGAATCCAATCAAAGGCCAGGTTTTGTAAGTATACTTCTGATAAATCATTTCGATCTTTTCTATCTGAAATAAGGCACTCCAGGCATCACCAATTTCCATGGACCAGCCAATGGCTTTCTTCGGGTCACTGCCTGGTATGGCACTCATCGACATTGCTTTGATGACTTTTGCCGACAGGCCGTTCATGTTGCCGAACGCTGCATGGACAAGCTCGTAATCCTTCCCAGAAAACTGATAGCGGGGCAATCCCGGCTGTTCAAGCCTCGCCATAATGAGTGTTGCCTGGATGAGCGCTACCGGCTCTACCTCCTTTTCGAAAACCTGTGCTGTGACGGCAGGGCTACAGGCAAGGAGGATACCGCTCATGAGCAATGCAATAATCAGTCTCATGTGTTTTTTAGACCTCAGCGTAAACAGGGCGCGTATCCTTAACAGAGGAACCTTGCTCACTTACCGTAAAGACATGGCAATGCGTGAAGATAAATCACTGAGACCGCTTGTCCCGCTCTCTGATTGCCCGCAATACCCTCTCAGGCGTTATGGGGAGTGCCTTGATCGGGTATCCGATGGCGTTGCTGACGGCATTGGCTATCGCCTGTGAGGTACACTGGATAGGGCCCTGTCCTACCTCTTTCGCTCCGAACGGACCATAGGGATCTTTCGTCTCCACGATAATGTGCTCTATCTCCGGCACCTCAAAAGCTCTGGGGAGTTTGTAATCGAGCAGGGACGGGTTCATCACCAGTCCATCCTCCATGATACACTCCTCCGTCAGCGTCTGTCCCATCCCGCTATAGACCTGCCCGTCCAGCTGCCCTTCCACTGCCATGGGATTGATAGCCTGCCCCACGTCGTGGGCAACGGTCATCCTGAGGAGCTTTACGATGCCCGTATCAGGATCAACTTCAACCTCTGCAATCTGGGCGCCGAAGGAGTAGGCAAGCGAAGGGTTACCCTCGAAGGTTACCAGGTCGGAACCCTTCGTGGGCGGGTTATAGAATCCTCTGCCCATGACATACCTGCCCTCTTCTGAATGGAGCGTGGCAGAAACGATATCTTCGAATGATACCGCCTTTTCCGGCTTCCCCTTCGGGTATACCTTCCTGTCCCTGAAGACGATGGCAGAGGGCTTCACGCCGAATTTCTCTGCCGCAGTCTTTGATAGTTGTTCCCTCGCGTCAAGGCAGGCGTTAATCGTCGCATTCCCGGTGGTAAAGGTACCTCTCTGTGATATTGCCCCCACATCAAAGGGCGTACTGTCAGTGTCTCCTGCGACCACCTTGATGTCTTCCGCCTGTATCCCCAGTGTCTCTGCCGCGATAATGGCCATGGCAGTATGGGAGCCCTGGCCCATATCAGGCAGTCCGGTGAAGAGAAACGCCTTGCCGTCTTCTTCCAGCTTAATGAACACGGCTGAAGTGTCGTGATCGTACATCCCTTTCCCTCCGGAGCGTAACATCCCGCACCCTATGCCGATGCCCCGGTAGGGTGGAAGTTTTCCGTACTTCTTATTCCAGCTTGCCTTCTTTGATGCCTTTTTGATGCACTCCTTCAGGCCGCAGGTTGCATAGTGAAATCCGCAGAGGGTGGTGTAGTCTTTATCAACGGCATTCTTGAGCCTGAATTCTACGGGATCCATCTTGAGATCCTGAGCAATGAGGTTGAGCTGCGAGTCGAGGGCAAACCTCTTTGCCACGAGACCTGCACCGTGGTGGAAAAAGTAAGGCGGATTGTTGGTATAAACAAGTCTCCCCCGGTAGCGATACGCAGGTAACTTGTAGAGGGTCTGAAAATTGAAGCCGACGAACCTGAGCATGATGAACTGGGTTTCTATGTATGCACCGCAATCGTGCAGCATCTCAGCTTCCAGGGCTGTCAGGGTTCCGTCCTTCTTTACACCTGTCTTGATCCTGAAGTTGTATTTTCCGCCTCCCCGGTAAACGACAAATTCCTCTTCGGACGTGCACCGTATCTTGACCGGCCTCGCTGCTTTTCGGGAGAGGAGGGCAGCAAGGTAGTGATGGGGCTTATCCGCTCCTCTTCCGCAGAAGGCTCCGCCTGTATTCAGATTCATGATCCTGACGTTACTGTCACTCAAACCTAACCTTTGGGCCATCGTGCTCTTGATAATCGAGGAGCCCTGAATGGGCGTCCAGACTGTCAGCCTGTCCGGGAGTGAAAAATCGGCAAGGACAACATGCTGTTCGGTGAAACTGCTGTGGGTCGGCTGAATGGTATATTCATCAACCCGGATGTGGTCTGATTCGGCAAAGGCTTTGTCGACGTCACCGAAATTCATATTCACTTCATCTGCATAGTTATCGGTAAGGAAATCATGGATGACCGGCGCCCCCTCTGCTGTTGCCTCTTCCATGGAGAGGAGAGGCTTCATCGGCTCGTACTCGATCTTGATGAGACCTGCCGCCTCTGCAGCGGTGTCTACATCAACTGCTGCAACTGCTGCCACCTCATCACCGAAATGATAGACGGTATCTTCGCAGAGCAACAGCTTGTCCGGTCCGGACATGAGGCCGCCTGTATCCTTATGGGTTATGACGGCTTTGACACCGGGCAGTTTCTCCGCCCTTGAAGTATCGATGTTGAGGATTTTCCCGTAGGTGATGGGACTCCTTACAATCTTGCCCTGGAGCATGCCCGGCAGGATTACATCATCGGTGAACGGCGCCCGGCCCGTTGCCTTCAGGACTCCGTCCAGTCTCGGCTGCCGTTTTCCTACTACACTGTACTTTTCACTTTTTCGGGGCATTTGCCTTTCCCTTCTGTCTCAGTGCCTGCAGCACCCGCTCAGGGGTGATGGGCAGTTCTTTTATCGGGTATCCGATGGCGTTGCTGACTGCATTGGCTATCGCCTGTGCGGTGCACATGATGGGACCTTCTCCCACCTCTTTTGCTCCGTACGGACCATAGGGGTCATTAGTCTCAACAATGATATGAGCTATTTCGGGAATCTCGAAAGGCCTGGGGAGCTTATACTCCACCGGAGAGGAGTTCAGGATCTGACCGTTTTCCATGATACACTCTTCAAACAGGGTCTGGGCCATGCCGCTGAAGACCTGTCCGTCCAGCTGACCCTCCACTGCCAGAGGGTTGATGGCACGTCCCACATCGTGGGCAACAGTCATCCTGAGGAGCTTCACAATGCCAGTCTCAGGATCAACCTCTACCTCCGCAATCTGCGCTCCGAAGGAAAATGCCAGGGTTGCATTCCCCTCATAGGTCACCGGGTCGGTGCGTTCGGTAGGAGGGTTGTAGAAACCTCTCCCCATGACGTATCTTCCTTCCTGGGAATGGAGCGTGTCAGACACCACATCTTCAAACGATACCGCCTTTTCAGGTGTTCCCTTGGGGTATACCTTCTTGTCTCTGAAAACGAGTGCCGATGGCCTAGTGCCGAATTTCTTTGATGCTGTTTTCTCAAGCTGTTTCCGTGCATCGAGGGCAGCCACCTTCACGGCATTTCCTGTGGTAAAGGTACCCCGCTGGGAAAATGCACCAATGTCCATGGGTGCAACGTCGGTATCGCCGGAGATCACGGTAATATCCTCCGGCACGATCCCCAGGGTCTCCGCGGCTATCATCGCCATGGTCGTATGAGAGCCCTGTCCCATGTCAGGCAGGCCGGTGAAGAGAGAAACCCTGCCGTCCTCCCCTATCTTGAGAAAGGCAGCCGAGGTGTCATGATCGTACAACCCTTTTCCCCCGGAGTTGATGACGCCGCATCCAATCCCGATCCCCCGGAAGGGCGGGAGCTTCCCATATTTCTTCTTCCACCCTGACGTTTTCGCCGTTTTCCGGATGCACTCTTTCAGGCCGCAGCTCGCATAGTGGGTTTTGCTCAGTGTCGTGTATCCCTTATCCACGGCATTCTTCAGCCTCATCTCAACCGGATCCAACCCTAAATCCCGGGCGATGAGATCGAACTGGGAGTCGAAGGCGAACCGCAATCCCACCAGGCCGCCGCCATGCGGGAAGAAATAAGGGGGATTGTTGGTATAAACGAGCCTCCCCCGGTACCGCTCCGCATCCAGCTTGTACAGCAATTGAAGGCTTAAGCCGAAGAAACGGAGCATGATAAACTGGATCTCGATGTAGGCCCCGCAATCGTGGAGGATATCGGCTTCTACCGCCTTGAGGGTACCATCCTTCTTCACCCCTGTCTTGAGGGTGAACTTTCCCCTGCTACCGCTCCTGCACACGATAAACTCTTCATCGGCGGTGATTCTGATTTTAACCGGTCTCCCCGACTTCCTGGAGAGAAGGGCTGCGATGGAGTGGTGAGGCCTGGCAGATGGTTTGCCGGAGAAGGCCCCGCCCGTGTTGAGGCTCAGGATCCTCACGTTGCTTTCCGGCAGGCCGAAGTCCTGAGCCATGCTCTTCTGAATGAGGAGGGCTGACTGGATGGGGGTCCAGACGGTGAGTTTGTCGTGCAGCGTGAAATCGGCAATAACGACGTGGTGCTCGGCAAAGGTATTGTGGCCGGGATGAACGGTAAACTCGTCAACCCGGATGTGGTCTGATTCCGCAAATACCTTCTCGGCATCACCGAAGTTCATGGTCACTTCGTCTGCATAGTTGTCCTCAAAGTACTTATGGAGTACCGGTGCCCCCTCGGCAGTTGCCTCTTCGATGGAGAAGATGGGATGCAGCGGCTCGTACTCGACCTTGATGAGGCCGGCAGCCTCGATAGCGGTCTCCTCGTCCACAGCAGCAACGGCAGCCACCTCATCCCCAAAATAGTAGACCATATCTTCACAGAGGAGCTGTTGATCAGGCCCTACCATGAGCCCGCCTGTATCCTTGTGCGTGATGACGGCTTTTACGCCTGGAACCCGTTCTGCTCTCGAGGTATCGATGTTGAGGATTTTGCCGCGTGGTATGGTGCTCCGCACAATTTTGCCGTAGAGCATATTGGGCAGAACTACATCATCGGTGAACTGGGATCGTCCGGTTGCCTTGTGGACCGCATCCAGCTTTGGCTGCCTCTTCCCTATGACACTGTACTTTTCACTTCCCCGGGGCATGGGACGCTCCCTCTCCGGCAGGCTGGGAAACCTTCTTTATTGCCTCCATGATCTTCACGTGTCCGGTACAGCGGCAGAATGTCCCTGCCAGGGCCTCTTTGATCTCATCATCGCTGGGGTGGGGATTTTCATCGAGTAATGCCTTTGCGGTCATGATAATACCGGGAGAACAGTAACCACACTGGATGGCGCCGTTTTCGATGAAGGATTTCTGGACAGGATGGAGCGACCCTTCGCTGCTGATCCCCTCAATGGTTGTTATCGCCTTCCCCTCGCACTCAAGGGCAAGGGTGAGGCAGGAGAGGATCGCCTTGCCGTCGATAATCACGGTACAGACACCGCAGGTACCGATACCGCACCCTCTCTTTGTCCCCATGAGCCCCAGGTTATCCCTCAGCACATCGAGGAGTGTCTTCCAGGGGGAGACAGCGACTTCATACGTATCACCATTGACTGTAAGAGATAGTATCTTCTTCATTTTCTTGCTCTCCCTATTTTTTCCTTGAGCTCAGAGAGGGCCCGCTTTACCAGTACTTCAGCGAGATGCCGCTTGTACCCGGCAGTGGTAAAGAGGTTTGTCAGCGTCCCGAGCTCTGAGCGGGCAGTCTCTGCTGCCTTCTCAATGGATTTTTCCGTAAGTCCTGATTCTATAATGAGCTGTGCTGTCTTCTCCAGGAGTACCGGTGCTGAAGCGATGGAACCGACCACTAACCTGACGCCGCTCACTCCCTTCCCATTGACGCTCACAGCAGCAGCAATGCTCCCTGTGGCAAAATCAATCCCCTTGCGCATACTTACCTTTATGAAGGTTGATTGGCTGTTGCCATTCCCTTCAGGTAGCTGTATGGATGTCACCATCTCTTCAGGTTCTAAGACGGTATGGCGAATACCGTCATCCCGGTAGAACTCTTTTGCCGGTATCAGGCGCTTCTGGCCTTTCTTCATGACGGCGATCTTCGCATCGAGGGCTATGAGAGCCGGTGCTGTATCAGAGGCATTGATGGCGTGGCATCTCTTTGAACCTTTGATGGCATGGCATACACTCCCTCCTGTCCTGTGGCAGAGCTCCCGTGCATCCCTCCACAGTTTTGACTGGTTGTAGTACCAGCATCTGGTGTCGAAGCAGATGTTTCCTCCGAGAGATGCCATATTCCGGATGTGCTTAGAGGCAACTGACCTAACTGCAGAGTGAAAGGCTGGAAACTTCCCGGCAATGAGGCTGTTCCCTGCAAGATCTGTGAGGGTAACAGAGGCACCGATGATGGTTTGCCCATCTCTCTCTGATGAGATTGAACAAAGCTCAGGTATCCCCTTTACGCTCACCACGGTTTCAGGACGGAGAACACCGTACTTCATATTCACCAGGAGGTCAGTCCCGCCTGCGAGAACCTTTGCCTTCCTTCCGGATTTCTCCAGGAGAGTCAGACTCTCTTCAAGGGAAGCCGGTTTTAAGAATTCAAATCGTGGGAGTCGCATAGGTTAATCCTTTCACGTAAGATTTACTTGTACTTGTATTGTTTATAGGGTTACACAGGTTGTTGTCAAGAGAAAGATTTATCTCATGTTAAAGAAAAAAGGCAGAGAAAAAATTCTTCTCTGCCATGTAAATAATTAATACCGCGAAACGCGGCCTTCGGTCTTTTGTAGGGGCGAGGCGTTGCCTCGCCCAGGAGGATTACCGCAAGAGCGGCCCAAGGTCTATAAAACGTTTGGCCAGTCTTCGGGTAGGTTTTTTTGCCCCCCGTGCCTACCCCCTTGATGGGCAACCACGTGGGTACCCTTACCCATATTATCTATACGCTTCTTTCCGATGCCGTACGTGGTAAATATCTATACGTCTCTTTTCTAAATCAACCTGATAAATTACCCGGTAATCTCCCACCCTGAGACGGTAGCTTAATTCTCCACCACGAAGTTTACTGCTCTGTAAAGGGAAGGGGTTTTCTGTGAGGGTTTCCACTGCTTCAAGAATGCGAGGTATATATTGCCTATCAATACCTCTCAGTTCCCGTTCCGCGGAACCCTTCCACTCAATTTCATAAGAGGCCATCTGCCTTTAGACGCTTCTTCAGTTCATTGAAGCTTATGGTTGGTTCATCTTTGCGTTCAGCGATCACAGCAAGATCATGGAGGTCTTCCAAAAGTTCCTCATATTCCTCTACAGGAATAACAACAGAGGTCTTTTGACCCTGCTCATCTATTAAATATTGCGCTTGAATTTTGCCCATTTCTGCCTCCAGACTGAAATTCTTGAGGTAATTATAACAAATTGAAGATTATAAAAGGGAATTATTTGCTCTGTGTACGGGCGCAGTCCGCTTGAGGTGGACGCCCCTAAAAACAAAAGGGTAACCACAGGGGGATTACCCCTACAAAAGACCGAAGGCCCGCCGTAGGCGGGTAGATAAAACCGAAGGCCGCGCCTAGCGCGGTAGATTTTTCAACCCTTCCTTTATGCTTATCGTTCCCTGCTCTCCACTTCTTATCTTGGCCTTTAACTCCGCACTCATCACTCCGCACTCCGCACTCGATGTGGTTCCGCGCTCACCGGCCCGTGCATGGTGCTCTTGCCGTTGAGGTCGATGTCTTCGAGCTTGTAATAGTAGGTTGTCCCGTTCTTCACGTCCTTATCGATGAACTCATAAGAAGCCCCTTGAGTGGAAGAGCCTTTGGCTGGTATCAAGGAGGCGTTGATCTTCACATACTGGCCATCCTCGGACACGGCCCGGTAAAGGTTGAAGCCGGCGTTGTCGATTTCGGAGGCGGTTGACCATGATAGGATAACTGATCGGTCAGATGGGGTGGCGGTTACTAAGGAGAGGGTGATCAGGGTGGGGGTTCCACTTTGTCCACCACGAACAGGCCAGACCCAGTGGAAACTGCTGAGGGACTTATTGTGGCCGTACACACCGCCGGACCACATACCGACGAAGCACGCGTAGTCGGGAGTGAGGACGTAGGTCGTAGAAGACCAGTAGTAATTGGTTTGCACACTGGCAAAAGGGTGATCAACGGGGAGGGGGGGATTATATCGGGAATAGTCTATGAGACTAAAAAGTTCCTTCCGGTTTGGGAGTCGCCAGTCAGTGTAGCCAAGGTAATGGCTTGTGTTTAGCGAAGCAACATAGTCCAGCGCTCCTTGCCACGTCCTTGTTCCGTTTGGTAGATTTGCATTCTTTGTCCACATGAGGCCGGTGAGGTTGTCGGTTACCGTCTCGATCCCATGATCAGTAAACCGAGGAACAGGCCAGGCGATACCTCTTTCAAGGTCACCATCGTCTCCGTTGTAATAACTCGTTTTCTGTCCAGTTTTCCATATTGGAGTTGGATAGGAAGCGTCTTCCCCGCCGCGCACAGGCCACACGTAGTAGTAGTTGTTGTACTTATTGCTGTTTACCATGCCGCCATCAAACATATAGACGAGCGAAGCGTCGCCCGGGGAACTGACGCAGGTCGTAGAAGACCAGTAATAGAAGTGCTGCACATTGGCAAAACCCTGAGCATTAAGCCAAGTAAAAGAGACAGCTTCGTTCGCATTTGTGAGGCTTTCCAGTTCGTTCATGTTGGGAAGGCGCCAGTCTGAGTACCCTGCTAAGGTGAGATTGTTGCAGTAATCGAGGGCTTGATACCAATCCATGGTTCCATTAGGCAGATTAGCGTCCTTTGTCCACATTAACCCGGTAAGATTATCCGTCATTGTCCCATCACCATTATCCGTGAACCGCGGTTCTGGCCAAGACACCCCCGCCTGAATCTCCCCATCTTGGCCAGTCCCGGCACATAGTATCTCTGTGCCTGCTGAGTCATAGCATTTGGTCTGTCCGGTTCGGGGAAGGTTAATTGTGCCTGTAGCTTGCGTCTGGCTTGCTATAAAGTCCTGGCCTGTTACATTCCCACCAAAGACAGTTACATTTCTGAAAGAGGGGGTGAAGGTGTAACCAGACAAACTGGGGGTTATGGTGTAAGAGCCGTCTGCAAGGCCAGTGAAAGAGTAGGTGCCATCTGTAGCTGTGGTTGTAGACCTTGATGCAGCACCGCTCAGGGTCACGGTGACATTATTCAGGCCAGAGCCGTTGTAGGTGATGGTGCCGGAGATGGAGTGGGTTGCGACTGCAAAAGTTGCTGTAACTGTAACATCCAAGTTCATTGTTACCGTGCATTCCCCCGTTCCTGAACATCCTCCACCGCTCCAGCCAGTAAAGATGGAACTTGCATCCGGTGTGGCAGTTAGGGTTACAGGAGTACCGGCATCAAATGACTGTGAACAGGCTGTGCCGCAATTAATCCTTGTTGGCGAACTTGTAATGGTACCACTTCCTGTTCCTTGCTTATTAATTGCCAGAGTATATTGCTGGGGAGCAGATAACGTAGCAGTCATTATAGAACCTGAGGCACTTATATCGGTTACGACAACGTGACTTTGACTGCCGTCCCATAAAGCGCTACTTGGAGAAGTACTGAAAGAAAAAGAAGTATTATTTGTCGAACCGAGGTACGGGTCACCAGAATCTCCCTGATCGATATTCTTTTCTAACTCCCATAAATTATCAGCCTGGACAAGAGAAACACCGTAGTGCTGGGTTGTACAATTGAGTCCTTCACCTAGCCAACATTGGGTTTTATTAACGGTATTATCTCCATAATGTGCTGCGATATAATCCCCATCAATATGCCATATAAGCAACCCCGAACCTGGAAGCCCAGCGTCAAACCAAATTTGCTGCCTGTTTTCAACCAAGAAATACTCCCCAGATAATGGTGTTCCACTTCGGAGCTTATAGACATAAGCATCAGAGTTCATGCGTGGAAATGAGGCGGCCCCTAATATCTGAACATTACTTTGAGTACCTTCAATTTGAGTGGGAATTGACCAGCCAAGTTTATATTTGCACCATGCGTCCATGTGCGCAGGCCGATCCCCGCTTCTTGTCACAGAATTCCAAGAACCCCCTGCCATTAAACTCCAGTCACCGATTCCTTTAGAAGTATCATCGGTATCATACAAGTCAGGCAGGCCAAGGGCATGTCCATATTCATGGGCAAAAACCCCCATTGTGCTTATATTTCCACCCAGGATTTCAGGCTGTATGATGTAGTCATTAATTTTAACGGGGCTGCCATTGATACCAATATCGTTGGTAGTATATTCACCGTGGTGACTTCGCCCCGTGGACACAGCCTCATTAAGGTTCCAGCGATGAGACCAGATATCCGTTGCGTTGCCGCTTGCTTCCTGACCGGTTCCCTGATGGATTATAGCTATCACATCTACGTAACCATCGCCGTCTTCATCATAGTCAGCAAAATTGATTGATGCATCTGCTGCTGATACAGCCTCGTATACCAGATCACCAGACCATGCATCATCGCCTTGCGTTGTAACATCGGTTCCATAGTAATTATGAGAATTTGAAGCTGTATACCATCCAGCAATGCCGCCGGGACCAGCCGATACGCTGAAGGCACCATAGGACACCTCCCCATAGTAGTCCTTCATGCTGAAATTGCCAGGACCGAAGAGGAGGGTGTTAAAATCTGCGGGCTGATAAGAAGTATTCGTATCAGAGAAATTAATGAGTATGACTGGAACATTGGCAGTTCCCGAAGGTGGAACAACTTTTTGAGGAATAGCAGCTTGAAGCTCCCTTGAAAGTCTCTTTCTGGGTAGCATTTCCCGAGCTTGAGCAGTTGGTCGAAGATGTTTTATTAAATTTTCAGGGAGAGCGTCTTTGCTAATCATCCGGTGAGAACTGATAAGTTTTCCAGCCACACCGTGTACTGCATAAGTCCAGCTTTGCAGATTATCATCAAATACGATAGAGTATCCGTCCTCTGTTTCCCATCCATGGACATTTTCATCGCCCCACTGCCTCCCCCTAAAAGTTGAACCGTCTGCTTGGCTTAAAGTATGAATTATTGGTGCTGCAGGTACGGCGAGGGTCTGGTATGGGAAAAAGAGGGACATGCTCACAAGGATAAAAAGCATTGATATTTTCTTCATATCTTTCTCCTTTCTGAATAAAGTTGAAATTCTATTCTTTTTATTGGAATTTTATGAACTATATTTATAGGGTGTCTAAAGTGGTTTGTCAAGAATTTTTAAACCCAGCTGACATAGGAAAATCCATGAAATCTCTGAAAAAAAGGGCCCCTCGTTGCTCAACAACATTTTTTCGATCTCTTAACCCGCCCGTATTCCTACCCAGGCATCAGTTTCTGAATCCGCTCATACTCTTCCTCCGTATCAAAATCCATCCCGGCTATCCCATTTTCAATGGCAACGAGTTTCACCCTCTCTCCCATCTTCTCAATCACCGCTCTCCCGCCGGTATCCCCTTCAATGGTAAGGAGATTGTCTCTGAACTGTGCAAGGAAGATTACAGTTTTAGTGAATCCCAATAACTCAGAAACTGACAGAAGGTCTTAAGAGAATTTTTGAACTATCTCGTCAGGAGTATACACTGCAAGAGTATCTTTTATCCTTTGAAAGTGTTCATCATAGGTCACAACGGCATCACACTTATTGAGAAAAGCAGAAATTGCATGAGGTTGGTCAGAGAAGTCGCTCAAGCTAAATTTTGCCCTGTTGAGCAGCCGTTCCTCTCTTGTTAATAATCCAGCGAGTTCAAATTTATTTTGCAGGGTCGTTGGGGTCAGGTCTTGTTTCTTGCATTTTGAAAATGGTATCTGCTCATTTTAAAGCGATGACCTCTCACCATAAAAACTCTCATTGTAATTGGAGACTGCGATCGTACCTTAAACCTATTAAATTTGCTGTGTGAAGTCAACGGGAATTTGAGGGGGTTAGTGCATTAGCCCTGCTCTT
>Ga0315289_10004339_pt1 | contig 21153 bp, 16 predicted proteins | sample YL17G11_40_MG_FD_203452 | JGI IMG/M metagenome (GOLD analysis project Ga0315289, IMG submission 203452) | Sediment microbial communities from Yellowstone Lake, YNP, Wyoming, USA - YL17G11_40 | ecosystem: Environmental > Aquatic > Freshwater > Lake > Sediment | place: USA: Wyoming | collected... | reverse complement strand
GATCCCTGTCTCGATCTTTGACCCCGCGTACCCCATACCTGCACTGATAGCCAACAACTATGGTGAAATGATGTCAATACCGACGTATGATTCGGCGCTTATGCTTGCTGCCTTGTTGCTGCTTCTCATTGTTTTGCTGTTCAGCATTCTGGCAGCGGCTCTATTGGCGGGGATCAAAAGGAGATATGTGGTTGGATAAGCGAAGACTTGAAGAGGATTTCTTCCGAGCGATGATGATCCTGTCCACGCTCATAATCCTTGGCAGCCTGTTTTCTGTGTTAGTCGTCGTGCTCTATAGGGGCGCGCCAGCTCTGAGCATCTCTATGCTCACGCAAACCTCGACGGGAGGATACTACTTGGGAAAGGAAGGCGGAATACTGAACGCTATTGTCGGATCAGCATACTTGGTTGGTGGAGGAACGGCTATTGCAGTTACGATTAGTCTTCCAACGGCGCTCTATCTGAATGAATACGCTTCTCGATCCAAATTGGCGAGTTTCGCTCGGCAATCCTTGGATGTCTTGTGGAGTGTTCCATCGATAATCTACGGCGTCTTTGGATTCACGATCATGGTATACTTGGGAATTAGAGCTTCATTGCTGGGAGGGATAATGGCGCTTGCATTGCTGGAGCTCCCGATAATGATCAGGGCGATGGATGAGGTGATGAAGATGATTCCGCTCAAGCTGAGAGAGTCATCATACGCTTTGGGGGCTACGAATCTTGAGACCGCCCTCAACGTGGTACTCAGGCAAGCCTTGCCTGGAGTCACCATGGGTGTGCTGTTGGCGGTTGGCAGAGCCATCGGTGACGCTGCATCGATACTTTTCACTGCCGGGTACACTGATAGTATTCCGCGTTCATTGTTTGACCCGGCTGCGTCATTGCCGCTGGCTGTATTTTTCCAGCTTGGAACGCCTTTTCCTGAGGTTCAGCAGAGGGCATACGCGTCCGGGCTCATACTTCTCGTCATAGTTCTCTCGTTGAGCATTGCCTCTAGGCTTCTGACAAGGAGAGCCGCGGCATACGTGATAGAGTGAAGGTGAAACATCTGCCCAAGACCCACATAAGTGTCCAGAAACTGAACGTGTTCTACAAGGGTCATCATGCGCTGAAGGATATTAGCGTGGACATCCCAGAGAAACAGATCACTACCATCATCGGCCCCTCCGGCTGTGGGAAGACTACCCTCTTGAAGAGTCTTAACAGGCTGATAGACCTCATCGATGACGTGGAAGCATCCGGAAGAATACTATTCGATGGTGTTGACGTCCTCGACAAGCGAGTGGACGTCCTCAATATTAGAAAGAGAATGGGCCTCATAGCTCAGACGCCTAGTCCTCTTCCTATGTCGATCTACGACAACGTTGCGTACGGTCCAAGAATACACGGAACAAACGAAACGAAAGAACTAGATCAGATAGTTGAACGCTACCTCCAAATCGCAGGCCTGTGGAATGAAGTCAAGAACAGACTCACCGAACCTGCTTCGAGATTGTCCGCAGGACAACAACAACGACTATGCTTGGCCAGAGCACTTGCAGTCCAGCCCGAAGTTCTTCTATGCGACGAACCAACATCCGCTCTCGATCCGATATCAGCAAGCCACATAGAAAGGCAGCTCTTCGCCCTCAAGCAGGACTACACAATAGTCTTTGTGACACATACTCTCCGTCAGGCAAGAAGGCTTGCCGACTACGTGATCTTCCTCTATCTGGGTCAGTTGATCGAACAGGGACCAACTGAAATCATCTTCAATCAGCCGAGCGACCCAAGAACAAAGGCGTACATCGAAGGTTCTTTCGGCTAGCCTAGCCCTTCATCCCGCGTGGAAGTTAGGACGCATTCAATTCCCAAGCTAGGCATAGGCCTGCAAATGTGAGCGAGAAGAAAGCTCAAGTGAAACTCCCAACGTAGGCACGACACACATCTTAGGCACCATACGCGCATGCGCGTAATGGATTGAGGAAACCTGTCAGACCGACAACATGGCATTCGCAGAATCCGAGTCAGATTGAACTGATAATCCTCAATAGCGGTGGATTCTCTCTAGCGCCCTTCCACTTCGCAGCTTGGGAGTCCCTCATGAGCGAGCCCCTTCTCCACTTCGTGATTCCATTCTCTGCGCTCATTATGAGTGGCATATCCCGAAGGAGAGCTGCATTTGCGTCCCTTTTTGCAGTCCTGCCGGACCTCGACGTCCTCGTGCATGTTCACCGGTCGGTGGCTCACCATGGTCCCACGGCGCCCTCTTCAGCATGTGAAGTAGCCGGTGAATGATAACGCCCTGGTTGCGTCGATTCTGGGTTACTATGAGCACGAACTTCTCAGACAGCCCGATGGCCTTCTCAATTAGCGCCACCGGATCGCGCGCGTGTTCGCAGAAAGTCCAGACCAGATCGAATCTCTTCGGAACGTTCGTCGCATCCCGTGTGCGAGTTATTTCGCACCTATCACGCGTCATGACATCCACTTTCATCGGAGAGAGGATCAGCTCACGTGCGATTGCGCGTCCAAGGAAGCGACCTCTCACAGCAAGATTCGCAGCCAGTCTTGCCCACGGAGTCGGGACCCTAAGCACAGGCTCATCAGCAGGGAGATTTCGGCATATCACACGCACAATGCTCGCCATCGTTATCGGATCAGGGTCAGCGACTATGTAGGTCTCGCCAACGGTCTCAGGACGGTCGAGAACTATCTGGAAGCCGTGCACTAGGTTATCTATGTGAACTAGATGTAGGTGGTTAGCGCCTCTGCCGATGAAGACAAACCGACGCCGCCTTAGCAATCCTACCAGTTTGAAAATCATGCCGTCAAAATCGTTAGGCCCGTATGTTATGAGAACAGGCTCTCCCGTGCATGAATGGATTCGTGTCCGCTTATTGTTGCCGCCTACACCTCTTTCTTGTGGACCTTGAAAAGCTGCTCTGCAACCGCTCGCCCTGCAGCACTCCTCTCATATGCCCACACCAGCAGAAGCACAGGAGTCAAGGGGAGAAAAAGATATCCGAAAAAGCTCAACCCCGAGGGCACATAGTTGTTGTGCGAAGCGGCCAAAGTATTGTAGACAAGGGTCTCGAAGGAGTAGCACCACGGTATCATCAGGATACTCCACAAAGTCGGCCTCTTCTTGAATACAAGAGCTATCGCAGCGAAAAGAAATGGACCGAAGTAATAGTCAGCAGCCGACAACTCAAAAACGATTGTACCGAAGTTGGAAGACAACAGATGCTCGATATCGATCTCGAACTGGCTGAGTGGCCGGACCAAATCAGAGATCACGAGCTGATCAAAGAACTGACCAAATGGGTAATCACGCCAATCCACGTACATTTGCGCTACGGGGTAATTGAATTCGATGAACGTTCCTGGGGGTACCTTCTGGTTGGTGACTAGCGCTATTGTCCACTCTCTAGCCGGACGACCTAGCCATATGGGCTTCTGCTGCTTGATCAGTAACACGGCCAGTTTGTCGTGAAATACGATGAATTGCCTCACATCGCCGGGCAATTGGTCTGCAGAAATATCTTCGGAGGAAATGACCAGACCTGAATGACTCAGATTCGCGTGAACTACGTAGGGCACGAGAAGCGCAAAGTACGCGCAGGCAACAACCAATATCATCAGAGTCCACATTAGCAGCCTTGTCTTTTCCCTGTTTACCATATGTCGATTCCCAGCTTTCGCAACGCCACGTAGATACCTACCACTACCGCCACTCCACCCGCGATGAAGTAGTAGTAGTACGTGGGAATGGGTTGTTGAGCCTCATAAACCGCCACGTCGTAGTTCTTTGAAATGGAGTAGGCGTTCCCTTCGACATCCTTGAAAGAGATTTCAATCGTTAAGAGCCGCGATCCCGTACTCGCCTCCGGACTCACGTGAATACCAAACACTATAGTTTTCGTATTCCCTCGACCAATTACGCCCACGTACGTGATGCTGTTCGTTAAGAGTTCCTCGCCGTTGAGTACTTTGATAGTGACGTCTCGTGCATTCTCAGTACCGGGATTTACGAGGTTGATCGTGAATGTGCCGTCGATTGCCGGATTTAGTTGGGTCGGGTCGACTGTGATGTCTTGGATTCGAACTTGAGGAACTCCATGCACGATCACTCCTAACTTGCCGGAACTGCTGAAAGTATAGTCGTTCTGATCCGAATACACGAGGCTATAGGGTATCGAGTAGGTCCCCGTGCGTGCAGACAAATCCACTGAAAAACTCACGCTGAAGGTCCTGTTACCGCCGACCTTCAACCCACCTATGTCTATCACTGTCCCTGAGCCAACCACGGCGAACGGTTCTGTTGCGTTGAGGGACAAAATGCCCACGACTGAGTCGAGCTCACCCACATTATGTACCGTAAGATCCGCCACAAAATTCCCGCCGACCATCACCCTCTCCGGAGCAATCATGACGTTCGAGACTAGAAGCAACGGGGCGGGTGACTTTCGTTCCAGAGCGAACTCCAGATAGGCATCAGCGTAAGTCAGGCGAACCGTCTGAGTCTCTCCGTGTCCGTTGAACACGGTAACTTCGTAGACCCGTCCGTCAGCATTTAACGACTTGCTGGTCCAGGTGCCCTCCGACGTGTTACCTGAATCGATCAGTTCGCCTCGATAAACCTGAACCCTCACGCCGTCGTATTCTGCGAAGTTCTGATCCACAACATGCACGTGTATTCGATACTCAGACGTTTGGGAAAGCGCCGGGCCGACCTGCAGGGCTAACGAGCAAATAGCCAGAGCAAGAACTGCAAGAGGTAGTTCCCAAGATCTCAGCTTGCCGCTCACTTCGTCTCTCACCACGGGGGGCAGGTATAGTGGAGTGGCACGTATAAAACCCGTTATCCCGAGTGTCTCGACACATGCGAGGCTGACTCGGACGTCCAATCTCCACCGTGAACTCTCACTCATATCGAGCTCGACTAGATCAGAAGGAAAGCATGCAATGGGCGAGCGATTGTTTTGGATTCGATTCTTCCTACCGACGAGAAACTAGGCTTCCAATTGGAAATATGCAAAGCACATACGCCCGTAGGCGCTCGAGTGACAAAGGATACATACGGTCATATTCAACACCAGCGGGTTGATCATGATGCGTGACCGAGGTAACCAAGCGCGCGTCTAGGGTTCCAGTTACAGGTCGATCAGCATACGTTAGGGAGCTTGAAACCATAGGCGTAGTAGTCAAAGAAAAGCGAGGACTTGGAAGAGGAAGAGGCGTCGTGATGACGGTCAGCGTTCCATCCGAACTCGTTTCCATTGTCTCGAAAAGCCTTGCGAACGCCGAAGAGACCCCCTCCCCTCCAACTATAGATGTAACAACCATCCGGCCTCTTTCTCAAGATACCTCCCTCGATCTCTCTCCCTCATGCAAAGCGTACAACGACATTACATCTCCAGGTGAAGGGGCAGGGGGTCTGTATCTGGAATTGGCGGTAGCACATCAGCCCCAGGGTCGCCTTGGCAGCCACGAAGAAGAACTAGCGTCACTTTACAAAACGCGCGAGGAATACGCGCATCGAATGTAGGTAATCTCTCTCATTGGTGCTTGCGCGGGAGAGCCTTGAGCCCTAGGGATACGTGATAGGGATTACTGCGTCAGGTGGCACGGTCACGGTCACAGGCCCGTAGATCCTGGTGAACGCGCCGTAGAACACACGAACAACGTACGTGCCCGGATTCACCTGACAATCCAAAGTAACCGTGCTGCCCCTATTGATACTCGCGGACTGTTTGCAAACCAGCACGTTCGATGTGGTAAAGACCTTAAGCATGAAGGAATTGGTATAGCCATTGTTAGTAATTACAGCCTTTATGTGATGTACTGTTATCGTAATCGTGCTGGTCGCTAGGACAACGATGGTGTTGTAAGTCCCATACTTGACACTGTCGTATTTCCCAGCGAATGTGTCGCCGCCGTAGACGGGGTAAGCGAAGAGAATCCCAGCTGCCTTAGTTGCTGCATCTATGTTCTCAAGCACAGTAATCTGGTCCTGAGTACTGAGAGTCACGAATTTCGACATCTGAGTGTTAGGATCTGTTCCAGCCCAGTCAAAATACATTATGATTGGAACTTCGTACCCTCTCACCTTGATCAGATTCGCCTTCATTTTCGCGAAATCCTCTACGGGCACAAATGGCGGACTGAAGACCTCGGTACTGAAGGAGCCGTGGATTAAGTCATCTGATTGCAGCAAAACGGGGTAGTCCTGGTATATTCCTACAGATGCCGCCAGCACTCCGCCACTTTTTGCTGCAAGAAACTGCCTTCCCTTCGATGCGGCGTAAGACTTCAGGCTGTCAACAACCTGCTTGTAGTACCCGGCATATTGAGGGTTGACTACGTGAGGGTCTCGACCCATCGTGCTTACCTTATAGCCTGCGTAGCCATAGACTCCGTCAAAGAATATGGCATCGACTCCTGCGTCTATCTGTTTCTTACACCACCCAATCAGATAGTTCCTGTAGACCGGGCTGGCCAAGTCCGGCATGTATCCATACGCAATGGGAATCCGGTTCCCCGAACTGTCACGAGCTAACATCTTGTCGAAGTCAGATGCCGATATCTGCAAGCCACTTGCCCATGTGTCATGTGGATCCACAAATTGCGCTGAGATTCCTCCTTGATATATTACGCCCGGCATTATATTCTTGAGCTGGCTAACAGACGACTTCAGCTGAAAGTAGTTCCGATTCAAGCCAGTTCCCCACTTCATCCAGCCGCGCATAATGAAGTCGGTGTGCATAGGCGGCAGGAGTTGGGTGGCCCGACGCCCATCCGTGGTAGCTGCAGTAGTTGGCTCATACAGGGCAGGCACCTTAACATTCTGAATATCATAGCCCTGCACTTGTGGAACCAGAGCGACAGGTACTAGGAAAATCAGTAGCAGAACTGATACACAGAGCCTACGCAGATTTCGTCCAGCATAGGACCCGAGTTTGAAATGGGGAGTCATAGCGATACCTCTTGCTATTCCTGTGTTTAGGCCTTGTGGTATAAGGAAACTGATACTCACATGTGCATAGACCAGTGACAATGGTGGTCAAATGGACAGACAGTTGAGTTGACCTTGAGTATGTCCATGCAATAGCGATGCGGAGTCGCAGCTAGGAAAACCATCCCATTGAGGGTGCAGGAGCGTCTCCGTCATAAGCCCAAGTGGCATTAGTCGTGAGCAACCAACGGATCCATTCGCAGACTACACAACCTAGCAGTCACCAAGTCATACACGCGCAGCAACATTGTAGCAAGCGTTGCCAAACTGGGTAAGTCTTATCACCCGTCACTTCACTCATGTCATTAAGGAGTTGCGCGGGTGGAACGAAGGGGAGTAGTGATAATAGGTGCCGGTCCTGCTGGTTCCTCAGCGGCAAAAGCGATAGCCGAAGCTGGGCACGACACTCTACTACTTGAGAAGGACAGGTTTCCCGGAGAGACAGCAGTATGCGGCGGCGTAATCGCAGGAGAGTTCGCCGAGAGTGCGCTGAGAAAGCTCCCCGTGGGCATTGTTGATAAGCATCTGACAAGTTGGCTAATCCATCTTCCCGGCAAGACTTACTATGTATCCAACTTATCGACGATATCGTTTCGGCGATCCGTGTTTGATAGATTTCTGGCAGAAGATGCGGCTCGCAGCGGAGCCGATCTCCGCGTCAGAACACTAGCCACCGACATCAGGAGAGACAGCAAAGGATTGACTATTCGTGTCAAGGATCTCGATACTTTCCAAGAGTACTCTGTGGAGACCCCGTTGGTAATCTTCGCGGACGGTCCAAACACATTGGCTAAGACATTCGGACTGGGTTTCCCCAGGGCCAGGCCGGATATTACCGCTTCAGCGGCTATCTATGATTTGGAGTGGAAAGAAAACCCGCTAAATTGCTTCGAGTGCTTCTTTGACGAACGAATTTCCCCTTGGGGATACGGGTGGATCTTTCCGAAGAAGGATATTGTGAACGTGGGGGTGGGATGCCTCATTTCCCGGATGAAGGGTAACATTACGCGATACCTCGACTATTTTGTGCAACATCATATAGGTGTATCACCTGGCCTCCAAACGCTCAGGAGGTTAAGATTTGCGGCAGATTTGATTCCGCTTGCTCCTGCTCGCAGGATCATTGAAGACAACATGATTGTTATTGGAGATGCCGCAGGAATGGTCGATCCGCTCTGGGGAGGAGGAATAGCTTGGGCAATGATGGCGGGATCAATGGCAGGAGAAGTTGCTGTTCTCGCGATGAAGGAGAACGCATTCAGCTCCCGTGTCCTTTATCGATTCGGGGAGATGTGGAAGGCAACTCCCCAACACAGGTATATGCAACGAGCGTCGATAGCGCATGCACTATTCCTCAAATACTCCAGACTCGATAAGCAGGCCTTCTTCAAGCTCATGAGGCTGGCGCTATGGCGAGGAAAAACTCCTGAACTCAAGCTTGCTTCAGAGGACCTGCTTGCACGGGTGATTTCACTGTCGAATCTGAGCTAGCCAAGTACCTCGGGAATCAAGTCATGTTGTTGTGTGTGCGAGGTTCTAGTCCACCTCACCACCATAGTAAGTAGGTGCTCGACATACGTGCGTTTGGGCGAGGGCCTAGCATCCGGGGCCTCTAACCTTGGCACATTTTCGATCCCTATTCTGTTCTCGACTTTCTCCGATCGAATCTCCTTTTCCGATCTGTGGAGTCAATCCAGACTTTGACCTCTTGTTCGCTGTTTCGAAGATCCTAGGTAGAACAAGCGTATAGTCACACCAACACGTTGCAGACCGGGTTCCAAGACGCTCTTCGAGTGTTGAGCAGCTCTTCCAGCCCTTTTCGCAACTCTACCTTCGGACAATAGCCGAGCTCTCTTCTCGCCAAGTCTGTCCTGTAGGCACGGCAGTTCAAGAACCATGACATAGGGTATGCTAGTCGTCCTGGAATGTGCCTAGACAACGTAGATAGGAGATGTCGCGGAACGGGAATGTGGATCAGCGTCGCGTCACGATTCAGAATGCTTGCGATGCATAGGAGCAGACTGTCCACGGTGACAGGAGTCTCATCGGCCACTATGTACGCTTTGCCTGATGGGCCGTGATCGATTGCAAGAGATATACATTCCAGCAGATCGTTTATGTGAACGAAGTGTTTCAAGGCAAGTCCGTCTCCCAGCACGGGGACAAAGCGTGCCCCGACATATCTGAACAGCCACTTGAAGACCGGTGAGAGACGGTATCCGTAGACCAGCGTCGGTCTCAAGACGGTCGTGCACAGGCCCTTCTTGGCAAAATCGAGAACGAGTCTGTCTGCGATGGCTTTGCTGGTTTCATAGTCTGTTGTAGGAGCATACGGGCAGCTCTCATCAATCAGTTCACCAGCATCGGCAGGTCCATGAACTGCAACAGTACTCAAGTGGATGAGTCGCTTCACACCCGACGCAAGACAAGCTTTGCATACGTTGAGTGTTCCGTCTACATTAGTTTTGAAGTAAGTGCGGCGAGAAGCCCGTGTTTCGGGACCTTCCACTGTTGCTGCTAGGTGGATGACGATACTAATTTCTCCCTGCTTGAAGGCATTGACCATCTCGGAATAGTCAGTTATGTCACCATACAAGATTCCTGAAGTGCTAGGAAATGAGGCCTGGATCTCTGATCTTTGCATTCTGCGCCTGACAAGGGCGTACACTTCTGTTCCTTCACTGTGAAGCTTCTCAACTAGGTGCCGTCCGATGAAGCCGGTTGCGCCTGTGACTAGAATCCTTTCCTCTCTCAAAGATCGCACATGACAGCTGAGCGTTTATCTGCATTCTTGCATGGTGGCTCACCATGATTGGCTGTACGTGCAACTTACCGCAAGTATTATTGTTTGCCTTGACTGGTGTTTTCCTAAGAGGGCTAAAGGCACGCCAAGCGGCTTCATGAAAACAATCGCGAAAGGTCAGATGTCTATTTGCGAACTGCGCTAGTTCATTCTGAGTTCGTGATCACGGGAGGAATTGAACGTGTTCCACTCCTGCAGACCCTTTACCTTCGCCGACAGGGAATTGAGGCTGACTGCTATGCTACATCAATCGATGAGGAGACATGTTTCCCCGATCTAGTGCGCCGGGTCGCTCCTAGACCCATCTTACCTTGGACAAAAAAGGCAATTCTAGGCATCCGGGCGCTCAATCACCTTGGCGGTGTTGCTCTATGCCGGCTGTGGCCGAGAGTTCTCAGCAAGTATGATATCCTTCAAGCACATTACCAACCCGCGCCTTGGTTGTGTTACTTCGCCCACCGAAGATACGGAACCCCGTACACAATCTATGCACACGGAATCTGCAAGGAGCTCTACCCGAGAAGTATTGATCTCGAAGCTGTTCCCGAGAAGAAGATGACGAGAAGCATCTTGCGCAAATTCCGACTCTGGTCCGAACTGGACCACGAGTCATTTTCAAACGCTGCCGTGTGCTTCGCCAACAGTCGATATATTGAGAAGCAACTTAGCAACCTCTACGGGATTGCCAACCTCGTAGTGCTCTACCCGGGTGTGGATACTGATCGCTTTAGGCCCATGTCATCGGAAGAGACTGAGTTCGTGCTTCCCAAGCACGGAATCCGAACACCATTCATCTTCACTTCCAACCAGCACATCGGATACAAGAAGATCGAGTGGCTCATTGAGATGATGCCTTTGATCCTCAAAGAGGCTCCTGAGCTTAGCCTCGTTGTCGCAGGAAACCCTAATCCCGATTACACTCCAAAGCTCCTAAGAGCAGCTAAGAAACTGTCTCTCAGAAACAAGGTCTTGTTCTTGGGTCGCGTTGACGAGTATGATCTAGCAGCATTGTATAACCGTGCAACAGTATACGCGTTTAGTCCGCCTGACGAGGACTTCGGAATGGGACCGGTTGAGGCCATGTGTTGTGGAACGCCTCCTGTAGCGTGGGACGCGGGAGGCCCGCGTGAGACAATAGTCGACGGAGAAAGTGGCCTGCTCGCAAAGCCTTATGAATTCCACGATTTCGCATCAAAGTGCTTGAGAATAGCTACGGACGTGGGGCTGAGAGAGAAATTGGCCATGAACGCTCTTGCCGCACGCGCCAGATTCTCTTGGGAAACACACACTTCCCAATTGCTACAAGTTCTCTTTCGACTCATAGGTGCGGCAAATCCTTGATGGTACGAATACTCGATACAGGTCACCGCAGTACAGAATTCGATGCGTATCTGCCGGAGGGTGTCTGGCTATGCTTGCTGGAATCCGATGTATGTTTGCCGTCTTTAGACTAGGGTACAAGCTCCTGCTTACATGGCCGATAAGGTACCTCTTGATGTGGAAACAGAAAGAAACACGAGGCAATATCAAGGGCAACAATCGACTGTACTACGGATGAGTTGTAGTTCAGCAGGAGTTCAGAAACCAGACCATATGGGCTCTTCTTGCTTTGATCGCGTTAGGATACCATCGTTCGAGCGACGCCAACATCATCAGAACTGGGCGGGCAAGGAAAGATAGTTTGAGTAGCCTGTCGGACTTGAGAGGTCGGTATCCGGATCCCCACGGCGGGATATCTACAAGACCTGAGCTGACCAGGTTTGGGTTGGCTGAGATGGTTCGGAGGACCTGTGGGGTGGCCTCTCTCTTGGAAGCGAAAGCTATTACGTAGTGTCCGGGGAATTTTCGTCTGAGCTGTTCCATAAGTAGCCGGCAGCTCATAGTCTCATAGATCTCCCCCAGTCCGGTGATTCGGATTCGGTATTCGTCATGTAATGTGAGTGTCTTCAGTGTGGGAACCTCACACGAGTCAAACAATACTGATCGTGTTGCACAGACATCATCCCCTCATGAGTGTTACCTGAAAGATGCGAAGCAGTCTCTTCTTCCCGACCATATCACTCTTGTTACGAAGGACAGACGGCCAGATGAAACAGGTTGTTGGTGCAGACACTGCTGACACATTTGGGCGAGTCCTGATAGGCACAAGCATGACGACACCTAGTGTGCTCTAGCCTGATACGTCAGAGTGGACGTCGTTGATGGGTAGGCTGATCGGGTTAGTGGTCCGCAAGCAAGGATCAACCCCTAAAAGTCTGCGGATCCCGTAGCTCGGGAGCCGGCCTTGGTTGAGTTTCTTCTACACTTCGTAATCCCATTCTCGGCGCTAAGTCTTGGGTGGGGCGTCCTTGAGGAAGACACTTTTTGCCTGCTCGATCGCACTTCTGCCAGACCTGGATTTCCTAGTGAATGTTCATCGCTCGATGACACATTCGGCAGCGGTCTTGGCTGTGGCAATATTGCCAGCTCTCATACTCTTCTGGAGAAAGAAATACAGGGTCTATGTGGTTCTCGCTGCAGCCGGTCTGCTCTCCCACTTGGCCTTAGATATCTTTGGTGACTATGTCCCGATACTATGGCCGCTGTACAACCAGTCCGTACACTTAGTAGTCCGTTCAACAGCGCACACTGGAAGCGGCCTAAAGATCTCATTCAGCGCCGAAATGCTTACCCAACCGATATCCTTCGAAACTCTTGCGGCTCTGGATGCGCCAATCTTCACAAGCGAGGGTTTGATCGCCTCCACGCTACTTCTTTGTCCAGTTCTCCTGAAGAAACTCGCTCCGAAATCACAACGCTAGGAGACGGATGCCGCGGAGTGGGCGAAAGAGTTCAGGAGTTCCGGTAGAGAACGTGTCGTGCGGTGCAGCAAGAACCGCATGAGAATTGGGAAGAACATTCGAGGGCTCAGAAGCATGTTTGTGTACGATGCGTTAGCGAGAGTGCACCAGCACTCTTTGTTTCGTATCCTCTTTCTTGCCTCCTCGGCCTTGTCAGAGTACCAGATCTTGGGAAAATCGTATCCCACACTCCTGAGATTTCCGAGAGGTTCCGCTTTGATGCAACAGGGCCATACATCTCCGTCGGGGGAGATCTGCGCGGAAGCCCACCCAGCATAGCACGGTATGACCTGAGTCTTTCTTTTCAACAACTCCTTAGCCAGCACATAGTACTGCCTTCTGAAAGGACGACTGAGTCTGCCCAGTCTCTCCATCCTCCAGTCTTCTGAGTCGCTGACAAGATCGTCGATGACGCGGGCGTACTCAGCCAAAGAGGGCGTAATACTCTCCTCGAGAGTGCCGAGCTCAGCGCGCTGCTCCGCTATCTCAGTGACGTACGAATCGGGTCCCATCCTGGAAATGAATGCGAAGAGCTCGCTTGTGTCACTTGCGTTGAAAGTCGACAATACGCTATGGATGCCAACCGTGAGGTTCGGACGGTTCAACGACCGAAGGCCCTCGTACGTCTCCATGGACCTATTGAAACTCCCTTTCAGTCCTCGTATCAAATCGTGTTTCTCTCCGACGCCATCGATTGATAGGTTGACGACTATCTGGGTACGAGGACAACTCCGTGCGATCTCATCTACGGTTTCGGGCACTATATTGCTGAGGCTGCCGTTCGTGGGTATTGTGATGACACCAGGTCTGCAATTGGAGTAGATGATATCGCATATCTCAACTATATCGTTTCGGAGAAAGGGCTCGCCGCCGCTGAGGGTGAACCAGTAAGGAACTTTGCCGATTGAACTCAATGTCTTATCATATTCATCGAGCGTGAAGTTCGTGGCTGTCTTTCTCCAGATGTTGCATGTCTTGCATCGCGAATTGCAGGCGTAGAGAAGGCTCAGCGTCACGCTGATTGGAAGTCGCTTCGGAAACCCAAGGGACCTGAATAGAACGAAGGCCGGAATCTGAAGCGGAACTTTCCAATAACTGTTCACGAGAGGCGGCCCCGGCAGCACTTGTCAGGAATACCATGAAGATTTGCAATTGTCTCGCAGGGCGTGGATCTCTCTCATCGATGTGCTCGGCGGCGAACTGCGATAATAGCCAAGCCCACAACCAGACCGGCGACAATAGCCCCAACTCCAGACGCTGGAATGCGCCGCCCGGGAGTGGGCGCGGCACTAGTCGAAGTTGCTGTCGAAGGAGCGCCAGTGACTAGGGAAACCATAGTAGCATATGTTCCATACTGGACACTATCATAATTTCCAGCCCCAGACCCTAACGCGCCACCATGTACGGGATAAAGGAACTTGAGTCCGACGGCCGCACTTTCGTCGTGAAGTACACTCAGATACTTTATCTGGTCCGCCGTGCTGTACGAAGCGAACACCGGAAGGCCCATCTTTGACGTGAAGCCGTAATCAAACATCGGTATCACCTGCATCTGCCTCGCCTCACCCCAACTCTTCACCTGTGCCCACTCTGAAGAACTTCCGAACGTGAAGCCTTTCACATCGTCGGTGTTCACTGTCACATACGCGAAGTCACCCATAGGGTGAAGATCCCCAACTTGCATGACGACGTACCGTTCTCCATTGTGGATCGCAACGTACTTTGCACCCATCTGTTTCGTCTGATCGTACATGACTGTCCAAGCGGAATCATAGGCAGACATTATTGTGGTTCGGTCATAGCCCCATTTCGTTATCAGCGTGTACGCGGCGAAATACGGTAGGTCGTAGTCAATCACATCCGCCCCCGCGTCCAAGAGCGCCCGTGCCCAAGTGAGAAGATACTGCTGAAACCCTCCGATTCTAATGTCAGCAATATACCCGATGTATCCTGAAGGAACAGTCTCCCCGTTCGGCCCCCTCAAGAGCCACGAATCCATCTCAGCTTGGCTAATCTGATGTCCATCCGGCCAAGTGAAATCAGATGCAACAAAACCGCCACTCTGACAATAGCCGACCACAGCCGAGGGTACGCGGTTCTTCAATGCTGCCACGTAGCTTCTCAGAAGGCTGGGGTTGAAGCTGTTGGAGCCCGTCCCGTCCCAGCGGAGGTATGCTCGTGCAACGTAATCTGGGTTGAACGGAACAACTTCCCCCAGAAAAGTATCCAGAGACTTATCCAGCATGTTTTGATAGAATATGGGACGCTGAAAATCAGTCTTCGTTCCCGGCATTCCGTGTGACATGGACACACATGCAGCCAGCCCCAGAACCGCCACAAACACGAGGAGGGACGCCTCTATGGAGGGACGAATTCTCAAGTATTCGATCGACTCCTCTGCCAGTCAATGGCATTATTGGTTGGCCCTTAAGCTTTGCCATAACAAGAGACTGATGTGTTATCCCAAGACATTTGGCACATCTCTGAAGTAGATTTCTGCGGGTGTTCAACTTGTGAGAGATCGTGGATCACCTCAGAGGTAGGAGCGGATCCGGCTCACGACTAGATTGGCGTGAGAAACACTTCGAGTGTCTCACTAGCATTTGCAGGAATTGTCTTGTTGAGGCCGCTGGTCACTGCTATTGAACTTCCACCGGTCTTCGTGTTCGGGTTGCGCCTTTTCCCTGAATTCCTGCGGGAGGCTGTCTTTTCTGAACACTCTGCTCTAGCGCGATCAAAGTAAGTCTATCGACCCCAACTACCGTCCTCTCCTGACTATTCTTGTTGAGGACTCTCCAGTTCCAGAGCCGGCCTCTATGAAGACGCGTCCAGAACTGAGAGTATCCAACTCAGGTCGCACAAGGAGAAACTCCACTTGCCTGACCCTCACACTCCAGCGACTGAACAGATTGAAACACGAGCCAGTCTCTCTCTGGCAACCAGTCATACCCCATCGTAGCTCTGGGCTGAAAAACCAATTTGTATTGTTCGCCTAGCCAGATCTTGTCATCGAGAGTAAGATACATGTTGTACTGAGGTCTGTTCATTACGATGAACTTCGGTTTGAACGTGTCAACTAATCCGCGGTCGAAGCGTCGGTCGTAGGGATTAACGGCGCCGTATCCTGTAAACGATATCTCTGTGACCGGCATATCCCACAAGCCTACGTAGTAGGATACCCACTTGCCATTTGACGTTGCGATCAAATCACCAGCTTCCACCCGATCTCTAACGAGTTGCACAGCCGATTGGAGGCCTTCCATCTCTCCTCTATCCGCAATCGGAGTCGCAATGCCCATTACGAGTTGCGACGAAACAAAGATCGCAATAAGGAACAGCACCGCTAGTTTGAAGAAGCCTGCTTTCCTATGCCCACCCAGCCCATTCGCAGGAGCACGGGCCGAAGGCAAGAGGGGAGTTCGCAAGACGATTCGATGAACTAAGTTGGCGAGCATGACAAAAAAGAAGGGCAGACTGTACACCAGCCAGTACATCCTAGCGGAAGGCCCCGCTACGACGTTCGGAATAAGCATGCATACGAAGAGTACGCATAGGAAGCTCTCCTGCGACCTTCTCCTGAGAGAAGGTACCGCATGGGAGAGAAGTACTATTGGAAGTAGTACTAAGATAGACAGATTGAGAAGACCCAACCATGGCAACCATGGTGTGCCTCCTCTCCCGAGCACGTATATGAAGATCTGATATGCGGAGTACAAGATGGAATTCCCCGTAACGTTACCGGCAGTCACCATCGCTAGGCTCTTGCCCACGACAAAGATCTCATAGTAGTTGTAGAACTGGTTCACTCCGTTGATAGCGAGGTCTATTTGAACGGGGCTTATCGTTAGAGCAAGCGAGGCCAGCCACACCCAGTTCTCCTTCCTAGAAATCGCTCCCGAAAGACCATCGACCCAAAAGAGAAACACGACAAGCCCCAACACCGCGGGACCTGCAATGTACTTCGTATCGAATGCTATACCGAGAAAGAAGCCAGAGGCCAGCATGTACTTCCAACTTCGTGTCCTGTGACCTTTCCAGAATAGATAGACCGCGCTCAAAATAAGGAAGAGAACTGCAGCTTCCGCCCTTGCGACGCGTGCGTTCAAGATATCATAACTACCGAACGCCTGCAGTAGGCCTGACAGTACGCCGATTCTTGTCCCAAAAAGATCTTTGGCAAACAGGTACACCACGACGACGGAGCAGCAGCTGAAAAGAACTTCCGCCGTTCTCAACATCTCAAGATTGTTTCCGAACAGGTAGATCAGCAAAGCCTGCATGTACAGGAAAAGTGGAGGAAAGCATGTCCATGAGTTCATGATGTCCTTCGTCCACACCCAATTGCTGTACAATATCCTGCTAGCATCATATGCAAGAACCTGTTCATCCGCATACCACCCCGGAAGTGACAGATTGGGCAAGCGCAACATGAGGGCCGAAGCAAAGAGAAGAGATACCATCAACATGTCAAACCTAGCGGATCGATTCCGGAGATACCTGCGTGCCACAATGAGTCCAGCCATGATTGAAACAACAGCTACCATCCCAAGGAGATCGATTCTTTCTCCCTCTGACAGCGCGAGCCTGATCTCCCGTACTGTCGCGCTTACCTTGTCGACAAGAACGTATGACGCCTGTTCGCCCTGGGTACGAGCCTTCGCGTACAGAAGTGCACTAATCTCTAAAGCGCCTACGTTCTCGTTCATTGGAACTATCTGGGACTCGACACGGGCAGATGCGCCGGGTTCCAATTTGATGGATCCCGGTGCGGGAGTGACCACGTCACCCCTCATAAACGAGAAGAACTTCATTGTCCCCCCATACGGAAAAACGAACTTGATGAAGAAGACCAAGTCGAGATTTCCCGTATTGGTTACTACGAGAACAATCGTGTATGTCTGGCCTACCGTCATCCTGTCGGGAACGCTCTTGAGAAAGATCTCCCTATTTATCTGAGCACTGACCGCGGGCACTTCCTCGCCGGGAGAGGATGCCGCAGAATATGGATCGCTTTGGCTTATGACCGGATTCAAGCACGAAAGAAACAGGACCAAAGTAAGGATGGCAAGCGTGCAACACTGAAGGGGACGAATCTCGCTAGACCATCTCATTGACTCACCTTCGAATGGAAAGAAGCGAAATCCCAGCCTTGGCGTTGTGAAAGTCGCTGCCGAACTAGGGAGGAGCCCTCAGATGTCTAAAAAGCCTTGCGCGGTGACGCTCATTTCGCGTACTGTTTCGTGGCCATTGCTGATGTCCTCGCGAAGGTTCAGCCGACATTTGTCTGCTACGTCTTCAGGCTTTTCGTGGTTCTTAGGGTTTTCCAAAGCACGTGCTCGCTCTGTCCAAAGATGCCGAAGGCAAGAAGTTGAGCCACGAGCTCACAGATCAGAAGCACCAGCCCCCAAAGCCACGTCCCGATTCGAAACTCGCGAAAAACACCGAAAATAGTGAGAGCTGCTTCGGATGGATAGATCCGCCATGACGACGCAAGGACGGTGGGGATTCGTCCGGTCCTTTTCATGATCTGCCTGTGCCCAGCCGCGATTCTGCGTCTCTGATCAACCAGCTCTGGAATGTTCGTAGGGGCCTTCATGTACACTATGGAGTCGCGGTCGAGGATTATCCTAAACCCCTTCTTTGCCAAGATCGTGGCTATGTATCCATCCTCATTAATGATGTCCTGAGGAATCGGCCTGAGAACCTTGCTAGAGAGACCGCACATCTCTCCTGAGACATGGGCCAGCTTCTTCGACAACATCAAGTTCCAAAGAAACCGCCAATGGGCTGACCACATGATGTGTGCGACGTGGCCAAATCCTTTCTTTGGATTCACAGGGACTGGTCGTGCGCTGACAGCCCCAACAGTTGGATCCTCAAACCACCGCACAATGCGAGAAACCGATTCATTTGCAGGAAGCGTATCAGCTGATACGAAGATTAGCACGGGGGACCGACAAGAATCGATAAGGACATTGACGGCATCTGCCTTTCCCGTTCGTACAGGTTGCTGCAGGAGCCTGATCCGCGAGTCGGTGCGAGCCTTTTCCCTGACAATAGAGTCCGTTCGGTCTGTGCTTCCGCTACTCACAACCACTATCTCCGTAACAACGGAGACAGATCCTATCGCATCTAGAAGCCGGCCGATGTTCCTCTCCTCGTTGTAGGCACAGATCCCCATCATTACGCCGAGGGGTGGAGCGGGATGCAACCGTAGATCTTCACGCACTCTCCCGTTGTCCCTCCAACTTGAACAGGAACATTATCGCCCGCTCCGTTAAGTCGCTTGGGAGGAGTTGCGTTAGAGTTAACATAAAAACCGACCTATCCCTCGGTCTCACTGCGGGAGTCAATGACATGCCGGACAGTTAGGTGAGGTATATTTGGGCTGGGGTTTTGTAGTTAAGGCTTCTGTGAGGTTTGTTGTTGTAGTATTCTCTGAATTGGTTCAGGTCGTTGAATCGTGGATAGTAGAGTTCGAATGTTTGCCAGAAACGTTCGATCTTGCCTTGCGTGGTGGGTTTTCCAATGGAACCCGTGATGTGCATTATGCCATGTGCTTCTAGGTATAGGGTGAACCTGCTCTTGCTGTTGTTGCTGTAGTATTGGGGTCCGTGGTCACTGAGCACCTGGCTGGGAGTTCTTCCGTGACTTAACGCCGAGTCTGTGAGGGTGAGTAGGTTGTCGGTTGTTGCTTCCATGTAGAGTTCTATGGCTGGAACGTATCGGCTGCAATCATCCAAGTATGCGATCAGGTACTCGTCTCCGTAGTATTTGATGTCTGTCTGCCATAGGCTGTCTGGATGCGTACGCTGGAAGCGGATGTAGGATCGCTGCCTTCGAGGCTTGTAGGTTCTGGTGATCAGGTTGCATTCTTTGATGATTTTGTACACTGAGCCGCTGCTTACCTTGATGCGTTCCTGCTGGTTGAGGTATGCGGCGATGGCTTCACCGCACCATCCTTCACGCAGTCTAACCTGAATGATTCTAGCCACGGTTTCCTGGGGTAGTCTGTGGATGATGTGTGGTCGCCTAGACTCGTTGACCAGCCCCGCCCATCCTTTCCTCTGGAAGCGGATCCACCAATCATGAACTGTACTCTTGGGCATCATGGCGTGGGCTGAGGCATCTCTAATCGACCAGCCTTCCAGGAGCCGCCGTACGCACCATCGTCTAAGCTTTCCTACGTCTCTTTCTCCACGCATCAGCCAACACTACATTCCGAACTATCCTACACAACTGTCCGGAATGTCTTTGACTTTTGCACCCCCCCTTTTCGAAACGAGGCCGAACCGAATAGACCTGCTGTGTTGCATGACTGGACATTTTTGGCTACATGTCTCCGTTCGGGGTGGCGGTTTCTTGGCATGGGCTTGGATGAATGGCTGATACTCTCTGCGAGAGAGTTATTCTACGATTGCGTTTGGCTGCTAGAGATTGGGGACGCGTCAACGAGGGCCTTGTGAGGCGTGGTGAGATCCTCCTCGACCTACGCATCCTTGACAGATGGAACGATGAGCTGAAGGGGATGAATGCTGGGAAGGAGGGTGGACGATACGTCTACCCTGAAGTCTTCGTTAGGCTTCTAGGCTATGTGCATCTGCTCTTTCACCTGCCTTACAGGCAGACTGAGGGCTTCTTGAAGGCGTTGAGGCGATTCGACTCAAGGATGCAGGTACCAGACTACTCAACGATCGACAGACGCGTGAACCGGTTGAATGTGAAGTTGGATGAGGAAGATTACGGCGACGATCTGGTCTTGGCGGTGGATGGGTCAGGCGTGAAGGTTTCGAACCGTGGCGACTGGATACGCCACAAATGGAAGGTGAAGCGTGGATACTTGAAGATCCATATCGCCGTCGACGTGAAACGGAAGAAGATTCTGGCGTTGAAGGTGACTGATGAAGACGTGGGCGATGGGCGGATGCTTCAGCCGCTGGTTGAAGAAGCCTCCAAGAAGGCTAAGATCGCCAAGACGGTGGCTGACGGTGCATACGACGCGAAAAGCAACTTCCGCTATCTTGACGCGAGGAAGAGTGAGCCAGTCATCAAGGTACGGAAGAACTCATCCAGCAGGGCGGGAGGCTGCATGCCACGAAAGCTTGTAGCCCAGGAATGCCTGTGGGACCTGGAAGCTTGGAAGCGGAATCATGGCTACGGGCAACGGTGGATGGTTGAGTCCACATTCTCATCGTTCAAACGAACCTTCGGAGAATACGTCTCAGCCAAGGGTATGCGAAATATGGCGAATGAGATCATGCTCAAGACCTCGCTGTACAACCTCTTCATAGGACTAACCGCAAATCCCTAACGCAAGACGAGACAATGAACAACTCACCCAGGAAGAGAACCCGTCAAGAAACAGTCATGCAACACAGCACGGACATTCTCGTTTCCCGAAATAATTTCGCATCCCGTAAGATACGTTACATGGTCAAACTGAATGAGAGGAAGATCCGCTGGATCATCCAAGAGAAACTGAGGGGGAGAGGTGCAGGCGAATTAGCATT
>Ga0315289_10004338_pt1 | contig 21165 bp, 25 predicted proteins | sample YL17G11_40_MG_FD_203452 | JGI IMG/M metagenome (GOLD analysis project Ga0315289, IMG submission 203452) | Sediment microbial communities from Yellowstone Lake, YNP, Wyoming, USA - YL17G11_40 | ecosystem: Environmental > Aquatic > Freshwater > Lake > Sediment | place: USA: Wyoming | collected... | reverse complement strand
TGAGTTTTTTGCTCAAGCCTTTTTGTATGGTTGAATTTATTGCTGCCTGAAAAAATTGCATATAATCATGATTGACTGCAAATTTCTTCACCAACTCCGAGCATTCCTTCCTCAGGGCTGTCTTAACACTCCTATGAACTCTCTTTCTTGTTATCATGAAAGGCTTTACTCTTATTTTTGCGTCTTTGGCATCGCATATAAAAGAGTCTTCAACTATGCTTATGCCCCTTCCAATTATTCTTCTGATATATGAAGGATATATTCCAAAATAAAAAATTTTTCCAATCAGATTATTATCAACTTTGTTTATGACAAACCTTGCTTCGCAGTTTCTTCCTCTTGTTATGTTAGTTAAATCCAGCCTGATAACTTTTCCAATAAGCTTGTCCTGGCTTAAAGAAAGCAAATCCAGTTTATTGTCAATAACTTCGAGGTCAATCTCAAATGAATTTTTATTTATCATTTTTTAATTATTTTTCTTTTATCTGAATTTTTCTTTATCGCTTTTTATAATTTATTTTTCCTTTATCTGAACCTTTGATGCCCTTATTCCGAACCTTTGCAGTATGCTTTTGTTGCACACCGAACATGTATACATTATGTTCGATTTTTTGGTTGTTTTTGTTTTTCTCTTGAATTTTGTAACTGCAGGCTTGCTTCCCCATTTTCCCAGGTTTCCCATTCCCTTGCCCAATCCTCGTTTTTTAGCCCTTGTAAGAGAGCCCCTTTTCAACGCTCCTCTCTGATGCCCGCTCGATACTATAATAACCTTATGAAGTGTGTGCTTCCTGCAGTATTTGCAGTATCTTTTTCTTGTTTTTGGAAATTTCATCTGTTAAATTTAGTATTTGAATAATATTTGCTTTTTATATATTTATGCTTGGAAATCTTTCAGATTTTCAAATATATTAAAAAATCAAGAAAGGAGTTTATAAATATTATGCAACAGGTGACAATATGCTCTGATTTTCCTTAATTTATTTATCCATTATTTTATTACTAATTTTCTTCTTCTATCAGTGCCGCCTTGCCGTCATCTATTAATATCTGCGCTATTTCCTTGGACATATTTGCAACATCTCCCCTGTTAAAAGGGCCGAGCTCGTTTCCATTAACGCCGAGAAACGATGGAACATTCTCTTTTAACCTGATAAAAAGATTCTTTAAGTCTTTTTCTTCATGAATTCCGTCAAGCAGCTTATTTGTTGTCTGCTGATTCTGCTCAAGCTGTTTCACTGAAACATTAAAAAGCTCCTTTTCATAATCAAACAGGTGTTCTGTATCTCTTTTTGTCACGCCTGTCAGAGCGGCGGTAAATGCAAGATTCAGCACTTTTTTCTCTCTTATTGCTATAATCTCCTTTATGATGCTTAATGAATTTTCAAGCTGTTTTCTTGTCATCTTGACAGTGTCGGAAAAAAGATTCTGCTCTCTTGAAACAATAGCTTTCTTCTCCTTGAGATATTCTGCAAGCTCTTTCAAAAAGTTCTGGGGAAGAAGCTGGATTGTCTCGCTATATTTTTCCTTCCTCAGCAAATCATATATCTCCTGATATGTTATCATTTTAAATCATATATCTCTTGATAAGCTATCATTTTATCAATAATCAAAATTTTATTAGCTTACTTGTTAAAAAACATGCCCAATTTAAAAACATTTATGCAGTTACAGAATACTCAAAGCAGGCATCATATGGCATCTCCATCTCCATCATGTGCTGTATTGTCCATTTCTCAAAATATCTCCTGAAAGGCCTCATTGAATTACCATGTGCTGAAACTGCAACATTAACATTGTTTTTTTTAACATATTTCAATAAATCTTTTATAAAAGACAGAACCCTTTTTTCAACCATTTTTATTGATTCTCCTTTTGGAGGCGCTATATCATAACTTCTGTGATATTTGTCATAAAGCTCGGGAGAATTTTCCCTGACAAAATCATAATGCTTCTTTCCCTGCAATACCCCGTAATTTCTCTCTATTATCCTGTCATCAGTAATTATCTTTTTGCATTCTTTATGGTATTTCAGGACTTCATTTAATGTCTGCTTTGACCTTTTCAGCCTTGACTGAAACGCAACGTCTATTTTTTTGTTTTTTAATCTTAAAGCAATAATCTTTGCATGCTCTATGCCTGTTTTCGTCAGTTCATTGTCAAGCCAGCCGGAAAACATAGCATCCCTGTTATGATATGTCTGCCCGTGCCTGAAAAGGTAAATTTTGCATATTCTTTTCCTATTGGTGCTTTTTGCCATACTTATTCCAATAAGACAATATTTATTAATATTTCTTACTCACATATTTTATGTTTGGATTTTTAAAGAAAAAAATAAAGGAATTTATAGGAAGCATAGGCAAAGAAATCAAGGAAGAAAAAGTCGAAGAAAGTGAAAAAGGCAAAATTAAGAAAGAGCCTGGAAAAAAAGGAATATTTGAAAGACTGAAAACGACAATAACATCAAGAAAAATAACTGAAAAACATATAAATTATATTTTTGAAAAGCTTGAAATCCTTCTTATTGAAAACAATGTTGCTGTTGAAGTTATAAATCACCTGCATGAAAAATTAAGGAAGGACTTGACAGACAAGGAAATTTCGGGCAATATTGATGATATAATAAAACAAAGCCTGAAAAATGCAGTTTCTGAACTGCTTGTTGAGCCTTTTGACCTGATTGAAAAAATAAAATCTGCAAAAGAAAAGCCTTTCGTTATATTGTTTTTTGGAATAAATGGAAGCGGAAAAACAACGACAATAGCAAAACTGGCTTATATGCTGAAAAATAAAAACATTTCAGCGGTTATGGCTGCATCAGACACATTCAGGGCAGCGTCCCTGGAGCAGTTGGAACATCATTCAGAAAAGCTTAAAATAAAACTGATAAAGCACGATTATGGGGCTGACCCTTCAGCAGTTGCATTTGATGCAATCAGCCATGCAAAATCAAAGGGAATAGATGTCGTCCTGATTGATACTGCAGGAAGAATGCATACAAAAACAAATTTGATGAATGAGATGCAGAAAATATGCAGGGTTACAAAACCCAGCCTGAAAATTTTTGTCGGAGAGGCTACAACAGGAAACGACGCTGTTGAGCAGGCAAAAACCTTCAATGAGATGATTGGAATAGATGCATTAATTCTCACAAAAGCAGATGTTGATGAAAAAGGAGGCGCGGTGATAAGCGTCAGTTACGTGACAAAAAAACCGATAATTTTCCTCGGAACAGGGCAGGAATATAACGACCTGAAAATATTCAGTAAAAAAGAGACAATTGAAAATATTTTCAGCTAGTTCTAAATCTTTATAAATAAAATACAATTTATTAAAACATGCTGGAAAAATTTGGAGAGGCTTTAAAGAACACCATAAAAAGGATAGCATCTGCTGTTTTTATTGACAAAAAAGTTATTGAAGACGTTGCAAAACAGCTGAAATACAGCATGCTTGAAGCAGACATTAGTCTGGATATAACCAATAAATTAATTGAAAAAATAAAAAACGAGGCTGAAAAGAACATAAAAGGAATAGAAAAAAAAGAGCAGTTGATAAAGCTGATTCATGATGAATTGACTGAAATAGTCGGCAGGGAAAAATATGAACTGCAGATAGGCAAAAAAAAGCCGTTCAAGATAATGCTTGTTGGCTTGTACGGAAGCGGAAAAACAACGACGGCATCAAAACTTGCTTTTTATTATAATAAACGGGGTAACAACGCTTGTTTGCTTGGCTTGGATGTTCATCGCCCGGCTGCTCCTGAACAGCTTGAACAGCTTGCTTCAAAAGCAAAAATCTCGTGTTTTGTTGACAAACAAGAAAAAAATCCGATGGCGATATTTGAAAAATTTGAATCAAAACTGAAACAGCATAATTTGGTCATAATAGATACTGCAGGAAGAGACGTGCTGAATAATGATTTGATTGAAGAAATAAGCGTTTTATATGAAGAGATAAAACCTGAATTGGTGATTCTTGTTGTTCCTGCAGACATGGGAAAATCAGCATCAGCCCAGGCGCTTGGATTCAAAAAAGCATGCAACATAAACGGAGTTATAATAACGAGAATGGATGGAAGCGCAAAAGGAGGAGGAGCACTGACAAGCTGTGCTGAAACAAATTCAAATGTTATGTTTATTGGAACCGGTGAGGGACTTCAGGACATTGAATCCTTCAATCCTTCTGCTTTTATTTCACGACTGCTGGGATTGGGAGACATAGAAGCATTGATTGAAAAAGCAAAGCTCGTTATGGAAGAAAAAGACAGTGAGAAAATTGAATCAAGGCTGAAAGAGGGAAAATTTACTCTAACAGATTTATACGAGCAGATAAAAGCAATGCAGAAAATGGGTCCGCTGGACAAAATTGCTGAAATGATTCCAGGAATAGGGAGCATCAAGACAAAACTGCCTGATGTTTTTCAGGTTCAGGAAAACAAGCTTAAAAGATGGAAATATGCAATTGATTCAATGACACTGAAAGAAAGAGAAAATCCGGAAACACTGAATTCCGGCAGGATTGCGAGAATTTCAAAAGGCAGCAATGTCCCAACAAATGAAATTCGCGAGATGATAAAACAGCATAAATTAATGAAGGAATTTGTATCTGGAGCGCCGAAAGACTTTGCTTCAGGGCAGATGGACCAGAAAACAATGCAGAAACTGGCAAAAAAATTCGGAAGAAAAATGCATTTCTAATAAATAATCTTTGTCAAAAATTATTTAATAAATGGCACATCAATAATAATATCTTGTTATATTCGTTGTGAGATTGCTGTCAAGCAATCTTTGACGCACGATGCCAAATAATATTTATTATTTGATTATAATTTTATCCATGATTTTTTATCGCGCCCTCAAATAAAAAATCATCCCTGTTTTCTAGTCAGAAGCCATGCTGAAAAAAGAGTTATTGCTCCAAGAATTATTGCTCCCAGAACATTTGGCTTGAGAAGAAACTGTTTTGGAGACTGCCCGAGGTATTTGGTTAAAGCATCCGAAAATACATGAGCTGCTGACAGCAGGAATACAATAATCAAAACAATGACAATAAACCATGCGAAGCCCGGCTTGAATATTGATTCTATGGTTTTCTCTCCACCCATCAATCCGACTATTAATGCTATAAGCAGCAATGAAACTATAAATACTGCAAACCAGGGTACAACAGTCTTTACATAATTTATTGCATTTGCTGAAACCAGGAAAATTATTGAAATTGCAAAGCTTATGAGTATGTGTATGAACTTGTTTTCTCCCAGAATCTTGGTTTTTCCAAGCAGTGCATAAGTAACTACAAAAACCAGCAAGAATCCAAATACTGGAATAAAAGTTCCAAGTCCGCTTAAATCAATCTCAACCATATTTGATAATAACAAAAGCGCATTATTTAAATTTTTTTATTTTTGGTTTTTCTGCTGGAATTAAAGCCTTATGACAATATATCGAATAAATTAAGAAATCATATTTTTATTAATTTATCTTCAATAAATCATCCACAGATATTTTTATTCTACCAGCCTTCTATATCCATTTTTCTTCCTGAATTTTGCCTTATTTTAATTAAGGACGATGAGGTGCAGCCATGCCCGCTCCAGCCAGTGATCCAGCTCTTCTTGTTCCCGCTATAACTGCAATAACTGCGAGGGCTACAAAAACCAAAATTATTATTGCGGCGCTATTCTGGTAGAGCCAGTAAATAGAAGAATCTCCGAATAAAACTGTAAATGCTCCGCTTCTTCCAAGCACCACTAAAAAGAGCAGTGCTCCGACAATTCCGAACAGCCATTTCCACGTATTGCCTGAAGGCTCAATGGCAACTCCAAGCAAAACAATTAATGCGACTAAAACAGCAATTCCCAAACCAAGGTTTGAAAATAAATACATGAAAAAACCAGATACGTACGGATTGCTTATTGTAAAAAATCCTATTACCAAAGCAACTATAAGATTCACCCCGCGGTTTCCAAAAACATTAATTTTTTCAAGAATTGCAAAAACAACCGCAAAAATGAGGATTAAGGGAAGCAGAATATCAAAAACTCCGAACCTGCTCCATTCATACATTATATCTCTGAAGCCCTCTGCCCAGTATCCTCCAAAATAAGATGCATCAACCATTTTTTATAAGCCATACAATTGAATAAAATAATTGAAAGTAGTGGTAGGCATAACAATAGCGAATATTGTTAACGCTGCATAAGTCAATAAATTGTAATCAACTATTTTTTTCATCGTGCTTGCTCACGCTCTTTTTACTTTTAACGCTGATATATAATTATGTACGAACCTTTATAAATATTATCTTGGGCTTGCTTGCAATTGGTGCTTGGGCTCTGCTTTGCATTCAAATAAATACAATTTTATGCAGATTGTATTTGTTTATTCACAGAATTCAAATCATGGCTGCGACGAACGCTGTCCCTTTGAGCTTACAGTCAATGCAATTGCAGCGCCGATTATAACAACCAGCGTCACTACGCCTATAAAATCTGCCTTTGATGTCGAAGCTGTCCATTTCGTCAGAAGTCCTGTAGCCCACAATACTGCAGCTATAAAGGCTATGCCGAAAATTATAGTCATTGTAATTTGCAAACCTTTTGACTGATGAACGCCTATAAATCCAAAAATAAGGAAATAAGAAAGAAGAATTACAATAAAGACGCTTATAAGGGGAATTAATCTCAGGGTGAATCCTACAAAACTCTGAACAGCAATAAACATAAATCCTATGACCAGCGCAACAATCACGTTGGCGTATTTTTTGTCCTTTCCCAAAATCTCTGATTTTTCAAGAATGGCAAAAACAACGACGAATATAAGAAGAAACGGGAGGATTATATTTGAGAAAAACGGATTTGTAATAAAACTTAAAGTTTCTGTCCCAGCCATGTTTTAATTTTTAGATAATTAAAAAGTAATTTAATTATTTTTATCAGCTACGCCCCTCTTTTTTTAATTAATTTTTTAATCAACTATGCTCTGTAATCCGCCTTTTAAATTTTTTAAAATGCAAACTTTATTTCTACAGCCGGATAAGTATTCGTTTACTCTTCTGGAAATTCTTCTTCTTTTTCCTCGCGAGAAGGCACTGCAGCTTTGTTTATCACTATGACTTCACCAAATGCTTTTATATATTGGTGAGGAATTATCAAGCCGCGGGCACCGGAAAGCAAAACTGTTAAGTTACTGTTCTTCGCTATCTTAACACGCCAGCCATCTATCTTATTGCCGACAATATTTGCCTCTTCTACAGTCCCAAGAAAGTCTCCTCCATCCGTAAAAACCCTCATCCCCACTATCTCACTCACTCTAAAAATTTTTAACACCATTTTGTACTATTCAAAAATTTAAAATTTATTCAAATTTCTTAAACTTGATTAGTTTATATACTTTTTGCTAATTTAGAACTCATTTCCATCCAGATTTTTTTGGAAATATTTTTATAATCTCTTTTCTTTTCTGACATCAAATTAAAAGAGGTATTATGGTTGATAAAGAACTAAGTAAGTCTTTGAGGAGAGAGACATATGGTTGACAAAGAACTGGATAAATCTTTGAGGAGCTTTGCAGGCAGAATAGAGAGAGAACTGAAAAATGAGGTATCTATTGACTATTCGAGAGAATACTCAAGATTCAAGGAAGAAACCCTTTCAACATTGAGCTTTTATGAAACTGCATGCAAGAATTTTGGCAGAATTCTTAAATTAAAGCTGAATGAAAAGGACGAGGAGAAATTAAGAAAAAGCCTTGAAGCCGGCAGGCTTGATATAGAGCCTGGAGAAGCCGCAGGCTTGGGATTGTTTGTTCTTATAGTAAGCCTCTTTTTAATAAGTCTGGTTTCAGCTGCAGTCTATTTTTTTACAGATAAATTTCCCGTTCTTATATTCCTGTTGGCAGTATTTTCTTCGCTGTTCTTGTTTTATTATATTAATAATCTGCCGCAGAGACTTGAACAGAGATGGCGGCTTAAAGCATCATCACAAATGGTGTTGTGCATTCTTTATATGGTAGTTTATATGAGGCATACAAGCAATCTTGAAGGAGCAGTAAGATTTGCAAGCATGCACGTCCAGCCTCCTTTGTCGCTGGATTTAAAGAAGATTTTTTGGGATGTTGAAACTGGAAAATTCAGCACCATAAAAGACGCATTGGATTCTTATCTGGAAACGTGGAGAGACTACAGCCAGGAATTTGTTGAGTCTTTTCGCATGATAGAATCATCCTTGTACGAGCCTATTGAACAGAGGAGAATTCAGATTCTTGAAAAATCTCTCGAGATAATACTGGATGGAGTATACGAAAAGATGCTGCACTACACTCACGATGTCAGAGAGCCCATAACAAACATTTACATGCTTGGAATAGTGCTGCCGACATTGGGATTGGCGCTGCTGCCCCTGGCATCAACACTGCTGCAGGGAGCAATAAAATGGTATCATGTTGCAATATTATTCAACATAATAGTCCCGTTTTTTGTATTTTATATGACTAATAATGTATTGAGCAAAAGGCCCGGCGGCTTCGGAGAAACAGAACTGCTTGAAAGAAATCCCAACTACAAATATTACAAAGACAATAGCTGCTATGTAAAGGCTTTTTTTATTGCACTTCCATTTTTCATAATAGGAATCATACCGTTACTGCTACATTTCGGTTTTGCGGATATTCTCGGCATAAAACCGGACTACAGCTTTGACGAACTCGGTTTGGGTTTTATGGGCAACCAGATGCTCTTTGACTTTAAAACAGTTGGCGAAACAACAACCGGACCTTTCGGTCCACTGGCGCTGCTGCTAAGTCTTTTTGTGCCTTTTTCAATAGCCCTGTTCTTCGGCATTTCATATAATATAAAAACAAAAAAATTAATTTCAATGAGGAATGAAACAAAAAAACTTGAGGGAGAATTTGCATCAAGTATTTTTCAGTTGGGAAACAGGCTTGCAGACGGAATTCCGACGGAAATGGTGTTCGGCAGAATAGCATACAACCTGAAAGGAACTCCAACGGCAAGTTTCTTCAGCTTGGTTAATATGAACATCCAGCAGGCAGGCATGAGCGTGGATGAAGCAATATTCAACAAATCAAGGGGAGCAATAAACTACTATCCGTCTGAGCTTCTAAAGACGAGCATGAAAATCCTGGTTGAATCTGTAAAAAAAGGATTAAAAGTTGCTGCAAGAGCCATGACTGCAATAAGCGATTATGTGAAAAACATGCACAAGGTAAATGAAAGATTAAAAGATTTATTGGCAGATATAATCAGCGGAATGAAAAGCAACATGACATTCTTGGCTCCAATACTGTCTGCAATTGTTGTCGGTTTGGCTTCGATGATTACTATGATATTGAACAAGCTTCAGCTGATGATGCTGACAGGTGAACTGCAGTCTGAGCAGAGTATTGCGGGCTTGGGCACAGCATCTACAATAACTGAGATGTTCAAAGTGGCAAACATGATTCCCCCATACTGGCTTCAGGTAATAATTGGAATATACATTATACAGGTAATATTCATATTGACAACAACATTGGTTACAATAGAGTCCGGCGAGGACAGGCTTGGAGAGAAACATCAGCTGGCAAAAATGCTTTCTACAGGAATGACTACGTATACTGTAGCTGCCTTTGTTGCAATAGTTGCACTGGCAATTCTGGCTTCTGTTGCTGTCGGCAATATGGCTGTATAATAACTGCCATCAGAATAATAATCAAAACTAAAAAAAGATAATTAATTGGCGCGCCTAAAAGTTAATTTTCCTTGAGGACCTGCAGGATTTATAGTTTGCAGTGTAAGATTATCTCCATTGAATGAAACGCGTGATGAATCCACACCGTTGGAATAATCATACAAGACATCGCCTTTTATGGCATATCTTCCGGACGCTCTGCTGTTTGTACCGTTGCTGTAAGAAACTTCACTGGAAAAGTTATCTCCTGAAAAGATAATTCTGGAAAAATTTATACTTTCAAAATCCTCGGCATGAGAACCTTCATAGCCAACAAAAACCCATTCACCCAATATTTTTTCTTCCAGATTAAAATTTTGTTCTGAACCTCTATTTTCATCATTACCTTGGTTGTTCCTTGGAGTTTCCGAACCTGGAATGTAGTGTCTCTGCCAATCAAGATTTGTAACTTGTGTTGATTCTCTATTATAATGCAAAAATATTGTTCCTCTCAAAGAAGGCTCAAAAACCCTGCCTGGCCCGTTTGGGTCATTTGGATAAAGAAATCCAAACTGATCTACTCCTGCATAAAAAGGAATTCTTCTTGAAATGCTGGCATCGCGGGAAGCGCCGACAGAAACTTCATCTATAAAACAAACCTGCCCGTCGCGAAATATCGGAGCGCCCCTGCCGGGATTTACCCTCGAATACATTTGCCTTCCATCATGGTCTAGAGTCCATAACTCTCTTTGATTTCTTTCTCTTCTTAAATCATCAGTTACTCCGAAAGCCCTGATAGGATCCAGTCTGACAGTTCCTCTTAATGCCCTTATTGAAACATCAACAACAAGATAGTGCTGGGTCCATGGAGAATCTGCAGGATTCACAAGTTCCTCGACAGAAGTTCTGTTAATCTTAACGGCAATATCATCAAGCCTTCTCCATTCTCCGGATTCAAAATCCCAGTAATTCCAATAATTCCAGTCAACACCTTCGGATTGCCCACCTTGCTGGTACTGCGCCTCTGATTTTTTTGAGATTGTCCCGACAGACGCAATCAGGAACAAACATGCCATAAACGCTGTAAAAGATTTTGCAAAAGACATTTTTCCCAGTCCCAAACAGATTAAGTTTTTAAAGTTAAAAAGCTTTTTCTTGGCAGGATGAATATTAAAAAAGGGGAAATAAAAAAGATTTATATCTGGCGAGAATGAATATTAAAAAAAAGGGAAATAAAAAAGGGCTTATACCAAGCGAAATAGCCTGGTGGATTATAGCATTGCTTGTTTTGGCATTTATCGCAGCGTCTATATATTTATCACGAAAAGAGGGAGTCAGTCTTATAGACACAATAATAAATTTTCTGAGATTCGGAAGATAAAAAATGACGCAGGAAATAACCAACAATGTTATAAAATTTGTAATAGTTTTTGTTATAATAGCAGCAACTGCATGGTTTCTTTTTTTGGGTCCTGGAAAACAGCTTCTTGCAGGCATTCTCACAAGCATTCCAAAAGAAATACGGGAAGAATCTGAATATCGGCTGGATATAACTGCAAGAAACATTGAACGATGCGTGATAAGTTCTGACAATAACTGCACCTGCGATATATTTCCTTCATGGCCTGCAACGTTTGTAAAGGACTCAAAACTGATAATAACATCCAATGAAACAAATAAAAACAGCATCATAAATCTGGCTTACATGGATAAAAATCTCAAAAATACAACTGTTGGCAGTGCAATAAGTGCAAGAGATATTGACAATTCGCAGAATGTAATATTCAAAACAAAGAAAGAAATCAATTGGAAAAGCGAGCCGCCATTGTTTATTCAGGAAGGTGTTGGAAGAAAAGGATTTGTGGTAACCGGAAAAATAGAATATAAAGTTGCAAGCAGCTCGGCATACAAAGAAAACAACACAATTTATTTATTGATTTCAAGTTCAGACAACGCGCAGGAAATTGAAAACAAGATAAAGACAATGAGAAAATGCGTTACCTAAAAAGAAAAACTTTAAAAACAATTTAATCTTTAATAAATCAATAAAAGAGGAAAATGAACAAGAAAGCTGTTGAATTGAATATCACAACAATAATTGTGGTTATCTTGGCAATTCTCGTTTTGGTAATTCTTGCGCTTTATTTTACTGGCGGCATGAAACAGCTGTGGCAGAAAATAACGCCTGCAGCAAGCGCATATGACCAGACGGATTTGGAACAGGCAAGAAATGCCTGCACTCTTTACTGCAGTTTAAATGATAAGACTTCTTTCTGCACTCACGAATTCAGTGTAAGAACAAAAAACGATAAAGGAGAGATTACAGGAACAGAAACAAAGTTCTGCGATGATAAGGATGTTAAAGCAACAGGAGAACAGGAATGCAAAGCTGTTGGATTCGGCGCAGATATTTGCGAAAGAACATAATTAAATCAATAAAATGCGGAACAAAAGAGGCGTTGAATTAATCAGTAGCCCAATAATCTACATCATACTCGGTATCTTGCTTCTTGGAGTTCTGCTTTTAATATTCAGCAGTGAAGCGAGAAGAATATTTCTTGATTTTACAATAAAAATAAAGAACATTCTCGGCTTGTGGAATTCAAGCCAGATAAGTCCCTGATTTCTGACTTGTAAAGAATATCAAACAAGGAAATATCACCATCTAAAAAACAAATCAAACAACAGCATAAATTAATCAAATTTTGGCTTGAGAGCCAAAATAGACAAATAAACATTTAATGTAAAACTTATTTATCAGCAAATTTTAAATATTGCTTCTATCTTATTCTCAGATGAACAAAAGAGGTACTTTGCTGTTAAAGCAGATAATTGAAATTCTGATTGCTGTTTTTATTGTCATTATTCTGATAATAGCCGCCCAGAGATTCCTTTCAACATATTTCGGCAATAAAGAAGAAATGCAGGCAAAGGGAACACTGGACAAGATATCACGGGCATTAGACAAAGCAGATGAAATAGGAGAATCACAACCATATCTTCTTACGGCTCCATTAAACTGGCATCTTGTGGCTTTTGAATCAAACCAGAATGCAAATACTGAAAATGGGGAGTTTGAAAAGCCGAAAGAGATTTTCGGAAAAACAGCAATATGCATATGCAAAAAAAAGAAATGCAACTCAGGCATGTGCAGAACAATAAAAATGCCTTTAAGGCAGAATAAAAAGCAGGCAAATATAAGGATAGAGATTTCAGAAATATGGTTTACAAATCTGGATAATTATTATAATTTAAGCAGGCAGGAACCTGTATCAAAAATTGAATTAAGCCAGGCAGAAAAAGAGGAATTTGGATTAAATATGCAGAATATTGAACAATTCAGCAATTATACAAATAAATCCAGCCATCAGCATTATTCTGAAATTAATCAATATTTTGCCAATGCAGGGGAATTTGAAAAATACATTAAATCAATAATTTTTGTGGAGTCAAGAGGAAATGCCGATGCTGTAAGCATATGTGGAGCAGTCGGCTTAATGCAGTTAATGCCAGACACTGCAGGAGAGCAGGGCTTGAATGTCACCCCGTATGTTGAAATATGCAACAAAAATAAAGGCAATGACTGCATCAGTCCATATGCTGAATGCTCGTATGCTTTTGAGTGCAACTCCAAACAAGAGGAAAAATGCAATAAAAGTGAAGATGAAAGATTTAATGCCGAGAAAAACATTGAAGCCGGAACAACATACATAATCAAACTGATAAAACAGTTTAATGACAAAGGATTGGCACTTGCAGCATATAATGCGGGCTCTTCCAATGTCCAAAAATACTGCAATACAACCATTGTTTCATGCAGTGCAGAATTTGCCGGAAAAAAATACGCACAAAAAGTTTTGGCTTATTATTACGAGCTTGCTTGAACAAAAAAACAACAAAATGATAAAAAACAAAAAAGGAATGGAATCTGAAGCCCTGATTAAAATATTGATTGTTATAGTTCTCTTTGCCCTGATATCTGCAGGAATAATTTTTTTGCTTAAAAGATATGGGGTTTTGTGAAAAATTATTCTACTTTTTTAATGACTATATTCCTAATTCCATATCCTGTATCTGATAATCTTACCGAACCTCTAATTTCAGCTATTTCTCTGACTCCGCCAGATACTCCTGGATGGGATGACGGAACATATTCTTCCCTGACTCTAATTGTATGAATTATTCTCAATATTTCTGCATATGGTTCAAATGTCAATTCAAAGCCTGAATTTTTTAACGTAATAACTTTTGGATTTGATTTGAGAGGATCGGATGCATCTGACGGAAAATCCAAAAATATTTCTTCTCCAACATTTGAAGTATCAATCAGCATATTTACGGCAAAAAACGGCTTTTCTCTGGAACATCTTTCTGTAAAAACCAGTTTATATAAATATTCCACATATGAACGTTCTTCTGGATCATAACCCAATTCAGACCCATCATATCCAACATAACTTTCTGGCCAACTCAATTCTGTTCTGAACACAATATTTTTTCCAGCCAATTGAATATCATCTCTATAATATCTTTGTGGCCAAGTAAAATCTATATCATTTAATTTAAGTTCTAATGGAGACATATCTGATTGCTTCATTTCCCTAGATGATCTCAATTCACGCGGTTGATTTTGCCTGGCTTTTTCTTCTTCTATACTGGTACTACTTGGTTGGACTGCTGAAAGTCGTTCTTGTTTTTGTATTGTTGGCTCTCGACTTTGTTTAGTTTGATAAGTGGTTGTCGGTCTTCTATAAATGGTGTTTTGTCCTGTGTGCGGACCTTCCATTATATCTGCAAGATAAGCAATAAGAGGACCACGAATCATAAAACCACCCAAGGCTATGAGTGAAATTATCAAAGAATTTCTAAACCAATGTTTTTTTGTCTTTTTTCTAACCCACTTTATTGTTCCCAAATAATGTCTTGGCAAGTCGTCCGGCATATACATTCATAATAACCTAACTATATATTTTTTATTATGCTAAAAAATCCTTTGGATTTTTGGCATGCTAAGAAACTTTTAGTTTCCTGCATCCCAAAAACTTACGAGTTTTTTAGGATGCCAAAAACAGTTCTCTGTTTTTTAGCATAAAACAACAGTTAAATTTATTAACAAATTTGTTTATAATAAAATATGGCTGGAAAAAGAGGAACGATAGTTCAGACAACCCTGATAAGCATTTTAATTGTTCTGATGAGTGCAGCAATAATTTTTTTCTTCTTGAAAGCCCTGCCATATAAAGAGCAGGTAGATATTGAAGCCTGTCATAATTCTGTTATTTTAAGAGACAATGCAATACTCAGAGGAGAAGGACCTCTTCCGGAAATTCCATTAAACTGCAAGACTCAGGAAATAGAGATAGCTACAACAAATAAAGATACAATACAGAGAGAAATTGCAAATCAGATGTATAATTGCTGGTGGATGCTTGGCGAGGGAAAAATGAACTTCTTTAGTGAAAGTTCGTGGAAAGAATTTGGACTTGGAAATGTAAAATCATCATGCGTGATATGCTCAAATATAATGTTTGATGAAAAGCTGAAAGAAAAAAATCTGCGGTTGGACATGGCTTCTTATATTGAGCAGACAAGAATTCCGACAAAAAATATGACTTATCTTGAATATTTTACTGATGAAAAAGATGCAGTTCTACCTACAGACGTTGAAGCTCCAGAAATAACAACTGACAAAGATTATGTAATTTTATTTATGTCTATGGAAGGAGATGAATTATGGGAGCCTATTGCAAAAGATTTAGGCGTAGTTGCCAGCAGTATTGTTGGAAGCACATTTTTAATAGGACCAAAAGCAACAGGAAGTTTGTTAAAAAGTGCTGGTGGATTAATGAAAACAGGTTTTACAATTGGGGCGAAGACTCAGGAACTCGTCTTAGTAAAGGGGTATCAGGGATGGTTAACTACTCCGACTGCTGGTTCCAAGGTTGGAGGTTTAACAGTAAAATTAGGATGGGTAGGAGTTTTGGCTGGAGCAGCACTCGTGGCAACCCAGACAATATGGACAGCAAACAATCAGGCAATAGTTGCTCAGCATTGTGATGGTTCAAAAAAAGGCTGCTCTCAGGTTATGCTTATTCCGATGAATGCTGCGAATCTTTCAGGAGTCTGCAACAACATAGAAAGCATTCCTTGACTATTTAGTCTTTTTTTATTTCTGAAAATTTCATAAAGAAAATTAATATTTTAAACTTGCAAGATATAATGGTAAAAAAAATCGTATTCCCTCAAATACAACTCCCTCTATAAGACTTATAACATTTAAAGTTATATCTCTTTCTCTTTTTCCCGGTTCTTTTTTTAAACATAAACCTATTATCCCCAAAGTTTCTCCAGCGAGAGGCACAAGCCAGCCAGTACAAATACCAACTATCCCTAAAACTTTCGATGCTCTGCTATAATGTCTTGTTTGTAAATATTGTGAATCGCCCGCATTGGAAGCTGCCTCACTCTCTAATTCAGATGTTTGATAATGAGAAAGTTCTCTTTGAGGTTGCAAATCCTGTTGCGGTTCAACTGCGCTCAATTCTTCTTCTAAATCAGAACCAGCTTGAACATCTGCTGTTAAATGCTGTCTTCCCAGATACACATCTCCAAAAGATCCTTTTTTAAATGGCATATGATTTTAAATAATTCAAAATATTTATTTTTTTCTATTCTGAAGAAGGCCAGTAATCCTTCAAAAATCTTTTTACAGCTTCTTCATCTCCGGAAACATCAACTTTATAACCAAAAGAAAGGAATAATGGCAGTTGTTCATTTATTTTAGTCAGAAGGACTCTTCCTTTAATTTTTTCATCTTTGTGTCCTATCATCACTTCAACTCTTCCAAGTTCATCCGCAACTGGTTTATAACTCAGTTCAGAATCTTTGTAAAGCGCACTAAATAATCCATCTCTCTTTTGCCTAAAAAGAACGGCATTCAAATCAGCCATCTCAAAAGCCATTCTGCAAAAAAAATCTTCAGGAAAATAATCTTCGGCAAGAACCATTCCTCTTAAATCAGTTGAACATTCTACTCCATTTTGAGATTTTTGTCTTTTTAATTTTAGAAAATCAAAATATTCTCCTCCGGAAAAACGGTCTCCAGGATAAGATGGAATAATTTTTGAAAGATTAAAAGAATCTCTAGTAATGCTTACGCCTTCTCTTGTTCCAACTCCTGAAATATCATAAAAAAATATCAGAGCTGGGGGATAAATCCATCTTTGCCTTCCTCTTTTATCTTGTTCGGCTCTTGGAAGAACCATATCCAAACTTATGCTTCCATTAAAACCATCCCCACCATTATTGATTCCCGCAACAATCCTTCCTTTCTCACTTTCCTCGATTTCACAGAAAAAGCCGTCTGTTTTAAACAGCAAAGCCAAAAGCGCATTTTTAAGCTCTAAAAAGAATCTCATTTGAACATTTTCTGCAGATACTTCTCGGGCTATACGTATTGCTTTTGGCAGATCTTTAAATTTAATTCCTTTTTTCTTAAGTTCAGAAATTTTTCTAAGCCTGGCATCACAGAATTTTTGAAGCTCATCCAAATATTTTTTCTCATCTATCTCTGCCCTAAGTTTTATTCTGAAGTTCTCTTTTCCTTCTTCAGCAGCCCACCTTTCTGTGGATAAAACTTCAAGACATGGTTCATACATCACCATACATATCAATCCATATTTAATATCTTTATGACACTGCAAAATATATTCTTTATAACATCTTTCTGATTTAAGAAAATTTATTAATGCAAAAAGCATAAAATTTTTATGAATAAAAGGGGTATTGAGATCGAATTGGGATGGCAGTTTCTTTTTAACGCGCTTCTGGTTATAGCATTTATAATAATAATTGTTGTCTGGATAAACTCGCAGGCATCTGGAGCCATAATAAAAAAACAGGTTCTTGCCAAAGAGCTTTGCATGTTCATAACTGAAGCAAAACCAGATACAACAATTTCAATTCAGCACGGCGACGAAATAAGTATTGAAAAAAAAGATTCTGGAATATTGGTTAAAGAAGGCATTCAGAAATATTTGTATCCCTGCTACATCGAAGATAATGTTTATTTCAGCAAGGAAAATGACAGAACCATAATTGACATCAGGTGAATAATGAAAAAATGATAAAAATAGAAAGCAAAAAAGCCCAGCTCGGCCACGGAATAACCTGGCTCTGGAAATTTCTGATATTGGTTGTTGTAGTTGGCGGCGTTGTCGCTGTTGTTGTATCCCACTATTCAGTGCAGTATGATATCAGAAGCGCAGAAGCTGAAATTCTTTCTGAAAAAATAATAAACTGCATATCATCTGAAGGCATCATAAACCAGAATATTGATGAAGAAGGTATCAAATCGTGCTTTCCTTTTGATGAAAACGAACTGTATATGAACCTGAGCATAAACGATGACAACTTGGAATTAGGAAAAAAGTTTTTGACAACACTGTGCGAAGCAAGAGAAAAAGGAAGTAAAATAAGATATTACCCATCATGCATAAAATCAAAATATTATTTGTTGCAGAATAAAGGAGGGATTTTAGAGCAGTCAATTGTTAGGATTTTTATTGCAATATCCAAAACTCAAAAAAATTTATAAAATAAAATGAAAAAATGCTGAAAAATAAAAAAGCGCAGATAGGAGAATCCTTGCAGGACATTGTCGGATTGATATTAATCACCTTGCTATTGATAATTTTCTTTGTTTTTTCCAAGGCATTGTGGGGTTTCTCTGATTCTGACATCAGGGAAAAAGTTAGTGAAGAAAACCTCAGAAATCAGGAACACTATTCCTTGTATGCACTATTGCAAACGCCGTCAAATATAAGCTATGACGGAAAAGAGCACACATTAAGTATTGCGGAATTAATAAGACTAAGCGCCATCAATCAAAATTATAAAGCGGTTCTTGAGCAGGAAATAAATGATAGTCTGGCTTCCATTTACAATTATGGGTTTAATGATGGATTCGGTTCAAAATTCTTTATTCCGTCAGACAGAATAATAAACGTCAGTTTGGAAATCAAGGGGGTAAAATAAAATGCCAATAAACAAAAATGCGGGAATTTTTGCAGCACTGATGATTTTGTCAATGATAATATTCATGACAACTGCATGGTTTGCATTTTCAAAAACAAATGAAAAAATAAAGGAAAGCATAAACATATCTGTTCTAAGCGACATTTACAAGGAATATGACCGATTTTCCTTTTATCTGAAGGAATCATCTGAGCTTTCTGCCTCGCAGGCATTTTATGAAATTGCAAAAGATGCTGGAATAAATCTGAGCCTGGAGTGCAACACATACAACAATTACATAATATGGGATGTGAATTGCAAGCCTGATAGTTTGTTTATTGAGCAAAAATTTGTTGATGAATACAACAAAACTTTTTCCAACTATATACGCAATTATCCTAACGAGAACTTCATAATAAGATTTGATAACAAACTCGAAAACAAAGAGATTACATCTGAAGCATCCTCTCCAGTCATATTATCAAGTGAAGAAAAATCTTCATTTGCAACGTACAATGTAAGTTATAAATTAAGCCCTTCAATAAAAGCCAGCTTAGAGAGTTATAACATCCATCTTGAGGATTTTGGAAATATTTATAGTTCAATTATAAGGGAAAAAGAAAACTGCAGAAATGATGAAGATTCTGTTTCGTGCCTGAAAAACAATATCGTTTTGGAAAACTGGCAGTTTGATGCAAGAAAAGAAGGTTCATATTACCTGTTTAAATTCACAACAAAAAAATACTTTTTCTTTTATGAAAATGAAGAAAAATTTGCCCCAATATCTGTTAACGTTGCTCTTGCAGTTTAATTTCCTAACATGTTCAGAAACCGTTAGTTTCTGACATAACAATATTTAAAAAAACATCATCTTTAAAAGTAATATGATTCAGGCAACATACAGGCAGCTTATAGAGAAAATTTCGCAGCTCTCAGGGCTGACTGTTGAAGAAATTTTGAGAAGATGCGAGGCAAAAAAGGCAAAATTAAGCGGTTTGATAAGTGATGAAGGAGCTGCCCAGGTTATAGCAGCCGAGCTCGGAATAGCATTCGAAAAAGAGAAGCTGAAAATAATAAATATGCTTTCTGGCATGAGAAAAGTCCACGTTATAGGAAAAGTAATAAATATGGAGGATATTCGGAAATACCACAAAGGCGATCATGATGGAGAGATTGGCTTCTTTACTTTGGCTGATGAAACTTCAAATATAAGAACAGTTTTATGGGATGTAAATCATATTGCCTTGATAAAAGACAGCAAAATTACAAAAGGAAGCGTTGTCGAAATAAAAAATGCAGATGTCCGGGGAACAACAGTAAAGGAACTGCATCTTGGTTCCAGCTCTGAATTAAATGTTATTGATGCTGAAATGGAAAATGTGAATACTGAAATAAAAAAAGAAATCACGGCAAAAATTTCAGACTTGAAATCAAATGAGAGGGCAGATATAAGGGCGGCAATATTGCAGGTCTTCCAGCCTGCTTTCTTTTATGTATGCCCTGAATGCAACATGAAAGTTTCATATGAAGGAGAAAAAGCATTATGTCTGAGGCACGGCACCATAATTCCAAAAAAAAGAGCCATTATCAGCGTAGTTATAGACGACGGCCTGGAGAATATGAGGGCATCCATATTCAACGAGACAATATTAAAATTATTCAATGCAGAAAATATTGAAGCCCTTTCTGATCCAAATTTCTTTGCAGAAAAAAAAGCAGAACTTTTGGGAACAGAATGGATTTTTTCAGGCAGGGCAAGGAAAAATGCCCTTTTTAACAAGACGGAATTTGCAATATCTGACCTGAGTCAGGTTAATGTTGATGAGCTTTTAAAAGAACTCAGCAAAGATGCTGAAGTTTGATTTTAGCGCTGCGCTTTTTCATTATCTATGATTCACAGAATAGAAGTTGCATTTAAAACTCAGGATGCGAGGGCAGATACCAGAAAAAAAGAACTGCTGAATATGGGTTTCTCAAATGTCAGCAATGTAAGATTGGTTGATGTGTACACTATAAATGCAAATCTCAGCGAAACTGACTTAAAAGGAATTGCATCTGTGCTTTCAAATAAAGTTATCCAGAGAGCAACAATAAACCAGTTTCAGGCGCCAGAACAATTTGATTGGGCAATAGAAATCGGGTTTCTTCCGGGAGTCACTGATAACATCGGGAACACTGCAAAACAGATAATGGAGGATTTATTAAAAATAAAATTATCGCAGGACGATGGCATTTCAAGCTCGCAGCTGGTGTTTTTGTCTGGAAATTTAACTGGAACTGATGCAACTGAAATTGCAAACAGTTTAGCCAATAAATTAATTCAAAGAATTCATATTAAAAGTCATGATGAATTCGTATCAGATGGCGGCATGGATGTGGTTTATCCAAAAGTCGTCCTCAATGATTACCCTTCTGCCGACGTTGTTGAAATAATCAATGCTGCAGATAACGAATTAAAAATTATTGGAAAAGAGGGCATTGCA
>Ga0315289_10004337_pt1 | contig 21166 bp, 20 predicted proteins | sample YL17G11_40_MG_FD_203452 | JGI IMG/M metagenome (GOLD analysis project Ga0315289, IMG submission 203452) | Sediment microbial communities from Yellowstone Lake, YNP, Wyoming, USA - YL17G11_40 | ecosystem: Environmental > Aquatic > Freshwater > Lake > Sediment | place: USA: Wyoming | collected... | reverse complement strand
CATTCGACTATTGCACTCTACCCGCCGACGATGAGAGATCGATTCGGCCGTTTGAGCTTGCTCCAGTGGGGAGTCGCCGTTTCACCAAATCCCCGGGAGACTTCATCCACAGAGGAATCATCACGTTATCCCGGAGCTGTGTCGTTTCTGCGCCCTTGCCAAGACTCTCGCCCTGCTGTTCTGACAGCCCACTTTCTCACGGAGAGGGGACTTTCCTCAGCCGGCCTGCGATGAATGCAGGCCTACCGTCAGCCATCCGCCTTCTCCTGGCGACCGGTATCTACGCGGTTGCATCTACAAAAGCCTTTCTGAGGTCAAGAGTCCACGCCCGCAGTCGTGATGATGGATAAGATTTGTAAGAAGAGAAGGAAGAAGAGGGCACGACAGCGCGGAGAAGAGCAAGCACGGTCCGGCAATTGCCTACAGTACCTTCACCGGCGCGAAGGCCGCCTTGACAGTCACATGACCGTCTGATGTGTCGAAGTAGGCAGATCGGCCACGATTCCCCCCCAGGTCCTCAGCAACGATACTGATCATGAGATCCCTGAGCATGTTCCTGACGGTCATGCTGTTCTCTCTGCCGATGTTCGCGATCGATAGGTTCAGGTTCGGAAACATCTGCGCCCCACCAACCAGCTTAGCAACCAACCTCTCTTTCTTGGCGCCGTGGTTGAGCATCTCCTTGACGAGCTTCCTCGTGCCCGTATCAGCGTATTTCTCTTCGCTGTCGCACTTGATCGGGGATTTCGGAAGCAGCACATGAACGACTCCGCCTATCCGGGCCACCGGGTCGTACAAGATTATCGCGACGCATGAGCCTAGTCCCAAGCAGACTATCTGCTCAGGCGCGTGGCCCACGGCCATCTGTCCGATCCCGACGGTATGCGGCTCGTTCATCTTCAGGGCTCCGTCATCCTCTCGAGGATCAGTTTGAGCGTCGATTCCTCGGGAAGCATCAGGAAGTATCCCTCGAACTCCTCGTCAATCCCTTTGAAGCATGTGTGGACCGCGAGAACAGTGTCGACCTTCTGTGCCAAGCTAGCCAGAGGTATGTCAAGGACAGCACCGAGCATGTCCACCGTGGCGTCCGGGGGTGCTGGGATCATGTCGATATCTATCATCTTCGAGACAGCGATGAGATACCAACAGAGGCAGATGTTGCCGATCTCCTTGAGCGCGGATTTCTGTATCTCGGTCAGCGAGGCGAGGTCAACTTTCTCCTTGGTCAGGTGCTCGAGCAATGTGACCGCGGATTTCTTCGGGAGAACGACGAGTATGCCGCTCTTGAGTTCGCCGCAGAGGTATGTGTACGTGCCTGCGACGATTTGCTCGGCGCCGCCAAGCCAATCCGATACCTTGGACATAGGGAGTATGCTGCATGAAGTGACTTCGTTCATGAGCTCAACATCCATGAGGGACGAGAGCGCCGTGGCAGCGCTGCCTGCGCCTATGTTGGCGAATTCCTTGATCACTTCCAAGACCTTTCCAGCCTTTTCGTCAGTCACTGCCCTCATCCTCCGATTATGGAATCGACGTCGAGTATCAGCGCTATCCTGCCGCTGCCAAGTATCGTTCCTCCCGAGATCCCCCTGACCTTCCTCAGCCGCCTGTCCAGCCCTTTCACGACTATCTGCTGATGGCCGATCAGCTCGTCGACCTCAAGAGCAACCCGTCTGTCCCTGCTCTGGACCACCAGGGTGTTGATGCCCTCCGGTGTCTCGGGAGGTCTCGCCATCCCGAAGAATTCCCGCATTCGTATGAGAGGCAGGACCTCTCCTCTGAGCTGCACGACCTCCCTGCCTCTGATAGTCTTGATTTCGTCCTTTTCGAACTTGTGTGATTCTACGATGGTGCCCATCGCGACTGCGTAGGTCTGGTCAGCGATCCCGACGAGCATCGCCTCGATTATCGCGAGAGTGAACGGGAGCCAGAGCGAGAAAGTGGTTCCCGCCCCTTTCGAGCTGGTCACCATCACGCTTCCGCCTAGTTCCTCGACGGCTCTTTTGACGACGTCAAGCCCAACGCCTCTTCCAGACACCTCCGTGACCTGGCTCTTGGTGGAGAAACCCGGATTGAAAAGCAAGTCCAGGAGTTCCCTTCCCGAAGCCGCGTCGGCTTGACCCTGGGACAGCACGCCTTTCTTCACGGCAACCTTCCTGATCTGGTCGTAGTCAATGCCTTTGCCGTCGTCCGAGACCTCGATGAGCACATGATCTTGCTGCTTCGACGCGACTATCCTGATGAGTCCTTTCGCCTTCTTCCCCGCATGGACTCGTTCATCCGTCGTCTCTATACCATGGTCGACGCAGTTACGCAGCAAGTGCATCATGGGCTCGGTTATCCTATCAACGACAGTTCTGTCGAGCTCTATGCTCCCCCCCTCGACGAGGAGTTCTACCTCCTTTCCCTCGTTCTTGGATATGTCTCTGACCATGCGAGGGAACCTGCTCATTACAACATCCAGGGGGATCATCCTGATCCCGAGGACTTTGGACTGTATGTCAGAAGTGAGCTTGTCGATGAGAGCTGAGATCTCTTTGAGCTCGGAGTCGTCACGCGTGGAGGCTTTCTCGAGAAGCCTGCTCCGCCCGATGACAAGCTCGCCAACATTGTCCAGTAGGTCGTCCAGTTTGTCCATCCCCACCTTGACAGTCTGAGCGGGGAGAACATCGGACGAAGCCGCCGCAGCGCCAACCTCCTGCTTCGTCATCTTGTGCCATTTTTCTCTAGGTTCTCCAGTCATCCCGACGTAGACCTCGTCCACATCTGACATGGCAATGACACGTCTGAGCGCCTCCTGGAACTTCTCGGTAGGTTCGAGAACGACTGTCAACTCCTCGAAGACATGCTCACGATCGATGTCCGCTTCCGTTGGGCTGGATTCGACGATCTCGGAGGCTTTTCTAAGCTCCTTCAGGATCACCATGGCCCTTGCAGAAGGGAGTGAGCACCTTCTTCCCAGCCTTATCGAAACGGTCGTCGTCTTGGATTTGACTGGCTCAGGCTCGGTCTCAGGAGTCTTCTTCTTGGGCGATGCACGCTCGCCAGCGCCGGAGAGCAGCCCTCGCAGGTGCTGAATCAGTTCTGGATTCTCCCTGATTTCAGCAGATGCTTCGACTGCAACGACCATAGCGTCGAGGGTGTCGAACCCCGCGAAGATGGTCTCCACGACGTTCTCCTTGAGCTGTAGACGGCCGTCGCGGATCCATCCCAGCACGTCCTCTATGGCATGAGCTGTCTCGACGACAGCCTTGAAATTCATCATCCCCGCCATGCCCTTGATCGTGTGCGCGGATCTGAATATCCGATCCACCAACTCCTTGTTTTCTGGGTTCTTCTCGAGCTCCAGCAACGCATCGTTCATGACGCGCAAGGACTCTCGCGATTCGGAAACGAACAGCTTCGAGTACTTGTTCAGGTCGATGTCTTTTGCCAAACCAGCTCACTCCTGAAGGAACTTGACTATCTCTTCCGCAATCTTCTCTAAAGGCAAGATCTGGTCCACCAATCCCGCATCGATCGCGGATTTTGGCATAGAGTACGCAACTGAAGTGTGCTCGTCCTGAACCACGACCCTGCCTCCGGACGCCTTCACCACCATCGCTCCCGCTGTGCCGTCCGCTCCCATGCCAGTGAGGATAATGGCCATCAGGTTCTCCCTGAGCGACTCCGCGGCACTCCTGAACAGAACGTCGACAGACGGTCTGACGAAGTTGACTGGTTCGCCGTCGTCCAGTCTGATCACAAGGCTTGCCGCTCCTTTCCAGCCGAGTTTCAGGTGCCGGCCACCGGGGGCCAGGTATGCCACGCCTTTCTCGACCCTGTCGCCTTCGCAGGCTACAACGACCCTGGGACCCTTCGCAGCATCCAGTCTTTTCGCAAAAGAGGCTGAGAATTCTGGAGGGAGGTGTTGAACGACAATGAAGGATGCAGGAAGATCCCGGGGAAGGGTTGCGAAGACTATCTCCAGGGCTCTTGGGCCTCCCGTCGATGCGCCGATCACTACGACCTTGTGGCCTTTGAAAGCCTCTTTCTTGACAGATAGAACCTTCTTGGTGTTCAGAGGTTCCCTCGTTCTTCTCAGGACCTCCACCTTCGCTTCCGCAGCGATCTTCACTATCTCGACTATCTTGCCGGTGAAATGCACAATATCAATTGAAACGGGGCCGCTGGGCTTCGAGATGAAGTCGACAGCGCCCATCTCCAGCGCTCTGAGGGGAAGCTGGTCGTCGACCTTGTCCATTGCGCTGAGCATGACCGTCCTTGCGGGCGACTCCTTCATGATCCTCTGCAATGTAGCGATGCCATCCATCTTCGGCATCTGTATGTCGAGCAGAACGACGTCTGGAGCCAGCGTCTTGACTTTCTCGATGGCCTCGACCCCATCCTTGGCGCTACCCACGACAGATATGCCGGCGTCAGACTCCAGCATGTCCTTGAGAACGACGCGCATGTACGCGCTGTCGTCGACAATCAAGACCTTGATCTTTTCAGGCATCCGCCCGACCTCAGATTTCCATCTGGAGCACGGCGTTCACAGACTCGAGCACATCGTCTGCCGTGAAGGGCTTGATTATGAAATCCACCGCGCCCGCCTCTAGCGATCGCATGACGGTCTTCTGGTGGCCAAGCGCGGAGATCATGATGATCTTTGCCTTGCCGTTGGCCTCCTTGAGCCTCTTGACCGCCTCGATGCCGTCCTGCTTGGGCATCACAATGTCCATTGTGATCACGTCGGCTCCTTCCTTGCCGAACCTCTCAACAGCATCGTCGGCGTTTCTAGCCTCGATCACCTTGTGCCCCCCAGCTTCGAGTATGTTCCTGAGGACCTTTCGCATGAATTCCGAGTCATCCACAACTAGTATCTTGGCCATGTCAGCTACCTCCAGAACTGTGCTCAGTATCGTCAGACAGCTCTAGAACCTTGAGCGGGTCAATGAGCGTGATAAGCCTGTCTTCGTGCTTGGCAATCCCGAGGACATATTGCGCCTCGATGCCACTCGCCACGTATGGCGGGGCTTTCTCAACTGACTCCTTTGTGAACCTCGCGACCTCCAAAACCTCATCGACGAGGAAGCCGACTGGAGCGTCGGTCGCGTCGACGACCACGATCTTCTTGCTGCCCTCAGCGTCAGGGTTCGGCTCCATCCCGAATCTTTTCCTGAGGTTCACGACGGTCAGAAGCTTCCCTCTGAGGTTTATTACTCCTTCGATGTGTGAAGCGCTTCTATGGACCTTGGCGACTTCCTCGATGTTGTGTATCTCCCTGACGATGGCCACATCGAATCCATACTCTTCTTTGCCCAGGCGGAAGACTACAAATTGCAGGGTGTCGGTGTCCAGCATGGTGATCACTGCCTTCCAGCGCCTTACTTGCCCTCGCTTACTCTTTGCACGGTCATGACAGTTGCCTTCGCAGACTCGACCTGCTTCGTGATCTCGTTCAGTTTGTTCGCCAGATCCGCCAGCTCATGGGCCGATGCCGTGAGCTCTTCCATCCCTGCCGCGAGGTTCTCAGAGGATACCGAAATACCTTCTGAGGAGGCCGAGTTCTCCTTCGAGATTGCCGCGACCTCGTCCAGGGATTTGGCCAGGCTCTCCGTAAGTGCCTTCTGCTCCTCGGTGGAGGCGCTGATCTCCTGCACCATTGCGGCCGTCTCCTCGACTGTCGCAGCAATGTCCTCAAGGGATTTCAGCGAGTCTGAAATGGTCCTTGAGCTCTCTGACGCATCCTTCATTGTGTGTTCCATCTTTTCGGTCGTGTCATCGATATCGTTCTCGACGAGCTCTATGAGTTGCTGAATCTGATTTGCAGCTTTCCGGGACCCCTCAGCAAGCTTCCTGACCTCGTCAGCGACCACTGCGAACCCACGTCCCTGTTCGCCTGCTCTCGCAGCCTCTATCGCAGCGTTGAGTGACAACAGGTTCGTCTGATGTGCGATGTCGGTGATTATTGACACGATCTGTGAGATCTCCTTTGACTTCTTGGAGAGAAGCTTCATCGCCTCTGCGGTGTCCTCCACGTTTCTGAGCAACGAGTTCATCTTCTCCAGTGATATCTGAGCAGACTTGCTGCCGTTCTGCGCGACTTCACTGGCGTTCGCAGATGCTCCAGCTGCATTCTGCGAGCTCTGGACCACATCGTAGATTGCTTTGGTCTGCTCCGAGAGCATCCTGACCATCTCATCGATTCTCATCGATTCAGCTTGAGCGCTCTTGGATTCCTGGGCGACGGCGGAGGATACCTGTTGCGTGTTCTCGGTCATGTGTCCAATGGTCTCTGCGAATGATGCGGACGAATCCTTGAGAGACTCCGCCGCTATCTTGATCTCGTTGGTAAGCTTTGACAGGTTCTGTCTCATCTGCTTGAAGGCTTCGACAAGCGTAGCCAGATCACCTTTCGCCGCGACATTGATCTCCCTTGTCATATCCCCTCCAGCAATCGCTTGTGCGCACTCGGTCAGCTCTATGAGGGGTTTCGAGGTGTTGTCGATCAACATGTTCATCGATTTCACGAGGTCTCCTACCTCGTCGTTCGTAGCCTTGATTTCCAAGCGCGTTCTGAAATTGCCTTCGGCAATCGTCTTGGCCGTCTTCGAGACAGCTACAATCGGTTTCGTCTCCATGGATGAGAACACGAACGACAGAAGGATGACAGCAAGAGTTGCCGCAGCAGCTCCAACGATCGTGTAAAAGATCGCGTTGTTTACCGTCTTGTGGATCACTAAGTCCATCAGCGCGGCAGCGTCATCGTTCACGATGATGAGGTCTTCCATGTTCAGGTTGATGGTCTCCATGTGCAACGAGGCATTCCTCGCCGCGTCGTATGCAGAGGCAGTGTCATCAGCGCGTAGCAAGCTGATGGTGGTAGTGGTCTCGTCTCTGTAGCTCTCCCACTCCGCCTCGATAACACCATATGCGCGGTTCTCTTCCGTGATCAGAGCCATTTGACCCTGGTCAGCGATGATTTTGCCCATGTTCGGAGAGACATTTAGGGCGTAATCAGTTCTATAATCCCTGAGGAACTGCATGAATGAAGATTGGAAATTCAGCATGTTGTTGTAGAATACGCTGGCGCCCGACTCGCCATAGTCGAGCACGTATGTCATGAACGATTCGTGAGACGACGCCAGGTTATTGCCGGCTTCTGCAATCTCTGCGACGACTACTATCGATTCGTCGTGCAAGATCGTAGCGTCCTTCTGGATGTCGCGCATTCCTTGAATCGACACGAGGCTAATGAAGGCAATCGGGATCAAAGACATGCACATGATCACAGCGACGAGCTTCGCCGTCAGCCCAAATCTCAATTGACCACCTTTCCAATTCTCTAGCCGTGGCTTCTGAGCCGGAGCTTCTCCAACTCGTGGAGGCCATTCTATGCGTCAAAATCCGTCTGGGCCATATTAATATATACCGTCTCATTATCAATTCTGGTAGCCAGTGCTCCTGACCCGTGTCTTCCGTGCTCTTTCTCCAGGCAAGGAATATCTAGCCACACCCCCATGACCAGCCGACATGGAAATCACCGAGGATCAGTTCACGACGCAGGTCATGAAACACCTCTTTGAATCGCGAGGTATCGACCTTTCCGGATACTCTCAATCGTTCATGATGAGGAGCATAAGGAGAAGGATTGGCAGGAGCGGAAGATCGGACTACGCCACCTATCTACACCATCTTGTCAGCAGTGACGAGGAGACAAACGAGCTTCTCGGGGCCCTTTCAATAAACGTGACGGAGTTCTTCCGAGACAGGGGAGCCTTCGAGACGTTTTCCAGAACGGCGATAAAGCCACTGCTGGAATCGAAGACCGGTTCCGGAGGTCTGCTTCGGCTGTGGAGTGCGGGGTGTGCCACAGGCCAGGAGGTGTACACGATCGCCATCTGCGTGGCCCAAGAACTCAAGAAGCTGGAGCGTGAGCACAGGATACTGATCTCCATACTCGGGACTGACATTTCCTCCTCTGCTCTCGCGAAGGCCAAGTCTGGGGTCTACACGAAGGACGAGATGCGTGGCCTCCCAGACAAGCTCCTTTCGGAGTATTTCGACCACACGGGCGATAAGTACGTTGTGGGCCCTCTGCTCCGGAAGGGCGTCAGGTTCGCACGAGAGAACCTGTTGGACAAGCCCGGATCGAAGTTCTTCGATGCCATTGTCTGCAGGAACGTCATGATCTACTTCTCGCGGGCGATGCACGACAAGGTGACTATGAACCTATATGACGCCCTGAAAACAGGCGGCTACCTGATGGTTGGACGGACTGAGACCCTGATGGGTCCTCCGAGGGCTGGGTTCGAAGTTGTCGATCTAGAGAACAGGATTCTGCGCAAGAAGTAGTGACGTGCGTGAGCACGGTCATGAGAGAGGTCGTCATCGTCTGACGACACGCCTATGCGATCGATTCGACCCGCGACTCGCCGGCTTCCTCGAGGTTCATCAACTCTCCAAGACTGGGTACCTCGATGCCGCTCATGAATCCTTCAATGTTCCGGTAGTTCTCGCTCAATTCGTCAGCAAGCTCGGCCTGCATGAGATCGAGCTCTCTCGGATCCAGAGTTCTCGATATGACCTCCGCTAGCGTGATACCTTCCTTCTCTGCCTGGCTCGCAAGTTCTACTAGGGTCACACTTGCCATTTCTGTCCCATCCCTGCGTATGACAATCGTCAGACAGTATGGGGCTCCGTTCTATATAACACTTGTCCAGGCGCGGTCACTTGACCGGGTCCAGCCATCTCAGGTACTTCTTGTCCTTCCCCTTGACTACATCAAGGAACTTCGTCTGGATAGCCTTGGTGACGGGGCCAGGTTTCCCCTCACCAACGCTCCTTCTGTCGACCTCGCGGATGGGCGTGACCTCGGCGGCTGTCCCCGTGAAGAACAGCTCATCTGCGAGGTAGAGCTCGCTCCTCGTGAAGTTCTGCTCGCGGACATCGTAGCCAAGATCGGCGGCCAGCTCCATCACGGACTCCCTCGTGATGCCAGGGAGGATTCCAGCATTCAGGGGAGGAGTTAGTATCTTCCCTTTGCGGACGAGGAATATGTTCTCTCCCGAGCCCTCCGCGACCATGTGCAACTCGTTGAGCATGATTGTCTCATCAAACCCGTTCAGCTTCGCTTCCATCACGGCGAGCGCGCTGTTGAGGTAGTCACCGCACACCTTCGCGGTGGCGGGAGCTGATCCGCTCGAGACCCTGTGCCAAGACGAGGTGTGGACTCTGATGCCATTCTTGAGACCCTCATCACCGAGGTATGCGCCCATAGGGAACGCGATGATGAACGTCTCAACAGGGTAGCCCATCGGGTTGACGCCAATTCCGGACACGCCGTAGAACGCGATCGGCCTGATGTAGCATGAGTCGAGCTTGTTGGCCTTGACCGTGTCCTTGGCAGCCTTGCACAGCTGATCCGCTGTGTACGGAAGCTTCAGGTTGATCGCCTTCGCGGAGGACAGGAGCCTCTCCATGTGCTCTTTCAACCTGAACACTGCGGGACCGTTGACGGTGCTGTAGCACCTGATTCCTTCGAATGCGCCAGTGCCGTAGTGCAGACCGTGTGTCAGAACGTGGACAGTCGCGTCCTTCCACGGCACGAGGTTCCCATTCTTCCAGATAACCTCAGTTGGCTGGATCTGCATCTTCTCCTCATCTCCTGCATGTTCATGGGGATTTAACTACTTGATTTCTCAGGCATCCGACGCTGTCGAGTTCAACCTCAACGACGTCACCATCCTTCATCGGCGATATCCCCGATGGAGTGCCTGTGGCGATCACATCTCCAGGCTCGAGGGTCATTATCGTTGATATGTACTCCACGAGCGCCGCGTCTCCGAACACCCTGTCGGATAAAGGCGAATCCTGGACGATATTTCCGTTCAGTCTTGTGGTGACGCGGGTCGGAGGGGTTCTGGATATGAACGGCCCCATGGGGGCGAAAGTGTCGAACCCTTTTGCACGAGTCCAATCGACATCGTTCTTCTGAAGGTCCCGCGCCGTCACGTCGTTCAAGCACGTGTACCCGAAGACATGCATAAGACCGTTCTTGGCGTGATGAGCGCGCCTGCCAATGATGATTGCCGACTCGCCTTCGTAGTCGACTCGCTTCGAAGCTCGCGGAATGATGATGGCGTCACCCGGCCCTATGAGGGCTGAGGGCGGTTTGGAGAAGATCACTGGCACCTTGGGCGTCTCCCATTTCATCTCCCGGATGTGGCTCCTGAAGTTCAGGCCGACGCAGATGATCTTTGAAGGCTTGTCAACAGGAGCGAGTAGTTTCAGGCCTGAAAGGATGTGCGTTGAATTCGTAGGTCTCGCTCCGTTCTCAATCGCGTCCATCATCGATGATGCCGTTGTCTCGGTGACATGGTTGCCGCTAACCTGACCGACGAAGATTCTCTTGCCCTTGGAGAACTTACCAAGCTTTGAACCAGAACGCATTTCCTCACTCACGGAGCTGTCGGAAGGATCACTCGAACATCTTCCTGATTCTCTTCCCAACGACCTCTATCTGCGACTTCTTGCCTTCATCTCTCAACTTCGTCAGCTTCGGCATCCCGGCATCATGCTCGGCGACCCACTCAGCGGCGAACTTGCCGGACTGTATGTCCTTGAGAATGCCTCTCATGGTCTCCTTGGTTCTGCCATCGATTATCATGCCTCCGCGTGTCCTTCCACCGTATTCGGCCGTGTTCGAGACGCCGTCCCACATGCCTTCGATGCCGCCCTTCTGTACAAGGTCGATGATGAGCTTGAGCTCGTGCAGTACCTCGAAGTACGCGATCTCAGGCTGATATCCTGCTTCCACCAGGACGTCGAATGAGGTCCTGATGAGCGCACTCGCGCCGCCGCAGAGGTCTACCTGCTCGCCGAACAGATCGGTCTCCGTCTCCTCCTTGAACGTGGTCTCGATGACCCCTCTCGAGGTCGCCATCAATCCCTTCGCTATTGCCAGAGCCGTCTTCTTCGCATTGCCCGAATGGTCCTGGTAGACTGCGATGAGAGCTGGGACTCCGATCCCTGCGACGAATGTCTCTCTGACGAGCGCTCCTGGTCCCTTGGGAGCGACCATGATAACATCTATGTTCTTAGGGGGGACGATCCTCTTGAAGAGTATGTTGAATCCGTGAGCGAAATCCAGGACCATGCCCTTCCTCAGATATGGCGCCACATCCTTGTCATAGACCCCCTTCTGCACCTCGTCTGGTATCAACATCATTACGACATCCGCGCTCTTCACTGCATCCGGTATGGTCATGATCTTCATCTTGTCGGCCTTCGCCCTTTTCCAGGTCTCATCCTTCAGGTTGAGGCCGAGCACCACGTCGACCCCGCTGTCGCGCAGGTTCAGAGACTGTGCCCTGCCCTGTATCCCGTAGCCGACCACAGCGACTCTCTTGCCCTTGAGCACCTTGATGTCCGCGTCCTTGTTGTAGTATATCCTGGCCATTTCTGTTCACACACCCATTCAGATTGCATTCATAACCTGTATGTACCTCTCCGGCTGGCTTTTCTTGACGATTGCGTCGACCTCATCGACCGACCCTGTGACCCTACACACTCCTTCCCTGCTGAACAGCAGGGCGTAGGCCTCGTGCCTCGAGTGGTCGACCAGATCGGCTTCTATGACCTCGTGGAGCGCCCGCATGTGCTCGATCACGCTCAGGGCTTTTCCCTTGTCCTCGATTGAGAGGACGATCCTCGCCCTGTCAGGGACCTCGCACTTGCCGACCACGATGGTCTCGACGTTTATGCGTTTTCTGTTGAACTCCCCCATAACGCGCTGCATCACACCTGGCTGGTCGTAGACCAGCAACATCATGACTTCCATCTAACACACCTCGCCTTTCCACTGGCATCTCCCCTTGATGCACTCCGAAGTCGACTTCCCCGGCGGCGTCATCGGGAGAACATCCTCCTCTGGATCTATGACGAAATCTATCAGGAACGGCACTTCTGCCCTGCACCCTCTCTTGATCGCCTCGGCCACCTCCGAGTGCTTCTCTACCCTGACCGCCTCTGCGCCGTAGGCCTCAGCGAGCTTCACGAAATCGGGCGACCCAGCGGTGAACTGAGTCGCTTTGTACCTGGAACCGTAGAACAGCTTCTGCCATTGCTTGACCATCCCAAGCCAGCCATTGTTCAATAGGCAGATCATGATCGGTATGTCGCTCTCGACGGCCGTGGCGAACTCCTGGGACACCATCTGGAGGCTGCCGTCCCCTGCGATGTCCGCAACGACACTGTTCGGCCGAGCGATCTTGGCCCCCATTGCCGCAGGGAACCCGAAACCCATGGTCCCAAGCCCACCCGACGTTATGAACATGCGTTTGCCATAGCACTTGTAGAAGTGCGCGGCCCACATCTGATTCTGGCCGACCTCAGTGGTGACGATAGCGTCATCCGGTAGGTTCTTCGAGAGCTCGTAGATGACTTTCTGCGGCTTCAGCGGGTCGGAGTGAAGGTCGTAGTCGCATGTGCATTGCTTGTTAAGCTCGATAATCCTTGCCTTCCATGTGGCGGACTTGGTTCTTTTTTGCAGGCCCGCTATCAGGGCGTTCACAACGGTCCAGGCATCGCCGACTAGGCCGACCCTGCCTTTCACGTTCTTCCCGATCTCCGAAGAGTCGATGTCCACGTGGACGACCTTCGTCTTCGTCCCGAACTCGCTCAGTTTGCCCGTGACGCGGTCGCTGAACCTGGTCCCGATCGCCAGCAGGACGTCGCAGTTGTTCAGCGCGTAGTTTGCCACCTGCCGTCCGTGCATGCCGCATACTCCGAGCACGAGCGGATGGTTCTCTGAGACCGAACCCTTCGCCATCAGGGTCGTAACGATCGGCGCCATCAGCATCTCGGCTAGCCGTGTGATCTCTCCGCCTGCCTGAGACCATGCCACGCCGCCGCCAACCATGATGGTGGGGCGTTCTGCCTTCTCCAGCAGCTTGATCGCATCTAGTAGCTCGGATAGGTTCCTCTTCGGCTTCGGGACTCTCACCTCTTTTGCCATTTGCTCATCAGTGATTTCCGAGAGGAATATGTCAACTGGGATATCGATGTGGACTGGCCCGTACCTCCCGGTCGTTGCGATCATGAAGGCCTTCTTCATCGTCTCTGGGAAGACCTTCGGGTCAGTGACCCTGAAGTTGTGCTTCGTGACGGGCATCATCAGGCTGAACGAATCGGCCTCCTGGAAGGCGTCGCCGCCGAGCTTGTCCGTCTCGACCTGACCGGTGATCGCGACCATCGGAGATGAGTCCATGAATGCGGTTGCCACACCAGTTACGAGATTGGTCGCCCCGGGACCGGAGGTCGCTATGCATACACCGGGCTTCTTCGACACTCTAGCGAATCCGTCGGCCATGTGGCCCGCGCACTGCTCGTGCCTTACGAGGATGTGTCTGATGTCCGACTGGACAAGCTCGTCGTAGAAGGGAAGCAGGACTCCGCCTGGAATGCCGAACATCACCTGCACGTTCTGCTTCTCGAGCAACTCCACGGCGGCTCTAGCACCTTTCATCATCTACACGCTCCTCAATTCGCCCGCACGGACACAACCAAGGTTGGAAGTCCGTCACGGGCGCAAGATCCGCAGGTCGACAAGGACCCCTAGAACGACGAGAATTGGCACCAAATCACCTTGTCCAGCGGACTCTCGCATCGGAGTTCGCAATATCCCCGCTCGTATTAAAATCTTGGCCGCGAGAAGCCAGCCATGCATGTGCATGCGCATAAATGTACAATGCAGGATGCAGGTGGCCCACAAGTTATGCGAAATGGCCGCGGCCAGTAAGGACGGCGACGAAGACATGGTTCCTCGAATCCAGCTTGGTGATGCCCCAAGCAGCACCGGCTGAAGCAGGGAGGACATCGAGCCCTTCCTCTCGTGTGATGATCTCCGCCGCTTTGATGAGGTCTTCATCGGGGACTTCGACGCCCGTCCCGTTCGATTCAAGCATTGCACCCACTGCCTCATCTCCGTCCGTCAAGAAGTTGCCGCACAGAGGTTCGTTGACCTCCGTGACTGTCAGGTTGGGAACATCCAACTTCTCCTTGAGACCGTTCGCGATCCCATGCACAGCTGAGTTGTTGTTGGAGACTCCGAGCATCCTGGGCTTCATCCCCATCGACCTGAAGCCATGCCATATGCCTCCGATGAGCGAGCCGTTTCCGACAGGGACCGAGACCCAGTCCGGCTGCCTGTCGAGCGATTGCGCGATCTCCTTCGCGATGAACGTGTAGGCGTACAGGCCGATCTCTCGATTGCCACCTCCAGGATTCGCGTCGTACCACTTGTTCGCCACCGCGTCCGCAGCTGACTTGTGCAATGCAGCCTCATAGTCGCCAGCGACGCTCACGACCTTGCTCCCCCAGCGTTCGATCTCCGCGCGTCTCGGTGCGGTGAAATCCGCTGGGATGTAGATGTATGCGCGCATGTTCAGCTTGTCGGCGACGTATGCCAGTGCGGCGCCATAGTTGCCGCAGCTTACCGCTGTGACGGCTTTCATTCCCTTTGCGCGCGCATCCAGGACTTGAAGGAGCGCCACCCTGTCCTTGTGCGTGCCAGATGGGTTCTCCCCCTCGAGCTTCACGTGAAGCCTTCTGATGCCGAGCCTCTTCTCGAGCTTTTGCGCCCGGACCAGGGAAGTGCCCCCTATCCTGAGGGCCTTCATCTGCGACTCGAACTCCCTTATGAGTTCCAGGGGAATCAAGGTCCACCTCTGTGTTCGAAGTAACTGGCCGCAGTCACGTCAGTGCCTGCCAACGCCAGTGTATCTAGCTGTATCTAGTCGAGACCGTGTGTCTGAATGTCCTTGTCCGCGTTCTTCACAATGGTCTCGAATTCGCGCGCGATGCTCGGAGGAACCGGAGCGACCTCGTGCTCTCTCATGATCTTGTCGGCCTTCGCTCTTGCGCGGTCTACAACGGTCTTCTTGCCATCGGCCTCCCAAGCCTCACCCGTCCGCCTGTCGGTTATGTCGGTGATGAAGTGCTCCTTGTTCAGCCACTGCATCGTATGCCTCTCCGGGAGGAAGCTTCCTCCTGGACCGACCTTCTTTATGAGTTCCACCGCCAGATGATCGTCATCGACCGTCACACCGTAGGCCAGCCTCGCCATTATCTTGACCATCTCATCGTCTATGACCATCTGTTCGTAGGAGAGCATGGTGACATCGTCTAGGAGACCGAGGCCCGCGATCATATCGCAGCCAGCATAGAACTGTGGCAGGCCGCTAGACATCTTCTCGTAGCATGCCTGAGGGCCAGGAAGCTTGGCTGAGGTCACAATCCCACCGCAGAGTATCGGAAATCCGTAGTGATGGGATAGCTCGCCCGCGCCAGCGGATATCAGAGCCCTCTCAGGCCCTCCGCCAGCCCAGGTCATGGTCCTCATGTCGAAGGCAGCTCCCCCGGTTCCGTACATGAATGGCGATCCGGGAGCCGCGAGCTGGGCCATCGTCAGGCCCGCAAGGACTTCCGCGTTGTTCACTATGATGGACCCAGCCAGAGTGACCGGGCCAGTTATCCCGGCCTGGGGCATCCCGTAGAATGAGATCGGCACGCCCGCTCGAGCGAGCACCAAAGCTCCCTCGGTCGAACCGCCGTCGAGTTGCAGCGGTGAGAACGGACAGTGCATGGAGGAGAAGATGGGCCTCCTTCTGAGAGCTTTCTCGCCGCCGGCAAGTGCTGCGCCAATCTCCGCGAGCCACTTCGCCTCTCGTCTGTGACTCGTGGTCTCGACCTGCACATGCTTCTCGATGCTGGACAATGCGACCTTGAGATCGACCACGTGTCGGATGTAGTCCGGCACGTCCTGGCTGCTGACGCAGGGCCAGAATATGTGCGCCGAGTCCAACGCATTCGCGACTTTGCCGACCATGGCGAGGTCAGCGCTCGTAGACATCCTTCTCTTGCCGGTGTTGAAGTCCATGACGCTAGTGCCGTTTCCGTCCGTCGTGCAGAACATCCGCCTGCCGTCCAAGACAACATCGTATTTCGGATTCCTCGCGCAGAGCGTTATGTTCTTCTTCGCCTTGCGAATTGCCTCCTCAACGAGGTTACCCGGTATCTTGGCGGTGCTAGTCTTGTAGTCGACGGATGCTCCGGCGTCCTCCAAAAGCTTCAAGCATTCCTTGCTGAAGACCTTGATGCCTGCGTTTTCAAGCACATCCAGCGTTCCCCAGTGAAGCGATTTCAAATCGTCCTTCTGGAACATGTGGAACGCGATCTTCCCCTTTGGGAATCCGATCATTTCTCCGCTCTCCTTTACATCGATATGCTTCGGAAATCCATGCAATTCTGCGAAGCATATTACGGTAACGATATCAAGTATATAGTTAGTGGGAGCAGAAACATGAATCGAGTAGATTCGCGACGATACTCCGACTCGAGAATGTTGAGACGCCGCCGGTCGACTGGTTTCGCGGAGAGTTCCGAAAGGCTTTAATCAAGAGATACATATGGTCGGACATCCAGCCATTCTGCGGGGGTAGCCAAGCCCGGTCAACGGCGCCAGATTGAGGGTCTGGTCTCGCAGGAGTCCTTGAGTTCAAATCTCAGCCCCCGCACCATCTTTTCTCCAATGTGTGACTGATCTGACGGAGCCCTCCCGCTGATGCGTTCTGCATTCATGCCCAGGTTCATTGTCCCGTCACGGCCCTAGCGATGCGGCTGGGCTGCGAGGTTTCTCAGAATATGCTCGGTGTAGGATTTCGAACCGTGTCGCCCGCCCATGTCCGTCGTCAAGTGGCCCGATGAGTAGAAATCGGACACGGCACGCTCTATTCTCCATGCGCTCTCAGGAAGTCCGATGTGATTGAGCATCATCGCCCCTGCGAGAACAGCAGCAGTTGGATTCGCAACACCCTTGCCTGCAATATCGGGCGCAGAACCATGCGCCGGCTCGAAGACCGAGTGTCTCGGCCCGATGTTACCTGATGGCGCGAAGCCGAGACCGCCCGCTACGCCAGCCGCCACATCGGACAGGATGTCTCCGTAGAGGTTGAGCGTCACGATCACGTCAAAGGCTGAAGGGTCTGTCAGGAGCTTCATCGCGGCGGAGTCAACCAGCTGCTCCGATGCCTGCAAGCCTTTTCCCCTTGTCCTCATCTGTTCCCTGAATATATTGACGAAAAGCCCATCGGACGCGCGCAGAACGTTTGCTTTGTGCACGCAGGTGATGCCCCGGCGGCCGTTCGCCAACGCATACTGGATGGCAAAATCAACGATCCTCTCAGACCCTTTCTTGGTGACTCTGCGGAGGGTTGTGACCCCTCCGTCATCGTACACCTCGTTCTGGGTGTACATCCCTTCCGAGTTCTCGCGCACGATGACCACATCGATGGGCGCCCTGTTGGGCACCTGGACAAGCGTTCTCACGGGCCTGAGGTTCGCATACAAGTCGAGCTCCTTTCTGAATCGGAGGACCGGGGGATCGTATTCAGGACCTTCGACTGATGTGATGGCGCCGAAAAGGGAACTGTCGCATGACCTCATTAGCTGAAGGGTCTCTGCCGGGAGGTAGCTTCCGACCTTCTCGTAGGCCGCCTGGCCGATGTCTGCAGGGACAAACTCCAGGTCGTCCATAGCTCCCTTGATAATGCTCACAGCGCACTCCACGACTTCAGGACCAATGCCGTCTCCGGGGAGCACACAGATGCGCTTCATGTCCGCATTACTCTTGCACTAGCTTGGCGAAGTCAATGAAATGCTTCTCCATGCGTGCGATCCTCTTCCTGCTGTCGTGGATGTCCTTCTCAATCCTGGCGGCCATCTTGCGCATCTCATCAACGAGCTTCTCGGCTTCCTTCTCCAGCCCACTTATCTTCGAATCGTGGGAGAGTGCCTTCGTAGTGTGTTCCTCGATACTCTTCTCCAGGTCGGCCTGCCTCTCCTTTTCCGCGCTCTTCGAGAAGTAGCTCTCCACCTTCGAGTTGAGCATCGTGAGGATGTTGGACACCTTCTCGAGCTGCTTCTCCAGCCGCTCGATCCTCTCCTGGGCTTCCCCCAGCTTTGAGGTGAGATCGGGTGCCTGGGCAGCCTTTTCTACCTCGAACATCCTCGTCTCGATCATCTCCAGCTTGTTCTCAATATTGGCGAGGTTCTTCACGCCATCGGAGATCTCTTCCAGCAGCTCCTTGTCGGGGAACTCGATGGTCACGTTCCCGGCTCCTGGGACATACGCCTTGAGAGACTGAAGAGCGGCGATTGCGTCCACTGTCGGGAAGCCTCCCTTGACCCTCCCCTCGAGCCCTCGCAGGGTAGAGACCATCTCGGTCCCTGTCTTGCCGAGCCACGGATTGGCTTTGACCATCTTCGTGATGTTCTCCATGATGCTCTCCAGCTCGGCGCCACCCTTCCCAAGGTCTGATTTGTCCATAAGACGGATGTCCCTTAGGGCGTCCCGTTTGCCTCGCTTGTTCCAGTCACCAAGGGAATGGCCCTCGAACGGGAAGAAACCGGCGAAGTGCTCCACCCCTTTGACAATGATCTCCTGAAGCTCGTCCCAGTCCTTCGTGCCTCCGTCGCTCTTGAGCTCCTCCGATGAGTTGAATATCATGCATATGCACCCGTTCGGAAGCAGGAACGAGTGGATGAAGTACGGCGCCTCCTGTGCGAACTTCGGGTAGGTCTGCGGCTTCTTCTCCTCAATGGCCTCCATGTATGATTTGTAGTACTCTTTGGCGAAAGCCGCCAGGTCCTGATTCGACGGGATTTCCGGTCCGATCTCCTTGGGGGTCATGTTTTCCTCCGCCTGTAATGGATATGGAGTATTTTCCTCCTCGATATTAATGTCTTCCTGGCCGACCCTCGCCGATCACCGAGCCAGCCAGCATGGGCAGCGTGATCGTGGCGTCGCCTTCCACCGTGATGTACTGGGCGTCCTCCTTGACCTTGCCCCAGGAGACTGCTTCCCTTATCCTGGCACCTGAAAGAGATCCGTCCCACTCCTCTGCCGTGGTCAGGTAGACTGCGTATTCGAGCCCGCCCCGGAACTGGTTCCACCAGATCACGTGATGCTTCGATATTCCGCCGCCCACCATTATCGCGCCCGATTTCTTGGACGTGAACACGATGTCTGAGAGTTCCTGCTCGTCCTTGAGCACATCGATGTTGAAGTCTGGATGCTGTTGCTTGAACAGCCAGAGCTGGGACCCGAAGGCCCCATCCGTGATGCCAGGGACATATATCGGTATCTCGTTCCTCGAGGCCCAGTAGAGTATAGACTTCTTGTCGCTGACCCTGAGGCCAAACTCGTGTGCGAGCTGCCTGCTAGATAGTGTCTTCTTGCCCTCCTTGTATAGTTCCGCGAGGATGGGCTGCATCTTCTGCTCTAGGACGATGCCGTAGCTCTCGTTCGGAATCAGTATGTTGCCCAACCTGTTGATGCCCTTTCTGTGTAGGTCAGCATCGTCCATCATGAAATCGCCGTGATAGTACTTGCGCCAGACCCTCGCAAGATCGTGATCGAGCGTACCACAGGTGGTGACGATCACGTCGACGAGTCTGTCCTCCACCAGCTTCCTGATTACTCCCCGAGTGCCGGTCGCTATTATGCACGCAGGGAACGAGAGGAAGATCGTGCACTGCTTGTCCCTCATCATCTTTCGGACTATCTCGCAGGCCACGCCAAGCTTCTTCGCGGTGAATCCGCCAGAGGCCAGCATTTGACTGGTCAGATCTTTGACCTTGGTGTCATCCTTGATCTCTATGTCTGCTATCGGCTTCATCTTCATCCGCATGATGTCAAAACCTGGATGCCCATGCCGACTGATACAACCGGCCGAAAACATTTATAGCTTTCCTGCTGATGTTCAGGAGGTACAATGCTGAAAGTCAGAGAGATCATGACCAAGACAGTCACGACTGTCACGCCTGACACGCTCGTCAAGGATGCAGCAGCCATACTGGCCTTGCGGAACATATCGGGGATCCCTGTAGTTGATGGCGGGAAGATAGTTGGTATCTTCAGCGAAGCCGACGTTCTGAAATCCATCAAGACCACGAAGAAGGACATGCGCCTGATCTACCCGTCCATATCCACACTGGGCATCGCGTTCCAGGAAGAGGTCACCCAGAGGGAGATAATCGAGGCATACGAGGAGATCGGCCGGAAACCGGTCAAAGAGATCATGTCCACGCGAGTGGTGACGGTTGCTCCGGACATCCCCATCAACGAGGTCATCGTCCAGATGGTGCAGAAGAGCATCAACCGGCTTCCCGTGGTGGACAAGAACGTCCTCGTAGGGATAGTCACGAGGGGAGATGTCATCCGCGGTCTGGCAGTCGAGCACGCTGTCGGAGAAGTCGAGGGCAACAAGAGCTAGTCCCTACCACTTCAGGAAGCCCTTTCTCTTCTTCTCGGGCGCCTTCTGAAGCTCTTCTTTCGCTGGTGCTCCTCTCAGCTTCCGAGCGATGGGGACTGGCTTGCGCACCTCAGAATCCTTTTCCGCCAGTGGAGACCGCGGTGTCGTATCTTCTGCGGGAGCCGCATCCGTCGTGAAGGTGTGTCCGCACTCGAGACATTTCTGGTTCGCGTCAGGATAGACGTAAAGAGATGCTTGACCGCACTTGCCGCACTTCGCGTCCTCGACATGTCTAATGACGCCTAGTTCGAGCCGTTTCTGGTCAAGGTCTTTCTCCATCGCGTCTGTCTTCTCTCGGACTCTTCTGGCATACTTAGCAGCTGTGACGATATCCTTCCTTGAGAGTGAGTTACTGATGTTGTCCATATAGGCCATGCTCTCTTGGACGTTCATGCCGTAGCCGGAAGCTTCCTTGAGGATTGGGCCGTACTTCCGCATTGTAAAGTCCGCCTTCTCCGTCTGTCTAGTCTCGAGCTCTCTCTGCGCCTTGATGCGCTGAAGGTGTGCGTCATCCGCAGCCCTCTCGACCGCTGCGAGGAGATCCACTGCCCGCTTGAACGCCCCCTCCTCGAAGGCTCTCCGCGCTTCCCCCAGGTTTGACTCCACAGATGCTGTGTCGGCGCCGACATCCCGTGCCTCAGCTGCGGAAGCTCTCACAATGTGGAAGGCGTTGTCGATTTCGTTCTTGCGGACATCTCTGGCTGCATCCGCTCCTTTTCTCGCATCATGCATGAATCTGTCATACTGGGTGAAGTCAAAAGCCTGCTTCGCGCTCGCAGCGATCTCCAGGTACTTCCGCGATTCCT
>Ga0315289_10004336_pt1 | contig 21166 bp, 9 predicted proteins | sample YL17G11_40_MG_FD_203452 | JGI IMG/M metagenome (GOLD analysis project Ga0315289, IMG submission 203452) | Sediment microbial communities from Yellowstone Lake, YNP, Wyoming, USA - YL17G11_40 | ecosystem: Environmental > Aquatic > Freshwater > Lake > Sediment | place: USA: Wyoming | collected... | reverse complement strand
GAAGAAGAAGAAGAAGAGGACGAAGAAGAGCTGTCGAGCTCGGAGTCGGAGGATAGAGGTAAGGTTCCGGCTGCTGCTGCTGCTCCGGCGGCGGCGCTCGAAACCAGCGACGCCTTTTTCGACGCCGAAGAAAGAAACGAGGAGAACAACAACACCAAAGCCCTCGGAATCTCCCGCCCGGCGACCCCTCCCTGGCTCTCCCGGGCGCGCAGCAGCGACGCTGCCGCTCCCGTCGCCCGCCGCTCGGCGCTCCCGGAGCCCGAGCAGCGAGAGGCCTCCGTCTCGCTCTGGTCGATCATCCGCGAGTGCGTCGGCCGCGACCTCACCCGCGTCTGCCTCCCCGTCTACTTCAACGAGCCGCTCTCCGCCCTGCAGAAGATCGCCGAGGAGATGGAGTACTCCGGGCTTATCGACGAGGCGCGCGCGCTGCCCGCCGACTCGGTCGAGAGGCTGCTGAAGGTGGCGGCCTTTGCCGTCAGCGCGTACTCGGGCAGCGCGCCCTCTCGGACGCGCAAGCCGTTCAACCCCCTGCTGTCCGAGACCTACGAGCTCGTCAGGCCCGACAGGGGCTTTCGGTTCGTGGCGGAGAAGGTCGTGCACCATCCCACGGTCGTCGCCGCCGCGGCCGAGGGCCGCGGCTGGGCCTTCTCGGGCGACGCCGACGTGCGCTCCAAGTTCTGGGGCCGCTCGATCGAGCTGACGCCGGCGGGGCTGCTGACCCTGAGGTTTGACGACGGCGAGGAGTTTCGCTGGAAGAAGGTCGTGACCTCGATCAGCGGGCTGATCCTCGGGAGGCTGCACGTCGACCACGGCGGCGTGATGCGCGTGGCCAGCTCGACGAGCGGCCTCTCGGCGGTGCTGCGGTTCAAGGAGCCGGGGCTGTTCTCCTCGTCGTCGTCGTCGTCCTCGTCGAAGGCCCCCAAGCTCATCGGCGGCGACTTCGAGGCGAGGCACGCCGTCGTCGGCAACCAGGCCCACGAGGTCAGGGGCCACGTCGAGGAGGCCAAGGGAGACGGCAGCGGCAGCACCGCGAGGCTGCCCTCGCCTGTGATCGTAGGGAGCTGGTCCGAGAGCCTCTCCGCCGTCTACCTCGGCGGCGGTGAGAGCTCGAGCGGCAGCAACGGCGCGAGGGACTCGACCTCCTCGCCGACGAAGAAGCACGTCCTCCTCTGGCGCTGCTCCCCTCCGCCGCCGGACCCGACGCGCTACTGCCTGACGTCGTTCGCGATCTCGCTCAACGAGATCACGCGCGAGGAGGCGGGGAGGATGGCGCCGACGGACAGCAGGCTGCGGCCCGACCAGCGCGCGCTCGAGCTCGGGCGGCACGACGTGGCCAACGCCGAGAAGCAGCGGCTGGAGCGCAAGCAGCGGGCCGCGCGCGCCGCCGCGGACAGGGGAGAGCAGATCAGGCCGCGGTGGTTCGAGAGGGTCAACGAGGGCTGCCAGCCGGGCGAGGCGCCGCTGTACAGGTTCACGGGGGAGTACTGGAGGTGCCGCGAGCGCGGGGAGTACCCCGGGTGCAGGAACATCTTCGGCGAGGAGGAGGAGGAGGAGGAGGAGGAGGCACCTCCTGCTGCTGCTGGTGCTGGTGCTTCCAAGTAGCGGGGCGGCGCTTTGCTATCGAGAGAGAAAGAAAGAAAAAACGATGACGACAAAGAAAGAAAAAAAAGAACAAACAGAAAAAAAGTTGAGAAACAAGTCTTTTGCTTTTTCTATTTTTATTATTTTCTGGTATTACAAAGGATTGCATTTCATTGTGATTTCAAAAAAAAGTGTTTTGGCGGCCAGCAGAAAGCGGGAGGGAGGGAGGGAGGGAGAGAGCGGAATCTCTTTCTTTCCCTCTTCACGCCGCCGCGGCTCTCTCCCGCTCTCCGCCCGAAACTGAAAACGCCTTATCGGCCTCAGCCCGCAGCCTCGACAGCTCGTCGAGGTACTGCTCCGCCGCCGGGTCCTTCTTATTCTCCTGCTGCTGCTTTTTCTTCTCAAATGCTGCTACTCCTCCGAGGGACTCGGTGGAAGAGGGGCGAGACGGCAGCGCCGCGGGCGAGGCGGGCCTCTGCGGGCCAAAGCAGCCGCTAACGCCACAGCCGCCGCCGCTTGCGACTCCAAAGCACTTTTTCGCCTCGGCCTCCGCCGCGAGCGCGTTTCCCGCGGCGCGCAGTCTCCTGAGGTCTCCCAGCAGCCCCTCTGCTCTTACCGTGGTCGGAGTCGTCGTTGCTGCCCCGTCGGAAGAGGGAGACGCAGCAGCAGGGGGGGGAGGAGGCGGAGGCGCCGTCGCCGAGGACGCGACGACCTTGGGGGGCTTGGCGCGGATGTCCCCGGCGGGCGGCGGCGCGCGGGGCGGCAGGGGCCCCGGGTCTCGGAGTGTGCAGACCCCGCCGAGCAGGGAGTGGAGGTGCCTGCGGGCATCGGCGAGGGCCGCGGCGGTCTCGGCAGCGGCAGAGGGAGAAGGAGGCCGCGAGCGCGAGGCGAGGGTGCGGGCGACGGCCTCGACTGGGTCCTCCGCACTCCCTCGCTGCCGCCGCATCGCCTTTTCTCGCGCTGCCTCCCCTGGCGCCGCTGAAATCGCTGCTGCTGATTTCTGCTGCGCGTCTGCTTCCGGTGGCGCCCAGGGCCCCAGGGAAGGGGAGCGGAGCCGCTCGCCGCCGCTGCTCGCTGACGCTCCTCCGTTGCTGCCAAACGCCCCCGCTCCGAGCGGCGCCGGCCGTCTCCGGCCGCCGGCGGCGGTCGCAGCCAAAGAAGCCGCCGCCGGCTCCGCGCCGCCGGGGGCCCTGGCCCTTGCCGAGAGCTGCATCGTCCTCAGCCCCGAGGCGAGGACGTCCCCGGGTGAGGGAAGGGGCGCAGCGGAAGCCCGGGACGACGACAGAGCAGGAGCAGCAGCCGGAGCAGCAGCAGCAGCAGCAGCAGCAGCGGAAAGGCGCGATGGCGGCTGCGGCAGCGGCTGCGGCACCAGCGACGGCAGGGGCCTCCTCCTCCGCGGAGTGCTCCTCCCGGAGTCGGAGGCGTCCCCCGCCGGGGGGGTCGCGCACGCCGAGCCGCACGCCCGCCTCGCGTCCGAGATCGTCAGCGCGCGAGCGACGCTAATCCCGTCGGGTGCTCTCCTGCTGCTGCCGCTCCCTCGCTCTTCGTCCTCGGTCTCGGAGCTCGCTGGCGTGTCGAGCGCCGCCGCGAGCGTCAGGCGCTGTCGCAGCGCCGCGGCGAGCACGACGGGGGAGTGGCGCAGCGGGTGGAGGGCGTTGTTGGGCCTCAGGTGCTGCTGCCCGGGAGGAGGAGAAGAGGCGGGAGCTGCTGCTGCTGCTGCTGCTGCTGCTGTTGGTTGCTCGGCTTCTTGGCGCCGAGGAGGCGGAGGAGGAGGCGGAGGAGGAGGCGGAGGCGGAGGTCCTGGAGGAGCAGGAGGAGGCGGAGGCGGAGCGAACAGCGTCGCCGCGACCGCCGTCGCCTCAAGGGGGGGCGGCCTCGAGGCGGCCCGCCGCGCCGGGGTCAGGAGCTTGAGGCTGCCCCAGGTGGAAGGCGGCTGCTGTTCTGCCGCGACCTCTCCTCCTCCCCTGGGCAGCCGAGCCGGGGTCAGCGACGCCCAGAGAGGGGCCGGAGAGGAGGGAGGGAGCGCGGCGGGGTTTGGTCGAGGAGCGGTCGAAGAGCAATCGGGCGCCGGCGTTGCAGGCATCGAACGACGCTGCTGCGCCGAAATGGAAGCGTCATCGGCAGTCTCGGCCCCTGCTCGCGGAGGCAGGGGCAGATGTGTGGGCGCAGAGGCCGCCGCGGCGATCTCGGCAGCCGCCGGTGGCGGTGGTGCCACGGAGGACGAGGGAGGGGCGCCGCGTTCCTCCATTCGGTTTCTCTTTTTTTTTCCTGCTTCGAGTGTGCCTTGAGCACAACAATCGATGACAGAAGAAAAAAAAGGGCAAAAACTAGACTTCTTCACATCCTTCCTCGCGATGGGAGACGCCGACTCCGATGCCCCTCTCGTGCTAAAAAACAACTACTGGTGAGGCTCGTTCTCGTACATTAACGGAAAGAGAGAAAGGGGCAGAACGAATCGAGTCCAAAACGGAGAGAGCTCGATTTCCTTTTCTTTCTTTTCTTTTCTTCCTTTTTCTCAACCTCAACCTCTTCTCTCTCGCTCTGAAACTCCTCTCTCTTTTTTTTTTAAAAAAGGCTCCTCCGCCACGGTCGCTCCAAGCCCAACGAGGCGGGATTGATCGTCTCTTCCTTGGAAAACGGGACCAAGCGAGAGCACGGCCTCTCTTCCACGGGCAGAGAGCAGGCGAAAGTGGCCGGGTGAGTTGAGTTGAGTTGAGTTTTGTTTCTTTTTTTTTAGCAACCCTTTCTTTCTTTCAAACTAAACCTTGCTTCTTCTGCTTACTTTGTGTCGATTTTCTTCCTCCCAAAACACCACAAAAAAGCCTTCGCTGGAAGCGCGAGCTGGGCGAAACCATCGACCCATCGACGCTCGTCGTCGTCGCCTCGCCCTTTGCCCGCACCCTCGAGACGGCCACGCTCGCGTCCTCGGCCGTCGGCATTAAAGGGTTTCAAAACGTCAGCGACGAGCACAACGACGAAGACGCCCGCTTCTCCGCCGACGAGGCCCTCCGGGAGCGCCACTTCGGCGGGTTCGAGCTCCAGAGCCACGACCACTACAGGACGGTGTGGGTAGAGGACGCGCGCGACGTAAACTGGAGGGCCCCGCCGGCGAGCGCGAGGGGAGGAGACGGCAAAGAGGGCGGAGGCGGAGGAGACAGAGAAGGGGAGTCAGTCGTCGACGTCGCGGCGAGGCTGCGCGCCCTCTTCGCGAGGCTCGAGGCGACCTATTCGAACAAAAACGTCCTGCTGGTGGCGCACGGGGACACACTGTCGATCGCTACGGCGGTGGCGCGGGGCGGCGGGCTCGGGAGGCACAGGGAGCACGCGCAGGACACGGGGGAGCTGAGGAAGCTTTGATGTCGTTTTTTGTATCTTCTTCTTCTTCTCTGTTATGATTGGACCGGTGTTTACATTGACTCAACGTTGAAAGAGAGAAACAGCTAATAGACATAAGGGTGGGAAACTGCACACAAAGGGGAAATAGAGAAAGAGTACAACAGAGAAACGCTCAACAGAGTGGAGGTGGGAAAAAGCAAAAAAAGGGGGCTGGTTCCAATGGTTGGTACAAGGACAAAAGAGCAGCAGAGGCAGCAGCAGCGGCGCTCTCTCTCTCCCTCTCTCTCCTTTTCAGAAGCGGTCGAGCCCGTCCGGAGCACCCGAGCCAGAGGAGGAGGAAGAGCCGCCTTTCCCTCCTCCTCCTCCTCCTCCGACGGCGACGAGCGCTGTCAGCACCCCACGCCGCAGCAAGAGGTCGAAGCGCGCCGCCGGGGGCAGGGACTGCGCCGCCGTCGCGGGCGGCTCGAGGACGCAGACGATGGGGGCAGCGGTGGCGCGAGGAGGAGCGGAGGCGGGGGCCGGGGAGGGAGCAGCGGCGGCAACGGGCGCCGCCGCCGTCGAGGCAGCTTTCTTCCCACCACCGCCTCCGCCTCCTTCCAGCGCCCTCGCCTGCCTCTCGCTCGCGGCCGCGAGCCTGCACAGCGAGACCACGGCGACGCCCGCCAGGGCCAGCTTCACAAAGTCCGTGGCTCCGAGGTCGAGGCCGCGCGCCGAGAGGGCGCGGGCGTCGGAAAGGGCCCTTCCAGCCGCCCTCGCTGCCCGCGCGGCCTTCGCCGCGGAGGCCTCCGTCGCGACGCGGAGCCTCTCGAGGGCCTCGCGGGATTTCTTGACAAGGGAGGACAGGAAGCGCGCGGAGAAGTCGAGGGCGCAATTGGCGAGGGAGCGGAGGCGCGCGCCGAAAAGAGGGAAAGGAGGGGGAGGAAGAGGGGGAGGTTGCGAGGAAGGAACGGCGTCAGCGTCAGCCGATGCCGACGCCGACATCTCCGTCTCTGTCGACGAGGACGCAGGCAACATCGGTGCCTCCGCGGCGCCTACCGCCCTTCTTTCGCCTGTCGCTTCCGGCGTCAACGGATTGAACTGTCGAGCGTGTCGTTCCGGAGGGTTCCGAGTTTACGGTTTGTGTGGGATGAGAGTATGAGAAGAGGGTAAGGGATAGAGCTCGACATCGATGGTCGTCGACTACGACAGAAGAGCACCTCGAGCGGGAAAACATTTTCTCTCGCTTCTCGTCCACTCACGTCGGCGGCTTCGGAGGCTTCCACGATCTCGAAGTCTTCTTTCTCCTCTGCGGACATTGGCGAGCGCTTTGGTGGGAGAGCGGGGGAGGAAGAAACGAAGAAGAAGGGAGAGAGTTTTTTGCTGTTGTTGAGAGCGACGTCGAAGCTTGCTCACATTTTCTTCTTGCTTCAAAAAAAAAAAAAAAAACCTACAGGCCGACCCGAACCAAATGAACCGCCTCTCGCTCGTCCTCCTCCTCTTCGCGGCCCTCGCGGCCTGCTCTCTAGGCCAGGAGATGGCTTCCTCGCCGCAACGTCAGTAAAGAGGGGGAGGGGGGGTGGGAAGGCGCGGGTTCTTGGAGATGGTGGCTGTTTTTCCCTCTTTCGCTCCGTTGCGACGACGACTCACTCACCAGACGGGTGAGAAGGGACTCACTCCCTTTTCACTAGACGCCGACTTGACGTTTCAACCTCAAACCGCAACGCCACCCACCAACCAAAAAAACAGCCTCCTCCTCCTCCCCCCAGGAGAAGCCCTCGACGGGCAAGCGCCTCTTCCAGCTCTCCGACACGCCGGTCAGGTCCATCGCGCTCTGCGCGCCGCTCAACCTGCTCGTCAAAACGGGAGAGAAGCGCTCCGTCTTCGTCGACTCGGGGGAGGAGAAGGTCCCCGTCGACGCCCGCGTCTCCCCCGCCGGCGAGCTGGTCGTCTCGACGACGGGCTCGTTCGAGGCGTCGAGGCGCCCGATCAAGATAATCGCGACGGTGCCAGCGGGCGAGCTCGAGGCGGTGTCGATCTCGCCCTCGGGCGGGGCCGTCGTCGTCGAGGGGCCGGTCGAGCCGAGGCGCGGGACCTTCAACGCGAGCTCGGTGATGGGCGCCGCCGACCTGATCGTCAGCAACGTCAAGGCGGACCACGTGTACCTGGCCTCGTCGGGGGCCTCGCGCGTCTTCCTGCTGAACAGGGACTTCCCCGACGCGCGCGTCAAGGTGTGTCACCTGGCGGCCGGCGGCACGAGCTCCGGCTTCGTCTTCGGCGCCGACAACGTCGACCTCTTCCTCGAGGGCGCCGCGGACGTCGCCGTCGACCCTCGACCGGGAGGCAACATCACGGGCGTCGCGCTGGGGGCCAACAGCGTCTTCGCGGTGGCGAAGAACACCTCGTCGTGCAACGTCGGAGGACCCGTGTTCGGGCAGGCGTGCGTGCCCGTCCGCGGCGCGCTGGCGTCTCGCCTCTCGCCGCCCGCGTGGACCTGCGGGCTGGCGGCCGTCGGGCCGTTCTCCTGCCCCGTCCCCGGGGGGCGGCCGCGGGCCGCGGGCGCCGCCGAGCGCATGGGCGCGGCCGCGCAGGCCCCCTCGCCCCCGCCCCTGGCCGAGGCGACTGGGGCCGGAGCCGGAGCCGCCGCCCCCTCGCCGTCGCCGCAGCCCGCCGAGGTCGCGACGGGCGGCAAGCGCCGCCTCTCGCAGCAGCAGCAGCAGCAGCAGGGAGCAGCTTCCTCCGCCGCTTCCTCCCCCGCGCCGAAACTCCAGATCCCCGTCCTCGCCTGGAACGGCTCTCTGGCGTTCATGCGCCGCTGTGAGGCCAAGGTCGATGACCTGGTGATGGCCGGCGCCAAGGTCGAGGAGTCTGCTTAGAAAGAAGATAGTTTTTTTGGTTCCCCCCCCTCTCCCCTTCCCTTTCCGCAGCAGCGCTGTCGAAGAAAGAGAGAGAGAGGAGAGAGAGAGACAGAGAGAGAAAAATAAAAAGCTCGTTTAGTTGGGTTTGCTTCTCGCGCGCACAAGAAGTGAAGAAGCCTCCGCCCCGCCCCCCTTGCTAGCGCACGAAAACAAAAAAGGGAGAGAAAGAGAGAAGTCGAAATAACGTTGAGAGAGAAAAATAAGAAATGCAAAAAAAAACAAAAAAACAAAATGGGTCTTGTTATTTCGAAGGAAGCTGTTATTTCGAACAGCTTCCTCGACTTCGATCTTTTCATTCATTTCTTTTCAAGTTTTTTGCTTCTCTTCTCTCTTCTTCACCGCCTCCAGCAGCGCCGCCCCTCCCTCGACTCTCGCGAACGACTCTTCGATCGTCGACGAGTCTTCTTCCTCTTTTGACGCCTCTTCGACGGCCCTGGAAGCGGCGCGGAGCGCGCTCGCGAGGTTCAAGATGGAAGAAGAGGTCGACGACAACAAACTCCCGCCTCCTCGTCCGCCACCGCCTCCTCCTCCTCCTCCGCCGCCGCTCCTCTTGAACGCCTCCGCCGCGGCGGCCCACAGCGGCAGCGCGTGCACGCGGGCCCCGACGCGAGGCCACGCATGCTTTGTGATCGCAGTGAGGGTCTTGGCGGCCTCTGCTTGGAGGAGGAGGAGAGAGGAGGAAGGACCAGAGGAGGATGAGCCTCCTCCTCCTCCGCAGCCGCCGCCGTCCCCTCCCGGCCCCGGCGACGTCAGCAGCCACCGCGCCAGTAGGGGCAGCACCCTCGTCGACAGCAGCGGCACGAGCCCCAGCCCGAGCCTCTCAAAGACGGGCCTTGTCGCCGAGAGCCACGCCGAGGAGCGGCCAGCCTCGTGCGCGTGCCGCTGGGCGTCGTCGAGCAGGTCAGAAAAGACCGCCGAGCAGCACTCGGCGGGCCGCCGCCTCCCCCGGCGGGGGTCGCGCCCGCCGCCCCCGCCTCCCTCGTCGTCACCGCCGCCGTCATTGTCCAGCGCCACGGCCAGGGCCGCCGCGGCCGCCGTTGCCTCCCGGGCGGCGCGCTCGTCGGAGCCGAGCGCGGCCTTGCGCGCCGCCGCGGCCAGCAGCGACGCCTCGGCGGGGTGTTCGCCCCCCGGGCCCCCACGCGCCGCCGGCAGCCGCCGGGCGAGCCTCGCGAGGGACAGTAGGCCGAGGCGGGCCACCGCCGGCGCCGGGTCGTCCGCCGCGGCGAGCAGCGCCGGGAGCGCCACGGAGAGGGACGGGAGCGGGAGGGGCGCCCCGGAGGCGGGGCAGGCGCCGCCGCCGCCGCCGTCGGCGCTGCCGTCGGCGAGGACCCAGCGGACGAGCGCCGAGAGCGCGTAGGCGGCGCAGCACCTCTCGAAGACGCCGGGCCCCTCGAAGGCCCGCACCTTGACGCTGTCGATCCCCTCGCGCCAGTGGGCCTGGGCCAGCAGCACGGTGTGGAGCTGCTGCCCGAGGGCCCGGGGGAGGAGGCGGGCCGCGGCTCGGGGCAGGGACTCGAGCGGGGAGAGGAGAGGGAAAGAAACAGAGGCGGCCGAGTTGCTGCTGCTGCTGCTGCTTTTGTCGCCGCTTCCGGTGTCGTTCGCCCAGGAACAGCCGAGCTCCTCGTCCCTGGAGTAGAGGGCCGCGAGGCATAGGGCCCGGGCCTGCGCGGACTCCAGAGCGGAGACTTCGGCTGCTGCCGAAGCGGCGGCACCTGCTGCTGCTGCTGCTGCTGCTGCTGCGCCTTTCTGCCTCTCCTCCCGCTTCTCGTCCTCTTCTTCTTCTTCTCCTTCTTCGCCGCCGCCAAAGCTCCCGCCTTCTCGGCCTCCGCCGTCGTCGATGACCTCGATCAGCGGCCCGCGGCTCCTCGCCCCCGCCGCGGCGACGGCGGAAGCGCTCACCTGCGGGCGGTTCGAAGAGGAGTTGCCCGTAATGTCCCACAGGCTCGAAGCCGGAGGAGGGGGCGGAGGAGGAGGCGGCGAGGGCGGCGGCAGTGACGACGCGCCGCCGCCGCCCTTCCCCGCCGCCAATCGGAGCCTCTCCCCGCCGACCGCGGCGACCGCGGCCCCGGCCGCGGCGACGCACGCCCTCTCCCTCTCGCGCCACTCCCTTCGCGCGGTCGCGGATGCGGCTTCTTCTCCTCCTCCTCCCTCTCCTCCGGGGCTGCTCTCGCCGGCCAGGAGAGGGTCCCCGCCGACAGACGCGAACAGCGCCTCGGGCGGCGGCGCGGCCGCAGCCGAGGCGGCGGCGGCGAGCAGCGAGGCCTCCCGGGGCTCGACAAGAGGAGCCCGGGGCGACTTCGATATCGCGTCCAATATCGCCGAGGAGCACGCCCTCACGGCATCAACGAGCTGCGGGAGGCACCCTCCCGTGAGGTCCTGAGAGGCGCGCAGGGCCGAGAGGGCTCGCGGGAGAGCGGCGAGAGCAGCAAGGGCAGCGGTTTCAGAGGCGTCGTCGGCGTCGTCGCTGGAAGAAGAATCGTTCGTCGCGGCGACGACGGCGAGCCCGGCCACGGCGCGCACGACGCGCGCGTCCTTGGATTTCCATGCATCGCAACCGCCTGAAGCCATGAAGCGGGCCGCGGCTCGAGGGCCAGCGGAGCGCGCCGCGGCCGCGGCGTCGAGCCATTGCGTCGTCGACCGCGGCAGCAAAGGGATTTCGCCGTCGAAATCCCCGATTCTCTCCAGCAGGCGCCTGCCCGAGGCGGTCGCGAGCTCGGCGAGGCGGAGGGAGAGTTCCTCTCGTTCCTCCTCGCCTCGTTCTCCGGAGCTCGCTGCCGCCATGGCGAAAACGAGAAAGAGAAGAGAGAAAGGGAGAGAAGAAAACGAAAAAAAAAGTGAAACGTCAAAATCTAGCCGAAATCTCCTTTTACAGCCTGAGCCCCCTGATCCCTGCCTCCGCGCCTCCACCGTACCCGCCCTCCTCCTCCTTCTGCAGCGTCGACTCGTAGAACGACAGCAGCTCCTTGTCCCCGCGCACGGAGGGCTCCTCCGAGTTCACCACCTCTCCCGCGACCAGCTCCCGCAGCGCCGAAAGCGTCCCCGCCCCCTCGTCGCCGGCAAAGCCCGGGGCGCCGGCGGCGGCGAAGCGCAGATAGTGGTCGAGGACCTCGACGTGCAGCGCCGCGGCCTCGACGGCGCCGCCGCGGCCGCGGGCCGTCCTACGGGCGACGGCGGCCTGGGCCGAGGCCGCAGTGGCGGCCTTGAGGGCGCGCTGCATGCAATGGAGGGCGCGGGAGGCGTCGCGGAAGGGGGCCGGCTTCTTTTCGTCGCCGTTGGACTCTCCGCTGTTTCCGCAGCTCTTGCCGCTCGCTCCGTTTCCGCTCTTCCCGTTTCCGTTTCCTCCCTGCTGCCAGTACACGTGCGCGACGGCGCACAGCGCACGGCACTGGTCCGCCTTCCGCAGCAGCCTCGAGGCGCAGGAGGCGGCCTTCGCGGCCAGCGAGTCCAGCGCCTCGCTGGAGAGCCCCCCTCCGCCGTCCGCCGCCGCGGCCGCCGCGGCCGCGAGCGCAGAGGTCAGCACCCGCAGCGCGCCGCGCTGGCTCGCCGAGTCCGGCGGGCAGGCGTCTTCGTACAGCAAAAAAGCCTGCTCGAAGGCGTCAGAGGCGTCATCGGCTAGCTGAGGGTGGGACGAGGCCAGCGTGGCCGCGGCGAGGTGGATGCCGAGGGCGGAGGTGACGGCGTCTGCGGCGGCCGCGGCCTTGCGCGAGGTCATCGTCGCCGAAGAGGAGCTCGCTCCGCCTCCGCCTCCGTTCCGGCCTCGGCTCCCTTCCTCCGCCGCCGCGGCGGAGGCGGCCATGGCCTGTCCGGCGTCCGCGAGCGACGACGCCACCCGGGAGACAAACTGCAGCGCTCCACGAGCCGTGGCCTCGGCCCCCTCCTCTCCGGGGGGCGCCGGCGCCCTCCGCGGCCCGCCCTCGTCGCCAAAGCGGTTACCCGCCGCGGCGGCCCTCGCGGCGACGTCGAGCGCCGAGAAGGCCAGCGGCGGCAGCACCCTCGTGCTCCGCGCGGCTCCCCCGGAGGCCAGGGCCTCCGACGCGGCTCCCAGGATCGCGTAGTGAGCGTCGACGTCGGAGTCGGAGCGGAGGCGATGGATCATGCGGGCGACGAGCAGCTGCTCCTCGTCGAACGATTCCTCGTCGAACGCCTCTTCGTCGTCTCCGTCGGCGGGTTCGCCGCCGTCCTTCGCCGCTGCAGCTCCCGCTCCCGCTTCGCCTTCCTTCCCCTTCTCCTTCTCCCCGCCGTCGGCGCGGACGAGCGGGGCGACGAACCGCAGCAGCGTGGCGACGGATCCGGCGTCGGAGATGGGCCTCTCGGACGCCACCACGGCCGCGGCGAGCCGCGCCGCGACGCGCCGGCGCTCGGCCGCGGGCAGCGAGGCGAGCAGGGCGGGGAACGCCGGCAGCGCCAGCGTCGCCTCCACGCCGCCGCCACTCCCTCCGGCCGCTCCCTCCTCAAGGGGGAGACAGAGCAGGGCCCCCACGGCGGCCGCGGCGGCGCGGTCCCCGGGGGGCAGCCCGCCCCGGGCGTCGAGCGCCGCGCGGCAGGCCGCGAGCGCGGCGTCGACTCTCGGGAGCGAAGACGAAGAAGGAGTGGAGGAGGAGGCGGCATCCGAGCTCGAGATCGGCGGCAGCGCACGGGCGTACCTCGCCAGCGACGCGTAGAGCGACGCGACGTCGGCGGCGGGCAGGTCCGGGGCGCGGGCGGCGATCGCGGCGGCCCCCTCGGCGAGCTTGCCGAAGGCGCCGTCGGCGGGCAACACGTGAACAGAGGAGTTCGACGCCGAAGTTCCTCCCGCCTTGTCCTTCGCGGCCCTCTCGACCGCCGCGCGCGCCAGCCTGTCGAGCAGCGCGCCGAACACCCCGGCCACGCGGGCACCGGGGGCCAAGGTGGGCAAGGCCGCAAGAAGTGCGTCGAGCGTCGCGACGTGGTGGTCGTCCGGGAAGCACTGCACGATCGCCTGCGCGAGGTAGGCCTGCGCGGCCGCGTCGCGGCAGCCGACGAGCTGCTCGAGTAGGCCCGGGAGCACGAGCCGCTGGTACAGCGCGACGCGGCTCTCTCTGCCGCTGCCGCCTCCCTCTGCGTCTCCGTCTTCGTCTTCCTCTTCGTCTGCCTCGAGCTGGGACAGCAGCGTGATGTTCTTTCCCACCAAGTCGGCGAGCTGCCGGCGCTCGGCCTCTCGCGCCGCGCGCGCCGCGCCGGCCGTCGTGTTGGCGACCGACGCCAGCGAGTTGACTAATTGGCTGCTGCTGCTGCTCCTGCTGCCGCTTTCCACTGCCGCTGCTGCAGTGTTCCCGGCGCCTCCCCCTCCGGTCAGGTACCCGAGCCTCACCCAGAGCTTGTTCGCCTCTGCGAAGTTGGAGAGCAGGAAGCGCGCGCCGGGTTCCCCCCGGGGGATCGCGTCCCTCGTCGCCTGCAGCAAGAAGGCGCGGAGGAAGAGGCCGCGGACGGGATGCTGCACGCCGCGGCACATCTCTGCGACGTCCGCCAGGATCGCGCCCGCCGGCTCGTTAGGGCCGTCATCGATATCGTCGTCGTCGTTAGAAGCAGCAGCAGCAGCAGCAGAGCCTTCCTCCTTCTTCCTCCTCCTTCGGGCCTCCTCGCGCCTCCTGCTCGCCCGCGCCCTCGCGGCGCCGACGGTCACCAAGAGGTAGAGGCGGGGCAGCACGTTGCCGGCGTGCTGCACGAGGTCGTAGAGCGCCGCCAGAGAAGTCGGGGCTGGTGGACCCGCGTTCACTGCCGCGGCGGCGTTTGCGACGGCTGCTCGACCGGCCTTCCGTGCCTCGAACTCGGCCGCCGCGCCGCGCCGCGCCCGCGCGTCGAAGAAGCGTGCCAGGCCGTCGAGCTCGCCCGTCACGCGCAGGTGGAGCTCAAAGTAGGTCTTGGGGGCCAGGAGCGAGGTGCGGAGCTCGCCCAGCATGGCCGCGGCGTGGCGGAGGGCCTCACGGAGGTCGTCCTCGTCCTGAGAGAGAGAGAGAGAGAGAGAGAGAGAGAGAGAGAGAGAGAGAGAAGTGATTTTTTTAGTTCGATTTTTGGTGAAGAGGTGAGGCGAGGGGGCGCGATGGAACGATCGATGGGCGATGCTCATTCGTTTCACCTCTCTCTCTCTCTCGCTCTTCTCCTCTGTATGCTCTTTTCTCTTCCAACCCGGACAACGGTCTTGCTTTTCCTCGTTGAATCAGAATCGAGAATCGAGACGCGAGCGCGTTCTCCTCTGAGAAAGAGAGAAGCAAAGCAAGCAAGAACCAGCGAGTTGCAGTGGAAAACTCCATCGCTTTCTTACCATCGCTTTCCCCATGAAAAACGCCGACCTCTTGACGCCGGCGAGCGCGTCGTTGAGCCAGCGCGTCTGCTCATCCTGCGGCATCTGCGACGAGACGAGCGTCGAGGACGCCGAGCGCGGGTCCTGGAGAGGCGGTTGAAAGAGGAGAAAGAGGGAGAGAAGATGAGGCGTCGTCGGGGAAAGAGAGAAAGAATACGTTGTCTCTCTCTCTCTTTTATCTCGTCTGCTGTCGTCGACACACCATTTTGCTGGAGCGCTGTCGAGGGGATGCTTTCTTGAGACGCGCGGGGAAAGAGAGAGAGAGAGATAGAGAGGTAGAGCGAGCTAAGAGAGAGAGAGAGGGGAAGAGAGAGGCCTCTTTTCTCTCGAACCTGAGGTAAACTAAGAAGAAAACAAAAGTGTGCTCGCTACGACCGTCGGGAAACATTTTTTTTCCGTTTCGATCGCATCTCGTCGCTTTTTTTTTCCAGCTGCTTGGCTTGGCGCCGCAGCAGCCAACATGTCCAACAACCCCGGCGGTGGGCGCGGAGGAGGTGCAGGAGGCGACCGCTACTCGCAGGCCTACACGCCGCAGCTCAACCTCGCGCCGGGGCAGCTGCAGCAGCAGCAGCAGCAGCAAAATCAATCCGCTGCCGCCGCCGCCGCTGCCGCGTTTCAGCAGCAGGGCTTTCAGCCCCCTCCGCTGCACCCCCCTCTCCAGCAGGCCCCTCCCCCGCACCCTTACGCGCCGGAACCAGGAGGAGGAGGAGGGCACCACTTACCTGCCAGAAACGTCTCATCCGTCTACCAGAGGAGGCCCGGGGCTCCCGCGCCCCCGGTCGCCGCCCCTCAGGCCCCGCTGCCGCCGCCGCCCGCTCCGCCGCCGCCGCGAGCGCACGCCGCCGCTGCCGCCGCAGGTGCCCCGCGCCCCTCGCCGCCCACGCGGGGCGTCTCCCCCGGGGGCGCGCAGGCCCCCTTCCCGCTCCCGCTCCCGATGCAGCAGCAGCAGCAGCAAAGTCAGCAGCAGCAGCAAAGTCAGCAGCAGCAGCAAAATCAGCAGCAGTTTCAACAACAGCAGCAGTTTCAACGACAGCAGCAGCAGCAGCACTACCACCAACAACAGCAGAGGATCCCGATGCCCTCTCGGCCCTTGACCGACGAGGAGCGCGTCCTCATCCCCCACCGCGCCGTCGCGGCGCTCGCGGCCTCGATGGACGCCGCGGCGGCGGCGGCGGCCGCGGCCGCGGGCAGCGACGGCGGCGGCGCAACGGCGGCGACGCAGCTCGCGCCGGAGGCCGAGGCGGCGCTCTCTGAGCTCGTCACCAAGTTCGTGTTTGACGCCTTGGCGGGCGCCGCCGCGGCGGCGAGGGGTCGCCGAGGGGACTCGCTGACCGCCGACGACGTCGCGGCGCACCTGGCGGCCGCCTGGAGGCTGCGGCTCCCGGGGGCCGGCGGCGAGATCGCGGGCAGCACGGCCGCCGCCGGCGGCGAGACGGGCGGCGTAGTCAGGCCCTACCGGAGGCCGCCGCCATCGGACGCGCACCGGGCGCGGGTCGCCGCGGCGGCGAGGGCGGCGGCGGCGGCGGACGCGACGGCGAGGAAGGAGAGGGCTGCTGCCGCTGCTGCGGCAGCAGGGAGGCACTGAGAGAGAGAGTGGGAGAGGCGCGTAAACTGTAAAAAAAAAAAAACTGTTCTTTTTCACATTCTTGGTTTCACATTCTCTTCTTCTCTTGCCCCTTCTCTCTCTCTCTCTCTCTCTCTCCTTCTCTCCACCACCCAACAAACCCGCCGCACTTCTTCACGCGGGGGCGCACACCTGCTCCCACTGCCCGTCCACGCTCTCCTTCCACAGGCTCACCGAGCCCCTCGAGTCCGACACCGCGAGCACGCCGCCGGCCGTCGACCACGAGACGCGCCAGACCGGCTGCCCCGACCCGAAGTCGTTGACGAGCGCCGGCGTCCAGGCTCCGGTTCGTCTGTCCTCGCTCCAGACGAAGACCTTGCCGTCCTGTCCCGCAGAGGCCAGGACGGGAGAGGAGGAGGAGCAGGAGGAAGAAGAGGCGGAAGCGGAAGCGGAGGGGGAGGTGAGCCGCGGCGCAAACGCGACGTCCCGGACCCACTCAGAGTGCGCCGCCAGAGGCGCGCCCTCGGCGCTCCACCCGCCGCTGCTCTCGTCAAACCTCCACAGCTTGATCAGGTTATCGCAGCCGCAGGTCGCGAGGCGCCTCTCCCGTGAGGCCGAGGGAGGCACCCAGGAGAGGCCCAGGACGCCCGCCGCGTGCGCCCTCTCGATTCTGACGGCGCTCCACCCCTCCGAGGCGGCGCCGCCCAGAGAGGGGGGAGAGGCGCTGCACTGGCTGCTCTGGGCGGTCAGGACGGAGACGCTCCCGTCCGAGCTGGCGGCAGCGAGGGCCAGCCCCAGCTCCTGCGGCGCAAACGCCAGCGCGTTGACAGAGGCCGAGTGCGCGGGCGGCTCGAACGGGAGGCGCTGCCAGGAAGAAGGGGCACCGCCTCGGGAACTGCTGCTCTCGACCCAGAGCAGCACTCGGTGATCGAAGGACGCGGAAGCCAGGAGGCCGCCGCCGAAGCGCGGATGGGCCCAGGCGACGGCCCAGACGGGGCCCTCGTGGCCGGCGAGCTCGGCGAGCTGGGTGACGGTCTCTCCGGCGACGTCGAAGATCTGAGGAGAATTGTTGTCGTTGCCGAGGTCGAGGTTTTGGAGGCACTGAGAGCGTCGATGTTCGACCGATGCTTCTTTTTTCTTTCTCTTCTTCCACTCTTCCTCTCTTACCTTGACCATCCTGTCCGAGGAGCAGGTCGCGAGGCGCCTCCCGTAGTAATCCAGCTGGGCGTCGTGGACCTGAGTTGAAAGAGAGAGAAAGAGAGAGTGGTGCAGAAAGAGAGAGGGAGAAGGGAAGAAGAGAAAGAGAGAGACGTCAGGAAAAAAAATTGAGGAGCAATCGATGCGCGCACCAAACCTTTGGCTGCGAGGCTTCGCCGTTCCCGCTCTATTTTACTCTTCGCGCGTCATCGTCATCTGGATGCTTGCTTGCGCACCATGTCGGCGTGGCCCGCGTCGAAGGAGGCCGCGACCGTGGCTGCCATCTTGAAGAAGAAGAGAAGTTGGAGAAGGAAGCAAGTGTTTTTTTTTCTTTCCCTTCGGAGAGATTTTCTGTGTCACACTCCCCTCTCTCGGCGACTGCTTTTTTTCAGAAATCGCTCAACTGCTGTTCCTTCCTTTCGCTCAAGGCCCGGAGCCCCCTCTCCCGATAGCTTCTTTCTCCAACACGGGTGTACAATTTTTACGCATCTAGCCTTTAATCAGATCGAACACTAACCATGCGCCGCGCCCTGGCGACGCTCGCGAAGCAGCGTCGGCGGTCGTCGCATTCCTTCTTCTTCGCCGACGCTCTCTCTGCCCCATCTTCGTCCTCCTCCTTCCTCCCTCTCCCGGTCTCTGCCAGAGGCATCTCGCAGGCGAGCACGAGTGCTTCGTCGTTATCGCCAGCCTCTCAGGTGCGTCATCAAGCTGCGAAAGAAGGGCGTGAAGGGAGGTGTTTTTGTTGGCGAAAAAAGACCAGATCAATCGGCTGCCTCTCTCTCAACCTCGACCTCCTCAACCTCGACAAAACTCTCTCTCTTCCACAGCCCTTTTACGCCGTCACCGTCCTCGAGCGACTCCCCGTGGTGGCCCCCTTACCTCCGACGTGGGAGTCCGAGTACCTCGACTGGATGCGATCGAAGGGGAGGATGGTCGAGGGCAAGCAGATGCCCGCGGAGCTCGGCGGCGGCGTCGGTGGCGGCGACGGAGGAGGGGGCAAGAAAGGAGCGGCAGCAGTAGCCTCTGCTCTGGCCGCCGACAGCGAGCAGGGGCAGCAGGACAAGGGCAAGTGGAGGCCCGCCCCGCGGGAGACCGAGGCGGACCGGGCGGGGGATGTCTCATCCCTGCGCCGCCGCCTCGACAGGCGCCTCTTCCTGGTCCTCGGAGGGACGAGGACGGGGGGGGCCCTTGAAGCCTTCCCGTCGGCCGAGGTCGACGCCGCCCGGGGGGAGACGACGCGCGCCTCTGCCGAGCGCGCCCTCGCGGAGGCCGTCCCCGCCCTCGCCCCCTCCAATCCCGCGTCCGTCGTCGGGGCGTACTTCGTGGGGAACGCCCCCGCGGGGCACCTGCGCCTCCTCGGAGGCGCGGGCGCGGGCGGCGATCGGGGCGGCGGCGGCACGCTCTTTTTCCACCGGGCGCAGCTGGTCGCCGCCGGCGGGGACCTGCTGTCCGCGGCGGACTCGCTGTTCCAGGTCGGCGGCGGCGGCGAGAACAAGCACGCGTGGCTGACACGGGAGGAGCTCGCGGAGAGGCTCGGCGGAGGGGAGCTCGGGGAGCTGGTGAAGGCGATGCTCTGAGGTTTGTTCAAGATTTCTGTTTTTTTTAACGATGTTTGCAACCGGAAGAAACCAAGGAAGAAAAACTGGGGAACTATCAACCAAAAGGAGGAGGGAAGCAGCATGCACGGGAAGGAGGAAGGGGGAGGGGGAGTGAAGCGGGAGGGGACCAAGCCCCCGCCCCGGGTGTGTGGGTGTGGGAAAAAAATTATCGGTCAAAACAAAAAACAAAAAAACAAGTCAACGCCCTCTTCATTCTCTCTCTTTCTCCCCCTCTCCACTTCTAGCGCCTCGCCTTGTACAGCGTCCTCAGGCAGAAGTAAGAGGCGATGTGGAAGAAGGCCAGGAAGGCGATGAGGGCTCCGAAGCATGCCCCGAGGGAAAACTGTTTTTTTTTGAGTTTTTTTCCCGTCGAGGTCGAAAAACGTGAGCTTTTTTTCTCTGAACTCCTTCCCTCTGCGTACTCATTTTCTCTCCCTAGCCCCTTTTCAAACGATGAAAGCAAACACGAAAACAACAGCAACAGAAACCCTCACCTTAAAGTCCCAGTATTCCATCGTGCCGTTGCCGTCGGCGACCAGCGTACACTTGGTGCCCCCCATCCTCCCTTGCTCGGCCTGCGTGTCGTTGCTGACGAGCGCGTCGATCTCGGCTTTGGTCGCGCCGAGCATCGACGCGGAAAGGCAGCCCTGCGGCTTGTATACGTCGTCGCGCATCTCGTTGATGGCCAGGCCCTGCAGCGTGAAGCGAGGGTAGGAAAGGAAGGAAATGTACCTGAGGATCGCGAACGGGATCTCGAAGATGCGGATGTAGAAGCCGCCGAGCAGGATCGAGACGGTCACGTACGCCACGGCGAGAACGTAGGCGATGTCCTGCACGAGGTTGAAAGGGTGATTGGGGGATTTTGAAGGACGGAGGGAGGAGGAGGAAGGAGAAAATCGGTTGAGAAGAATAAAGTTGAGAAAAAATCTCGCGGGAAAACAAAAAAAAGTGGAAGACGTTTCTCTCTCTCCTCTCTTTCTCCTTACCTGGTTCGGCGTCAGGTACACCGCAAACACCATCAGCTGCACCGCGGTCAAGGCTTGGAGCGACTGCAGCAGCCCGTAGATCACGACATGCTTCACCCCCGGTTTCAGCGCTGCCAAGCCATACGCAGCGAAGCCGCCGATGAGCGTGTTGAGCACGACAAAGGGCCCCGACGCCAGCGAGTTGGCGACGTAGTAGGCCAGGGGATGGTAGAGGCCCGCGGCGACGTCGGCAGCGTAGAAGGCGCGGTCCGCGACGTAGAGCGACATGTAGCAGAAGGGCAGCAGCTGGAAGGTCATCATCGTGAAGAAGAGCACGGCCAGGCGCTGGAAGACCGACGAGGCCGCGCCGCGCTCGAGCGCCACAAAGACGAGGCCCGCAAAGGTCCCGACCCAGCACGAGAGCATCAGCCTCGAGGTGACGTCGGTCGGGTTGCGCAGCTGCGCGAGCCCGCTGCGGTGGAAGAGCACCCTGAACTGCGTCCAGTAGGAGGAGGGGTAGCGGCCCGAGAGCCTCGCGCGGGCCGCGGCGCGGGCCCTGGTGCCGTCGGCGTCGCTCAGGGCCGCGGCGGGGAGCAGGCTGGTGCCCGCGGCCGACGAGGGGCGGGGGGGGCGCGTGCCCCCGCGCGCCGCGGCTGCCACCAGCGCCGCGTCCTCCGCCGCGTCGGAGGAGCTGCTGCCGCCAAAGGGGGCCCCGCCAGCGCCCCCGCGGGCGGCGAACGCCGCCGCCGCCGCGGCGACGTCGGCCCTGCTCGACATCGACCGCGCGGCGACGTCATCGGGCTTGGCGAAGCCGACAGAGACCAGGTCCATCAGCCAGTCCGAGGCCGCGCCGTCCCTCGCCGCCTGGTAGGGGTACCCGAGCCCCCGGTCGAACCACCCGACGGCGGCGTCCGGCGGGCCGAAGAAGAGCTGGTGGCCCTCGGACAGCACCAGCACCTTGTGGAACATGTCCCAGATCGACTGGCGCGGCTGGTGGATCGTTGCGATGACGGCGTGCCCGCCCGCGGCCAGCCGGGCCATGTGCTCCATGATGTTGTAGGCCGCGAACGAGTCGAGCCCGGTGGTGGGCTCATCGAGGAACAGGATCGAGGGCAGGGCCACGAGCGAGCAGGCGATCGTCAGCCGCCGGCGCTCGCCGCCAGAGAGCCCGCGCACGGCGATGCCCGTGGGGAGCATCCCGCCCACGGCGGTGTTGGCGGCGCGCGCGAGGCCCATCGTCTCCAGCACGGCGTCCATGCGCTCCTCCAGGGCCCTCAGGGGGGTGCCGCGCTCGGCGCGGAGCTTGGCGTGGAAGCGCAGCGTCTCGCGGGCCGTCATCGTCGGGACGAAGACGTCCTCCTGCGCGACGTAGGCCGAGGTGCGCTTGAACGTGCGGCCCACGGGCCTGCCAGACATCAGCACGTGGCCCCCGAGCTTGCCCGTCGTCTTCCTGCCCGCGAGCATGTCGAGCAGCGTCGACTTGCCCGCGCCGGAGGGCCCCACGAGCGCGCAGAGCTCGCCCGGCACGACCACGCCCGAGTCGGGCTGCAGGATCACCTTGGGCGCGAGCGTCTTGAGGTCCGCGACCGAACAGGTCAGGTCGGCCCACGCGAGCTCGGCCGGGGCGGGCGCGCGGAGGGAGTAGGCGCCGTGGGCGCCGGAGCGGGAGATCGACGCCGAGTTGGCGAGGGAGGGGTCGGCGGCGGCGGCGG
>Ga0315289_10004334_pt1 | contig 21172 bp, 18 predicted proteins | sample YL17G11_40_MG_FD_203452 | JGI IMG/M metagenome (GOLD analysis project Ga0315289, IMG submission 203452) | Sediment microbial communities from Yellowstone Lake, YNP, Wyoming, USA - YL17G11_40 | ecosystem: Environmental > Aquatic > Freshwater > Lake > Sediment | place: USA: Wyoming | collected... | reverse complement strand
ATTCGTAAGTATTGCCCATTTTACAGCAATAAACCCCCTGCATTTGTTCAGGCGAAAGGGATTTAAAATTGACTGCTCCGGGGTTGACAGTTTCCAAAACGAATATCGCAAAGATGGCTATAAACATGCCTAAAAGGGCTTTGGTGATTCTATCCTTGGCATCGCTTATTTTTCCGCTTTCACCGCCAGATAAAATCCACTGGATGCCGCCGATAATAATCATGACCATAGCCAAAGCCACAGTAGCGCTAGAGCCAAAGACATAGGCAGCTTTAATATACTGGCCAATAGCGCTGCCCGTAATAGTCATTTCAGTCATTTGCCCTAGCGGGACCTCAAAACGCAATTTTATTTGCTGGTTTTTTTCGCCTGTGCCACCGCCGCCCAGTCCGGCTGTTGCCGAAGTTGTAGTTGTGGTTGTAGTGGTAGTGGTTGTTGTTGTAGGCGGCGTTGTAGATTTGCAGCAAATTTGAGCAGTAGCAGCATCATAATCACAGCATTTTGAATAATCTTGTGTTTCTCCAGTACCACATTTATCTTTGCAAGTGCCATTAACAGTAGAACATTTATCTTTACTAACATTTCCGACGCAACAACCTTCGCCTGCCGTTGTACAGGTAGAAGATTTTTGTTTGCAGGCCATATCTTTACAATCAGCCCTGCAAACTCCGCCCCATTTTGTAATATCTGCTTTGCATTGTGTGTTTGTGTCAGCAGCTAGGATATAGCTTACCGGGGTAAAAAGAAAAAATAAAATAAATAAAAGACCAGAGAAGATAAGCGCCCTCAAATAGGAATTTTTTTTAAACATAAGAAAGTAGTAATTTTAAAAAGCCAAAATCAGATGATAATTAGCGCATTTGCTGATCGATTATTTTTTTTAGGTTATCATAATTAAAATAACCTTCTACTTTTTCTTTATTTATATAAAGAGTCGGGATAGAAGTTATTTGCAAAGACATAGAATCTGTTAAATTGCGGTCTAGGATTTGTTCATATCTATTATCACTTTGGCATTTAGTAAATTGTTCCATATTTAGTCCTAATTTATTAGCCAGTTCCAGATATTCTTGCTGATTTAAACTGGCAGTATTTTGGAATAATAAATCATAATATTCCCAAAATTTACTTTGCTCATTAGCGCAGTAAGCAGCCAATAAGGCTGGCCTTGATTCTGTTGCTACGACTAAAGGCAGGCCTTTAAAAACAAAGTTCAAATCACTGCCATAAAGTTTTTCCAGGGATTTTAAATCATTTTGAATGCTTAAGCATGAGGGGCATAAAAAATCACTATATTCATAAATTGTTACTTTGGCCGCAGCAGAGCCCTTAATCGGGTCATATTGGTTGATGACTGGGAAGACCTGGGTAAATTCTTGCAAGCGTCCTTTATAATATTTTTCCATTAATCTGACTTGAGACCAATAATCCCAATAATATCTGGTGATAATAATAGAAAAAATTATTAAAATTATGATAGAAAAAATTATAAAATAAACAAAGTAAAATTTAGGGGATTTGAAAGAAATTTTTTCAGCCATAGATTTAAAGATTTATTTTTTTAATTTGACCTGATATTTTTTCTGTCCAGTAGAGATATTGCCCATCTTCACTGACCATTAATTTGTCAACAGTTGTGGAAAAAAGCGGTTGGGCAATAAATTCTTTGGTCCCAGTATCAACATTTATTTTATAGAAATTGTCTGGTATTTCATTAGCCATATCCTCGCTAAAGCCCATGCCCTGGTCTAAAGATTGGGGAACAGCGCAGTAAATAATTGAATCTGAATAAAAAGCGCATTTATTTGCCCAGGTTTGCAATTCTAAGGATTTTCTGCCCGTGCCCAAAAAGTTAGGATCGCTATTTGCCACCCATAAAAGAGGGTTATAGTTGGAACGCGAATTAAAGACGCTGTAAAGCAAGCGGCTGCCGCTCGGCGACCATTGAAATTTTAAATCACGTCCTTCGACTATTAATTTTTGGAAATTTTCACCTTTAAAGCCAATTGGGTAGACTTCTGAGCGGTCAGCGTCAAGAGGTTCTCTAAAAAGAGCAATATACTGATTATTTGGCGACCAGCTGACATAAACATCAGAATCAGCTTTGCCCAGAGCTTGAATTTCTTGATAGGAGCCGCCATTGGTATCAGCAATCGCGATATAACGACTTTCCGGGTCAAGCCGCATATCCTTAAAAGCTATTTGATTGCTGTCTTTGGAAAAAGAAAAATCCTTCCAGTGACTAGGCAGGGTAATGGATTTTTTTTGCGTAAAATTATAAATAATATTAGAACCGTCAGGATATTCCAAGATGACTTTTTCTTTGTTTGGCGACCAAACAGCATTAGAGACATTTTTAAAAGGTAAAGTCGAAAATACCTTTTTTTCGCCAGTAGGGGTTAGTGAATAGAAAAATCCAGTCGGACTGTCATAGTAGATAAGATTTTTACCATCAGTTGATAAAACCGCATTTTGAGCAGTCGTATCGCTTAAAGTTTGAAAGGCAGTAATGCCGCCAGTTGCCTGATAAGAAATTTCCGGTCCGGGCACTGCCGCTGTTGGCGGAATAGTCGGTATTTCAGGCCTAACGCCAGGCGGGAGATTAAGCGCAGGGATTGTGACCGGTAGATTTAAAGCCGGGGGAATAACTGGAAATCCAGTAGGCGGAAGATTAAGAGGAGGTATTGTGGGCGTCGGTGCAGGCGGGGCAATAAAGGGCCTAAAGAAAAAATAGTAAAGAGCAAAACCAATAAGTAAAGTAATGATTATAAAAAGAATCAGCAGCAATATTTTTTTTGTACGTTCAGTCATAATTTTATAATATTATATATTTAAATTAAGTGATTTTATTTTAAGATAGCAGTAACCATAAAGATTGGGAAGGTTGATATAAAAAGCAGAATCAAATATATAAATAAAACAAAAACATCTATACCAAGGAGGGCAATAATTTCAGCCCACTTAGCGCCTCTGCCCGCCTCCTTTTGGACTTTTTCTCCGGCGGGCATTTGTCCACCCGGCATTCTGCCGCCAGGTGTCCATTCAGAGCCCATTTCGCAAAAGGCGTTTGAGCCCCAAAAATATTTCATTAAAAAATGTATATTAATATAAGCCAAAGATATAATAGCAAGTATTGCGCCGATTAAGGTAAAACTTAGACCAATAGTTGCTCCCCAGGCCATTCTTAAAATTGAAGCTGTTATTTGCTTGCCAATACTTTCTTTAGCTACTTCTTTAGCTCCGCCAATATCTCCTTTGCCTACTTTACCTCCTGCCTTTTTTGCTTCTTGTAATTTTTTAGTTATTTTTCTGTCACCGACTTGAGGAGCTTGTTTTAAGCGCTGGCCAACATCCTTCATTTCTTTACCAGCTGTTTTCATCATTTTCCCGCCTTTTTCAACTCCTTTACCAGCAGCTTCAGCTCCTTTGCCGACTGCTTCAATTCCTTTTCCGGCTGCCTCCACCCCAGTGCCAGCCGCTTGGGTGCCGGCACCAGCTGCTGTAGTTGCACCGCCGGCAATGATTAAAGGTATGCCAATAATGGAACCAATAACGGTTTCTGTCAGAGCTCCACCAGCACTAGTCATGCCTTTGCCAGCTGCTTGCATTCCTCTGCCAGCTGATTTCATGCCCTTACCAAGCATTTTAGTACCCTTACCAGCGGTTTTAACCGCTTTACCGCCAGTTTTCACTGCTTTGCCAGTTGTTTCTACCCCTTTGCCAGCCATTTCAGTTCCTTTGCCAGCTAATTCAGTTGCTCTGCCGGCTCTTTGTTTCATACTTTTAGAACGATTTAACTGGCGCGCGGCATCCATTTCTTCTTCTGGTGTTTCCAGAGTTTGAAAATTTTGTTCATTTGCAGGACTAGTTTGGGCAATATTGCCTATTGGTGTAGGAGAATCGAGAGATGGTTGTGATTGATTAGCCATTACAAATTAAATTTAATAAGTTTATGGATTTTTTATTTACACGTTTTTTAACTTTTTAAAATTTTGATAAATTGCCGTCAAATAGGAGAAAGATAAAATTATCATCAAGATAATTATGATCGCGCTTAAAATTATTCCCAAATAGGTGATGGCTAGTAAATATATGGAAATTAAGTTCAATAATACTATCATTAAGACTAAAATAAAAATTTTAATAAAGATATTGACAAAATTACCTTCCGCAAGGTTTAAAGATTTTTTAAAAGCTTCAAAGCAAGATAAATTTCGGTCGATTAAGAGAAAAGGGCTGAAAATTAGATAAACTGCCAAGAATAAAATAAGAGCAATGCCTAAAACAATGGAAACAGCGCTTAAAATGTAACTTTTTAGAATTATCAAAAAGAAACCGACATAAATAGGCAAAGTAAATAAAACAACTAATAAATTCAGGATGATGCTTAGGCATAAAAAGGGCATAAAGTATTTTTTCGCTAATTTGATAGCATCTTTTAATTTTTGTTCTGGTAATAATAATTGTTGGATTACTAAAATCTGGGCAAGAGTCGCAATTATAAATAAGACAATAAAATTTAGAATATTTAATAATATTCTAAGATAAAAAAGATAACTGAGGTTAATTATCTGCCAGGAAAGAATTGCCCCCCAACTTAAAGAAAAGAAGATGATGGTTAGAATAATTGCTAGTAAGGTAAGCAGGATGATTTTTATTAAATTTTTCCAGGTATTTTTTATGATCTGCCAAGTATTTTTTAAAAGTTGTCCCAGAAAAATAGTTTTTAGTAAAGTGGATGCCCCCATATTTTTAAATTAATATTAATTTTTTAAATTTTATATTAAGCCATCTGTCTTAATTTGGCAATACGATCTTCAATCGGCGGGTGAGTGGAAAAAAGATTGTTTAAAATTTTTTTAGTCGGCCTAAACGGATTGGCAATATAGAGATGGGCAGTGGCATTATTAGCGCGTCGTAAAGGTTCTTTCTCATTCATTATTTTTTCCAGGGCATTGGCCAACCCAGCGGGGTAGCGAGTCAGCAAAGAGCCATCAGCATCAGCTAAATATTCTCTTTTACGCGATACAGCCAGCTGGATTAGCTGGGCAATTAAGGGAGATAAAACTGCCAAGACAATACCGATAATCAATAAAATGGCACCTAATTGCCCACGACTGCGCTCATCTCCTTTGCGCCATAAAAAACCGCGCATGAGCCAATCAGAAATTAAAGCAATTATTCCGACTAAAACAATGACAATCATCATTAAGCGGATATCATAATTTTTTACATGTGATAATTCATGGCCAATTACGCCTTCCAACTCTTCATTGGCCAGTTTATCTATGGCGCCTTGGGTAATCGCCACAGAGGCATGCTGCGGATCGCGGCCAGTCGCAAAGGCATTGATGGTTGGGTCAGGAATAAAATAAACTTTGGGTAGTGGGAGTCCAGCAGTAATACAAAGATTTTCTACCAGCCGGTAAACATAAGGGTTTTCTTCTTTAGTAATAGGAACTGCTCCGGCAGTAGAGAGTGCGACTTTGTCACCGGCGTAATAACTAAAAGCAGTCATGCCCAGGGAAATTACTAAAGCGCCAGTCAAACCAGCATAACCAGTATCAGTTACCTGGCCGTAAACCCAGCCGATCAAAAAAACAAAGGCAATAAAAATAATCATCAGCAGGACTGTTTTTCTTTTATTGGAATCAATTTGTTGGTACATATTTTAAAATCCGAAGCACGAATATCTAAATCCCTGCCTGCCGGCAGGCAGGCTAAACAAATTAAAATATTCAAAATTTCAAATCCAAAATTCAAGTATGTAAAATTTAAGCATTTGGATTTTGAATTTATTTAGAGTTTAGGATTTCGGCCTACGCCGACCGTAGTCGGCTTTGGCCGACGAAGGTCGGATTTAGAATTTTACTTGGGGTGCTTCTCTTTCTTTTTCCTCTTCTACTTGAAAAAATTCGTAGGCTTTAAAGCCCAATAAGCCGGCGATTAAATTAGTCGGGAATACTTGAATTTTGATATTGAAATCCCTGACATTGCCATTGTAAAAGCGTCTGGATGCCTGGATTTTATTTTCTGTGTCAGATAATTCATCCTGCAATTGCAGAAAATTTTGACTAGCTTTTAAATCAGGATAATTTTCAGCCACTGCAAAAAGCGATTTTAAAGTCTGGGAAAGCGTGTTTTCAGCTTTGCCTTTTTCATCTAAGCCTTTAGCCTGCATGGCAGAGGCTCTAGCTTCCGTTACTTTTTGAAAAACTTCTTTTTCATGGCTGGCGTAACCTTTAACAGTTTCAATTAAATTGGGGATTAAATCATAGCGGCGTTTTAGCTGGACATCAATATCAGACCAGGCTTCATCAACCCGATTTTTCCCTTTAATTAAACTGTTATAAACAAAAATCAGCCATAAAGCAATTAAGCCAACGATAATAAGAATTATTACCAAAATGGGCATAATTTTTTTGCGTTAATTAATTAAATTTATTATACTAAAATTAGTATAATTTCTGCTTTAATTATAATATAAAATATGGTTTGTTGTCAAAATGAATTAAATTATTAAATATTGCTTTAAAAATTAATGCTTAAAACTATGAATTTATTGCTAAAGTTAGCTAAAAATGTAAAATTTATTTTGGTGGTTTTTTTAATAGGGATTTTATTATTTATCCCCACGAAAATTCTAGCTAATAATGGAGCCATAAAGGAAACCTCCATTTTTTTGCCTGAAGATATGATTATTGACAATATTTACTGGGCAGCAGCGCAGAATCTTAATATTAGCGCTCAAATGAAAGATGATGTCTATTTGGCAGGTTTAAGCGTAAATGTAAATGGACCGATTGAGGGTGATTTAATAGTTGCGGGTAAAAATATTGTGATTAATTCTGAAATTAAAGGTAATTTAAGGGCAGTAGGTGATACAATAATCATAAAAGGCAAAGTCCATAAGAATATAACTATTGTCGGCAATATAATCACCTTGGCAGCAGAATCAGAAGTAGGAAATAATTTGCTTGTCGCTGGTGGCAATATTGAGCTAAACGGCAAAATTAATAAAAATTTGTATGCTGCAGGTGGCAATTTAATTTTAAATAACGAAATTTTAGGCAGCGCTTATCTCATGGTTGATCCCGAAGGCGCTTTAGCTATTTATCCCAAAGCCAATATTCACAATAATCTTGAATATACAGCTAAAGTACTGGCAGATAAAAAAGCCGGGGCATTAATTGGCGGGCAAGAAAAATTAACACAATGGAAAATGGAAACGAAAAGGCCAATAGCCACAAAATTCAATTTATTCTTTTTAACTTGGTGGCTGGCCGGGCTTTTTGGCTCAATAGTTGTCGGTTTAGTTTTAGTTATTATCTTCAAGGATTATACTCTAAAGGTTGAGAAGCAAATTGATAAAAATATTCTGATGGCAATTTTAAAAGGCCTGGTTTTTCTAATTGTTACGCCCATTGCCTTGGTTATTTTGTCTATTACTATCATTGGCTTGCCGCTGGCAGTGATTATGGGTTTTCTTTATGGAATTATTTTATATTTAACTAAAATATTTGTCGGCATTTATCTGGGAGAAAGGATAATTCGCTTAATTAATAAGAAAATAGAAATACCGCTCTTGTGGTCAATGATTTGCGGTTTGGCCATTATTTATTTGCTTTGTTTAATTCCTTATTTTGGCTGGATTATAAAACTGATTGCGGTTTTGTGGGGGCTAGGCGTTTTAATGGGAATTATTAAAAAAGATTTAAAATTGGAAAACTCTTAATTAATGACAAAATTCAAATGACAAAAGTAAAAATAAATCTAAAATTCCAAATAACAAAATTTAAAAATTTTTATTATTTTAAAATTTAAATTTTGAGCTTATTTTGTTTTTTGGTTTTTGTCTTTTAAATTTTTAAACAATTTCTATGTTAAATCCCAATATTTTTAAAGCTTATGATGTGCGGGGCATTTATCCGGAAGAAATAAACGAGGGAGCAGTTTATCAAATTGCCCAATCCTATCTTAAATTTTTTAAACCCAAAGGCGCGATTGTTTTAGGCAAAGATGTGCGTTTGTCTTCACCGGCATTGTGGCAGTCAGCAGCCAAAGCCATTACCAATGCTGGTTTTGACGTGATTGATATTGGCACAATTTCCACTGATATGTTGTATTTTGCAGTAGCTAATTATGGCTTTGCTGGAGGCATGACTATCTCTGCTTCACATAATCCTAAAGAATATAATGGGATGAAATTTGTCAGAGAAAAGGCAATTGCGATTTCTGAAGATACTGGTCTTTTGGATATTAAAAAGCAAGCATTGAGGGGAGGGGAAATAATTGAGCCAGAAAAAGGCGAGATTATTGCCAAAGAAATTATGGCTGATTATGTTAAGCATTGCTTGTCTTTCATTGATCCAAAAGTTATTAAGCCCTTAAAAATTGTGGCTGATGCTAATTTTGGCATGGCCGGAGTAGCTTTAAATAAAATTTTAGAATTTCTGCCTGTGGAAATTGTGCCTTTGAATTTTAAGCCAGACGGCAGTTTTCCCAAGGGCAGGCCCGATCCGATGATAGCAGAAAGGAAAAATGAAGTGGAAGCATTAATAAAAAGTGAAAAGCCAGACTTCGGCGTGGCTTGGGATGGGGATGCAGACAGGATTTTTATTTTTGATGAAAATGCAGAATACGTTGATAATTATTTTTTGACTGCTATCTTAGCTAAATATTTTCTGGAAAAATTTCCCAATTCAAAAATTATCAGCGAAAATCGTTTGATCTGGGCTATTAGGGATGCAGTTAAAGAATCAGGGGGCAATCATATAATTAATAAGCCTGGGCATGCTTTTATTAAGGATAGATTACGTAAGGAAAATGCCGTTTTTGCTGGTGAAATAACCGGACATTATTATTTCCGTGATAATTTTTATTGTGATAATGGTATGATTCCTTTATTAATTGTTTTGGAAATTTTAAGTAAAGAAAATATAAAAACATCTGAATTGGTCAAACCATATCGTGAAAAATATTTTATTTCTGGCGAAATAAACACGAGCGTCAATGATCCTGATGTGGTTATCAAAAATGCTGAAGAAAAATATAAAGATGGTAATGTTGATCACATTGATGGGGTGTCAGTGGAATTTGACGATTGGCGCTTTAATTTGCGCAAATCAAACACTGAGCCATTGATTCGTTTGAATGTGGAAGCAAAGTCGCAGGGATTGGTAGATGAAAAAGTTAAGGAATTAATGGAATTGATTAAATAACTCTGAATTATGCCTGCCTGCCGTAGCTCGAAGAGCGAAGGCAGGAGATCTGAATTCTGAAATAAGGCAGGGCGAAAATGCCCGGGAATGGAATGACAGACTTTAGTCTGTTACCGTAACACACTGAAGTGTGTAGATCCGAGAAGCGGGCGTTTTCGCCCGTTTAAATTGGAATTTATGGATTATAATATTATGCCCGCTAGAGGCGGGTCCGCCTTTGGCGGGAAGATAGGCATTTTTGATTCAGGCCTGGGCGGCCTGATTATTTTAAAAGAAATTATTAAAAAACTGCCTCAATACGATTACATTTACTTGGGTGACAATGCGCGCACGCCTTATGGCAACCGCTCACAAGATGTAATCTATAAGTTTACAAAGCAGGCAGTTGATTTTTTATTTCAGCAAGATTGCGAATTAATTATCATTGCCTGTAATACTGCTTCGGCCAAGGCCTTGCGCCAGATTCAGCAAGAGTGGTTGCCGCAACATTATACTGACAGACGGGTTTTAGGCGTGATTCGACCAGTTGTTGAGAAAGCAGTTGAAGTTGCTAAAAAGAAAATTGGGGTGATCGGGACCAAGGCAACTGTAAATTCCCAAGCTTACATTCGGGAAATTGAAAAGTTGAACCCGCAATTGGAAATAGTTCAGCAAGCTTGTCCTTTGCTGGTGCCTTTGGTTGAAGAGGGTTGGGAAAAACGGCCAGAAACAAAAAAGATTTTGCGCTATTATTTAAGGGCGCTAAAACTGGTCAAGATTGATACTTTAATTTTGGGGTGCACTCATTATCCGATTTTGTTTAAGGAAATTCGGGGCATGATGGGACGTAAAATTAAAGTTTTACATTCTGGCCAGATTGTTGTGGATTCATTAGTTGATTATTTACAAAGACATCCGGAAATAGAAAGTAAGCTGGATAAGAATTCAAGTGTCATGATAAGCCCTTCGATAAACTCAGGGCAAGCCTTAAAGTTTACAGTGAGCGCAGTCGAACCGAACCATGATACAGAAGGTGTCACCCTTCGACAGGCTCAGGGTGACAATTTGAAATTTTTTGTTACAGATTTAGCCGAGCATTATCAGGAATTAGGAGAAAAATGGTTTGGCCAGGGGATTAGATTTGAAAAAATTGAATTATAAACGGGCGAAAACGCCCTTTTGTCATTCTGAGTGTAACGAAGAATCTATTAATTCATAGATCCTTCACTTCGTTCAGGCCTTTGCCTGCCGTAGCAGGCTTCGGCCTGCGTAGGCAGGATGACAGTTACAGACAAAGGGGCGTTTTCGCCCAGTTTTATAGTATTTGATATTTATTCATATTTAAGTTAAAATTATAATAATAAGATTATTAATAAATTTTTTTAAACATGTTTTTAATGACAGTAGCTATTTTTTTAATTATTTTGGGGATTTTGGTTTTTGTCCATGAATTCGGGCATTTTATTTCAGCCAGAAAATTAGGCATGAAAGTCGAAGAATTCGGTTTTGGTTTCCCGCCAAAAATCTGGAGCAAAGAGGGTAAAGATGGCGTGGTTTATTCTGTCAATTGGATTCCCTTAGGAGGATTTTGTAAAATTAAAGGCGAAGACGGAGAAAATCGTAATGAGCCAGACAGTTTTGGCGGCAAAAAACCGTGGCGTCGAGCCATTGTTTTAGTGGCTGGGGTGATTATGAATTTTTTACTTTGCGCTGTTTTGCTTTCAATCGGTTTTATGATTGGCTTGCCGCAAGCAGTTGACCAGCAATCTTTGGATCAGGGCTTGGTCAGAGATTATAAAATTCAGGTTGTTAATGTGATGGATGACAAGCCAGCCAAAGTAGCAGATGTACAGATTGGTGATGTTGTTTTAGCAGTTGATGGCCAGTCAGTTAAAGGTGTAAAGAATTTGGTTGCTTATTCCACTAACAAAATTGGCCAAAAGGTTATTTATCAATTTAGCCGAGGCAAGGAAATCATGGATAAAGAAATTGAGGTGGTAGATATTGGTCAGGGCAGAGGCGGGATTGGCATTGGTTTGGTGGAAACAGGCATAGTTTCTTATCCTATTCATAAAGCGATCTGGCACGGCTTTAAATTGACCGGATATTTAACCAAAGAATTTATTTTAGCCTTTGCTAATATTATTAAGAATTTAGTTATTGGCAAACCGGTTGGGGTGCAGGTTTCAGGACCTGTTGGCATCGCGGTTTTAACTGGCCAGGTCACAAAATTGGGCTTTATCTATTTATTACAATTTACAGCATTGCTTTCTTTAAATTTAGCAATTATTAATTTTATACCTTTCCCAGCTTTGGATGGCGGTCGACTTTTATTTTTAGCCATTGAAAAAATCAGGCGCAAACCAGTAACGCAAAAAATTGAGACAGCTATTCATACAATCGGTTTTACGATTTTGATGATTTTGATTATAATTGTTACTTTTCAGGATGTGATGCGCTATGTTGATTTTGGCAAAATTTTTGGAGGGTTTTTTCAGTGATAATAATACGAATTTTTTAATTCAAATGATGCGAATATGGAGTTAAATCTTAAAAAACTTAAAGAGCAGGCCTTAAAAGAAATTGAGGGTATCAGAAATTCGAAAGAATGGCAGGAGATTGAGAATAAATATTTTTCTAGAAAAAGCGGAGAGCTAGCCAAGCTTTTGAAAGATATTAAGGATGTTTCTGAAGATTTACGGCCGAAATTGGGTGCCTTAGCTAATGAGGTAAAAGAGGAAATTAATAAAGCTCTGCAGAAAAAGCAGGTTGATTTGGGTATGGAATCAAATCAAGTTTTAGAAAGAGATTTTATCGATGTAACTTTAGAAATAGAAAAATTTAAGCTCGGGCATCTGCATCCTTTGACCCAAGTTCAGATGGAATTAGAGGATATTTTTAAATCCCTGGGTTTTATGATTTTAGACGGTCCAGAATTAGAGTCAGATTATTATAATTTTGAAGCGTTGAATATCCCCGCTTGGCATCCGGCGCGTGATATTCAAGATACTTTTTATATAGAGAGCAAAGATAATTTACTTTTAAGAACTCATACTTCGCCTGTGCAGATCAGAGCGATGCAAAAATATGGTGCGCCTTTGCGTTGTGTGGTGCCAGGGCGGGTTTTCCGCAATGAGGCAACTGATGCTTCTCATGACCATACCTTCTATCAGCTGGAAGGTTTAATGATTGATAAAGATATTGCCATAACTCATTTGGTTGCTGTGATGAAGGAAATGCTGTCAGCGATTTTCAAAAAGGAAGTCAAAGTTAGATTGCGCCCGGGATATTTTCCATTTGTGGAGCCGGGTTTTGAATTAGATTTTGGCTGTTTAATTTGCCATGGTAAGGGCTGTTTTATTTGCAAAAATACTGGCTGGATAGAATTTGTGGGTTCAGGTTTGGTACATCCTAATGTTTTAAAATATGGTGGTATTGATCCTAAAAAATGGACAGGTTTTGCTTTTGGATTGGGTTTAACTAGGCTTGTGATGATGAAATATAAGATTGATGATATTCGTTTATTGCAGAGCGGAGATTTAAGGTTTTTAAATCAGTTTTAGCCCCTACGAAATTACGAATACGCTACAAAAGCTACGTAAATACAATATAAGAGTCGATTTGAGAGTAATCCGTTTTGTAAATTTTTATCAAATTAATAATATTCATACTCTCAAATCCCTAAGATGATTTTGTATGTTTTGTAGAAAGATTCGTAGTTGCGTATATTAACTAAAATTCTAAAACACTAAAATACTTATGGACGTCACAATAATAATTGGTTTTCTTGGTGCCTTGATGATTTTGCTTGCTTTTATCATGAATCAATTGCATAAATGGAAAGAGGATTATCTGATTTATGATTTAGTTAATTTAATTGGCAGTTTGTTTTTAGTGATTTATGCCATTATTTTAGTTAGTTATCCGTTTTTAATCTTAAATCTTGTTTGGCTAATGCTTTCTTTAAGAGATGTGGTTGTTGATTTAAAAAGATCAAGTCCAAGGAAAAAACATTTAATTTCTAAGTGGGTTAAATAAATTTATATGGCTAAACAAGAAGCATGCCCTATTTGTTCCTTCCCGAACGCAATTGTAGAAAAAGATCTATCAAGAGGAGTATCTTATATTGAATGCAAACGTTGTGGTGGTTATGAAATTTCAGATATTTTGAAACAATTTGGTAAGGAGAAGTTAAGTGTTATTGGCTATATATTGTCGGGATTATCAAGAGAACTGGCTGAAACAGGAGAAAATTTTCCTAAATTTTTGCCACAAAATATTGATGAATTATCTAAGAATTATCCTGTTCCAGATATTAGTAATATAGAAGAAAAGGCTAAGAAGCTTTTGCAACGGCTTAAAGAAAGGACAGAATCTTTTGGTGATTTAGTCACGTTAAGCACAAAGGATGACTATCCATTAGCCTATGCAAAAAAGGAAGACGAATTAATCGCTTTGATTAGATTTCTTGCTAAAAAGGATTTTTTATCCATCAAAAGCCATACAACAGGAGACATCACGGTTGTTTTGGAAGCTGAAGGTTGGGATTTTGTTAATACTTTACAAAAAGTTAATAAAGAATCTATAAAAGGATTTGTTGCTATATGGTTCGATAAAACTATGAATGAGAGTATGGATGCAATATGCTCAGCGATTAAAGAAACAGGGTTTGATCCCATTTGTATATATAATGAGCATTTTTCGGAAACAATAATGGATAAAGCACTTGGTGAAATTAAAGAAAGTAAATTCTTAGTAGTAGATTTAACAGGTAATAGACCTAGCGTTTTTTTTGAAGCTGGGTTCGCGCATGGTCATGGTATAGAGATAATTTATGTTTACAAAAAGGATGAAGAGCAAAAATTTCCATTAGAATTTTATGTAAGACATTATAAATGCTACGATTATACAGATCCCGATGATTTAAAAAATAAATTAGTCAATGCTATTAAAGCAAGAATTAAATAAATAATATGCTCATCTCCCGCAATTGGTTAAAAGATTTTGTGAAAATACCTGACTCTTTATCGGCTAAAGAGCTAGGTTTAAAATTGACCATGGCCATGGCCGAAGTGGAGGGTTTTACTGACCAGAAAGATAGTTTAAAAGGAGTTGTGGTCGGTGAAATTTTGGAAGTAAGAAAACACTCCAATGCTGATAAATTGCAATTAGCAGTTGTTAATATTGGTTCTAAGAAATTAAATATTGTTTGCGGTGCGTCAAATATTGCCAAAGGACAGAAAGTTCCAGTCGCAACTTTGGGTACTGCTTTGCCCAATGGGATGAAGATTGAAAAAGTAAAAGTCAGAGGCGAGGAATCAGCGGGCATGTTGTGCGCTGAAGATGAATTAGGTTTAGGTAAAGATCATTCAGGAATTTTGATTTTAGATAAAAAAGCTAAAGTTGGCGAGCCATTGGCCAAGGCTTTGGGCTTAGACGATGTTATTTACGAAATAGATAATAAATCCTTAACCCATCGTCCTGATTTGTGGTCGCAATATGGGGTAGCCAGGGAAGTGGCGGCTATTTTAAGTGAAAAGTTAGCCACCTACGCTAAAGCTACGGTGGCCAAGGAAAGTTTAAAAGAGGGCAAGGAAAAGTTAGACATAAAAGTTGAGGATTTTAAATTATGTCCCAGGTATATGGGTGTAGTTTTGGAAGGGATTGAGATAGCAGAATCTCCTGAATGGCTAAAAAAGCGAGTTAGTGCCATTGGTATGAGGCCGATTAATAATATTGTGGATATAACCAATTATGTAATGATGGAAATTGGCCAGCCCTTACATGCTTTTGATTATGATAAATTAGAGGGGCATAGAATTATTGTCAGAACTGCCAAGGCAGGCGAGAAAATTAAAACTTTAGATGAACAGGAGAGAAAATTAGATGAGAACATGCTGGTTATTGCTGATGCTAAAAAACCCGTGGCAATTGCCGGGGTAATGGGTGGAGCTAATACAGAGATTGATAACCAAACTAAGAAAGTAATAATAGAATCAGCAAATTTTGATCATGTTTCTATCCGCAAAACTGAAACAAAGTTGGGCTTAAGAAGTGAAGCTTCTATTCGTTTTGAAAAATCCTTAGACCCCAATATTGCTGAATTAGGCATTAAAAAAGCCATAGAATTAATTTTACAAATTTGTCCCAAAGCCAAGGTTGTTTCTAAAATTGAAGATGTTAAGAAATTCAATTTAAATCAGGGACCGATAAAAGTCAGCTTTGACTTTTTAAATAAAAGAATTGGGCAGGGAATTGAACCCCAGAAAGTTGTTAAGATATTAGAAAGTTTAGGTTTTAAAGTAAAAAAGCAAAAAGACGAGATGGCTGTATTAGTGCCAACCTGGCGGGCAACTAAAGATGTTTCCATCCCTGAAGATATAGTAGAAGAGGTGGCGCACATTTATGGCTATGATAATTTAAAGATCAATATGCCCTTGGTTGCCATGGACAGGCCAGAAATAAATCAGGAAAGAGAATTGGAGCGAAAAATTAAAAATATTCTAGCTTATGGCTTGGCCATGTCTGAAGTTTATAACTATTCTTTCAATAGCGAAGAGCAAATAAAAAAAATTGGCTTGTCTTTGTCAGATCATATAAGAGTTGCCAATCCTCTTTCTTCAATGACTGAATTTGTGAGAACTTCTTTGCTGCCTAATCTTTTAGACAACGTTGTTTTAAATGAAAGATTTTTTGAGGAAATTAATATATTTGAAGTCGGTTCAGTTTATTTGAAAGAGGAAAAAGGGGAAAAGATTTCTGATCAAGGAAATAGATATCTGCCTTTGCAGGAGAAGCACATTACAGGAGTTATTGGCGCCAAAAGCAATGACACCCCCTTTTATGCAGCAAAAAATATTGCTGAGATAATTTTAAAACAATTAAGATTTGATTATAAATTGGAAAAATCACAAATGGTTATGCCCTGGGGAAATTTAAAAAGATCATTAAAAATTTTAATGGCCAATAAAATCGTGGGGATAATAACTGAATTAAATTTTAGTATTGCTAGAAATTTTGATTTAAAAAATAAAGTGGGAATTTTTTCTTTGAATTTGAGCGAACTAGTTAATTTTTATAGTGAGGGAATGAATTATAAGCCCATCCCTAAATTTCCGAGCATAGATTTAGATATTTCTCTGATTTTAGCTAAGAAAATCCTTTGGGAAGAAGTTAAGCAGGCAGTTAGAGGAGTAGAAAAAGATTTAATTAAAGAAGTAAAAATTTTTGATGTGTTTGAAGGCAAGGGAATCCCAGAAGGCAAGAAATCAATTGCTTTTAGAATTGAATATCGCTGCGATGACAAGACATTGACCTTAGCAGAGGTGCAGATAATTCAGCAGAAAGTTTTAAAAACTCTGGAAGAAAAATTTAAGGCGCAGATACGTAAATAATTATGAAAAATTTTATAAAAATCTTTTTCTTCTTTTTTGTCTTGGGAATATTTTTTTATACTAATCCTGCTTTGGCTGTTTCCAGTTTAAGTAATGTTAATTTAAGCATTGAACCGAAAAATGCTGGCAGCTTAGCGACTTGGACAATTAGTTTTACTATTCCTGAAACTACCATACTAGGTCACGTTATGGTTTCTTTAGGAGGTTTTCAGCCCAATTTAAGTACGGCTGAATTTTTTGTTTCTGGGCTGCCTTCAGGTATTCCGCAAGTCGGCAAAAGCAATCCTAATTGTGTCTCCAATTGCGATGATATTCGTTATCATTACCAAGAGCCGATTGAAGTTAAAAAAGATACTAGGGTTACTTTTACTTTAAATAATGTTAAAAATTCAGATAAAGTCGGTAAAACCGGTCTTAATTTTATTAATATTTACAGTTCAAAATATCCGCAAACCATTTTAGCTTATAGTAGTGGCGAGCAATTGTTTGAGGTGGCGCAGGCAAATCTTGAGCAAGATGAAAATTTAATTCCTATAAGTGCGACAGCAGAATCAGAAGAGAGCGAAGTCCACACTACAATTCAAAAAGTGCTCTTAAATGAATTATTTTATCAAGAAGGAGCAAAAACAACAAGATTAGATAAGATAAAAGATGCCAGTAGGGTAGAAGATTTTACTCTGGATATGCTGGGTAAAGTAAAAGTAAATTTTCAAGGCACGATTGATTTGTCGCAAAAGGAAGCCGTTGGTTTAATGGTCAGTCTTAAAGATTACCTGACTATTGATCATCTTTTTTTCGAAGTTAAAAAAGAATTCATTGATTATTTTAAGGTACCTTTGCAATTAACTTTTTATAAAGTGCCTTATGTTTGGGAGGCAGATATTTTAAAAGACGGTAAAGATATTCTGACCAAAGATAAAGTAGAAAATTATCATAATACCACTATTGATGGAGAAAATCAGATTTCTTTTATCATTAAAGAAGCTGGCAGCTATAAATTAATTCCCAGATTTGAGCTGACGATTTCTGATAATCAGGAGATTAAAAATAAAACTAACCCAGTGACTTTTTATGGGCGGATCTCTGATTTGGAGGCACAGATAAAATTAAGCTTAAATGGCAAAGAAATTAAAGACTTTAAACCTGAAATTAATAGTAAGACCGGTGAATTTTCTTTTGTCCTGGATTTATTAGATGGTCCCAATATGATTCAGGCTGAAGCGAAAAGCAGTTATGGCGAATTGCCTAAAATAAATAAGATTATTCAATTTAAACCAACAGAGACAACTAAACCGCTACAGGAAGAAAAATTCAGCCCCTTAAATATTATTGCTATTGTGCTGGCTGTAATTACCATAATCTTGATTTATGTTTTAAGCCGCATGGCGCGCAAAAAGAAAAAGTGATATAATTTAATTAGCCATTAGCTATTTACAAACAAATTTATGCTTGAAAATTCTAAAGACATTTTATATACTGTGCTGGCTGTTAGCATTTTCTTATTCACCATTTTTATCTGTTGGGCGATTTTTTATCTGGCCATGATTTTGCGCGAGTTTAAAAAAATTATTGGTGATGTGAGAAAGAAGATTGAATTAGTAGAAGAAGTTTTGGTTTCTTTTAAAGATAAAATTGAAAAATCTTCAAGTTATTTAAAACTATTGGTAGAAAGCGCTGGGAATTTACTGACTTTTTTAAAAGAAAGAAAAGAAGAAAAAGGGGGAGGTAAGAAGAAAAAATAAAATTAAAACAAGTTAAGATATTTTCGCTGAGAAGTCAGCGTTTTTTTATTCTTGACATTTTTCTTTTTTTACGCTAATCTCTAATCAGGAGGTGTACCCATGAAAATAAAAATATCTTTAGTTCTGGTAGTTTGTCTGTCATTGCTTATTGGTTGTCGCCCCTTTAAAAAACTCAATGAGCGACTGGTCGCAATGGAAGGGAAAATGGACCAATATCATCAGGAAGAAATGACCGCCTTGCAAAAGAACCATCAGGAAGCCATGGCTGCAATCACTGCCTTGAATGAGGCGATCAGCAAAAACAGCCGCAACGTGGAAGAATTGGGCAAAAAGCTGGATATTCTGATTCAAAAAGGAGTCGAGGTTTCTGGCCAAATGTATGCCCATACCACTGTTCATGTGCGCGAAGGGCCATCAATGAAATTCAAAAGTGTCGGCTACTTAAAGGGTGGCGAGGTGGTCAAAATTGACCGCATTGAGAGAAAGTGGGTAAGGATTAAAGAGGGTCAGTGGCAGGGCAAGTGGTGCACAATGCTTTACATGCAATTAAGCGTAGAACCGATTGCCGAGTCGCAATAATTCATTTTAAAAACCAAAAAAATAAGCAGAAGGATAGATTTCCTTCTGCTTTTTCATTATCTAAAAAATCATCTGGGGTGAACAGGTGAGTGCGTTTATTCGCCTATGGCGGATTGAATGGAGACTAAGGATATTGGAAAAATATAGAGCATGGTAAAGAAAAAATGTGGAAATTGATATGTAAAGAGCAATTAAAATTGATCAGATAAAATGACAAGTCTTTTGTAAAAATTGGTACTTTTTGACAGCAAAAAGTACCACAAAAACTGCTGGGGTGCTCAATGCGCTAGTGCTAATGGTTAGTTTGGGTTATTGATGACGGCGCTTAGTTCGCACCCCAGACCCCTTGGTGCAAATAATGCGTATGTACCAATAAAATTAAAACAAAACATATCTGCGGGCATAGCCCGCAAGATAAATACAGAAGGCTATTTTGCCTGCGGTATTTTATTATTGACAAACTTAATTTTTTATGATAAAAATAGAGTCACGGGGAATTGCTCATTTAAATTGGGATAAGCTGGACCATCAATAAGACGGAAAGGAGAAAGTACAATGGAAGTAAAGTTTTACGGAACGCGAGGATCTGTTCCTATCGCGAATAAGGCCAGCATTGGGACAGGCGGTAACACAACCTGCCTGAAGATTGCCAGCTCGTGTTTACCCAGTGGCACATTACTTGTGGTTGATGCGGGGAGTGGATTTGTACCACTCTGCTTTGATGCCCTGAATAACGGTGTCAAAACAGTGCAAATTCTCTTTACCCATTACCACTGGGATCACACGCAAGGGCTGCCGCTCGGGCCATTAACCTTTATTAAGCCGATTCCCATCACTATTTGGGGAACGGTCGACGAAGGCATTGGGCCCCGGGATGTCATGGTAGCATCAATGAAGCGTCCGTTTTTCCCAGTCGACTTTTCCGAAGTGGCTTCTCATTTTTCCTTTAGGAAAATCGAACATCCGAATACCCAGGTCATTTTGATCCATCCCGAGGGTGGCATCAAGCAAATGGCCGTGGATCAGTTCGAGAGTTTCGATGGCAAACCCCTGCCTATTGGAAAGGATGGGAGGAAATACGCGAAGAGTGAATGTCTGGTAATACGGATGATGAAAAGCTTCCATCCGGAAAAAACGATTTCTTATCGTTTTGAGGAAGGCCCGACTGGTAAGGTTTTTGTGCTCTTAACAGACCACGAAAACCAGGACGGTATGCCTACTGGCATGAAAGCCTTTCTCAAAGGAGCGGATTTGCTGGCCATGGATAGCCAGTACTCGCGCGCTAAGTACGAAAAACAGACCGCGGGTTTTGGCCATGGCACGCCGGATTACTGTGTCCGTGTGGCCATGGAAGTTGGAGCCAAGAAACTTGGTTTAACTCACCATGATCCGGCTTCAACTGACGAAGAAGTCAAAAAGATTCTGGAAGAGGCGAAAACGGCGCAGGCAGAGATAGCCAATGCGATCAAACAAAAAGATGCAAAGGCTGTTATTTCCCTGGCGCCCGAGCAAATTTTTGCCTGCCAGGATTACCAGGCTGTGACTCTGTAACCCCTAACTTACGCTAGATGGCAACCAGCCCCCTAAAATAATGAGCAATTCCTCATATAATCCTCACACAAGTGGGGATTTTTATTTTCAACCTTGACAATTTTTTTTAGATATGCTATTATTCTAAATCCGAACGTGAAAGCTAGGTGGACTTTCCTTGAAAAGGGAAAAATGTACTTGAATAAGTTTCTGGCAGCTTTCCTTATTTGAACTATATTTAACTCTGAGTAGAGTAAAGAAAGCTTAGTAAGTAGCGTCTATACGCCGATATCATCGCCGTATTGGAAAAAGCTGCCACCCGAAGTTTTTAATTTCGGGTTTTTGTTTTGTCTTGACATTTTTTTATAATTTTGTTAAAATAATTTATTCGGACTTTGACAATAAAAGTCTAAATCAAAATAAAGGAGGTGATGGAAAATGCATGACAAAGCAACTTGGTTAGAGAAATATGGTCTTATACCGAAGATCATATTGGTTTTACTGTTCTTTATTTGGATCGGTGGTTTAAACTTAATCCTGGATTTTAATGAGCGTACTCCTACCTATCAAGAAAGATTAGATGAATGGGTTGGTCCTTCAAAATATTCCGGCCCTGAATACGAAAACTGGAAAAAACGTCGTGATGCTTCAGTAGCAGAAGCTAAGCAGATCGTTAGTCGAGCCGAAAAAGATCCTGACGTTTATTCTTTATATCAGTATTTTCAGG